>Ga0316209_1001845_pt1 | contig 19413 bp, 19 predicted proteins | sample 6monopyrite_MG_FD_204945 | JGI IMG/M metagenome (GOLD analysis project Ga0316209, IMG submission 204945) | Microbial mat bacterial communities from mineral coupon in-situ incubated in ocean water Damariscotta River, Maine, United States -... | ecosystem: Environmental > Aquatic > Marine >...
GCACTGGTATCCCTACAATGAAAAGAGTACTGAGTATTAATGGTTCTCCTAAACCAATATTTGATACCAATGAGCCTGAAAGAAGTTGTTTTGTAACAGAATTAACTATTCACCCAGATTTTATTGAAGATGGTAAAGAAGGTAATCAAGCAGGTGGTCAAGTAAGTGGTCAAGCAGGTGGTCAAGTAGCTGATTTAACAGCTAGACAAAAAGAAATCTTTGAATATATTGTTGACAATCCTAAAATATCTAGAAGTGAACTAGCTAGTAAAATAGGTATAAACGAGTCGGCTATTCAAAAACATATAAAAGCTCTAAAAGAGAAACAAGTAATAAAAAGAGAAGGTAAAACAACTGGTCAATGGTTAATATTAATAAAATAAAAACAGGTGGTCAAGTAGTAAATGATTGATTAAAGGTTAACCCCAAAACTATGAACAAATTTAATGAAGATTCTAGGGTTAAAATCCCAACCATATTGCACCTCATAAGATTAGGTTATGAATACCTTTCTTTAAAAGATGCTGAATGGAATATTGATACCAATATTTTTACAAATGTATTTTTGGAAAGCATCACTAAAATCAATGAGGGACTTGTATTAGATGATGCTAATCGGTTGTTAGATGAAGTGACACTGTTGCTCGATAATGAAGATTTAGGAAAAGCTTTTTATGAACGGTTAACTCAAAAATCAGGAGTTAAACTGATCGACTTTGAAAATTTTGAGAACAATACGTTTAATGTAGTTACAGAGTTAACTTATAAAAAGGATGAAGATGAGTTTAGACCCGATATTATTCTTTTAATAAACGGAATGCCTTTAGCGTTTATTGAGGTAAAAAAGCCGAACAATCAAGACGGAATTTTAAAGGAGAAAGAACGTATTAATATGCGTTTTCAGAATAAGAAGTTTAGAAAGTTTGTCAACATCACCCAATTGATGGTGTTCTCAAACAATATGGAATATGATGATGGTTCTCCTCTACCGATTGAAGGTGCATTTTATGCAGCACCATCTTATTACAAACCTGTATTTAATTATTTTAGAGAAGAGGAAAAGCTAGATTTAGCTCAAATCTTAACTCCTGAAAATGATGCAACCGAAAACATTGTTTTAAAAGACAATAATTTGGTGGGCATTAAAAATAGTGAAGAGTTTTTAACCAATAAAAATTCAGATACCCCAACCAATCGTATTTGCACTTCTTTGTTCAGCAAAGAACGTTTCTCTTTTATTTTACAATACGCCATTGCTTATGTAAACGAAACCAGTGGATTGCAAAAGCACATCATGCGTTATCCTCAATTGTTTGCAACAAAAGCAATCGAAAACAAACTAGAGGAAGGTATAAATAAAGGTATTATTTGGCATACACAAGGAAGTGGTAAAACAGCACTGACTTATTTTAACGTAAAGCACTTAACAGACTATTATCAGAATAAAGGAATTGTTCCGAAATTCTATTTCATTGTTGACCGTTTGGACTTATTGGTTCAAGCAGGTAAGGAATTTAGAAGTAGAGGGTTGATAGTACACAATGTAAATTCGAGAGATGAATTTGCGCGTACCATTAAATCTACTCAAGCGATTGAAAATAACTCTGGGAAAGCAGAAATAACAGTTGTAAATATCCAGAAATTTAAAGATGATCCTGATGTTGTTCGTAACACAGATTACAACTTAAACTTACAAAGGGTTTACTTCTTAGATGAAGTTCACAGAAGCTATAATCCCAAAGGGAGTTTCTTGGCTAACTTAAGAGAATCTGATCCCAACTCAGTTAAAATAGGATTGACAGGAACTCCGCTATTGGGAGATGATGTTAATTCAAAATTATTGTTTGGAGATTACATTCATAAATACTACTACAACCGTTCTATTGCTGATGGCTATACTTTACGTCTGATTCGTGAAGAAATTGAAACGAGTTATAAATTAACACTTAAAAAGGCGTTAGAAGAAATTGAAATTCTTCAAGGTAATGCCGACAAAAAAGTGGTGTATTCGCATCATAAGTTTGTTGAACCTATGTTAGATTACATTGTAACCGACTTTGAAAAAGGTAGAGTTTCAATGAATGACAATAGCATTGGCGCCATGGTAATTTGTGATTCTTCTGAACAAGCTAAAGAGATGTACAAAATCTTTAGTGAGAAATACGCAGATCAAAATACTGAATCTGAATTTCAACAATTGTCTATGGCTGCCGAACCAAGGTCAAGTTATGGCGATAAAAAGAAAGAAGACATTATAGTAAAAAAGGCTGCGGTCATTCTCCACGATATTGGATCTAAACAAGATCGTAAAGATTGGGTAGATGATTTTAAAAGTGGAAAAATCGACATCTTGTTCGTTTATAATATGCTATTGACTGGTTTTGACGCTAAACGATTGAAGAAACTTTATATCGGTCGTGTAATTAAATCGCACAATCTGTTGCAAGCCTTAACTCGTGTAAACAGAACGTATAAAGATTTTAGATACGGATATGTAGTTGATTTTGCAGATATTCAAGGAGAGTTTGACAAAACCAATCAGGCTTATTTTAATGAGTTGCAATCTGAATTAGGAGATGAAATGGAATTTTATTCGGATTTGTTTTTATCGGCTGAGGAGATTGAACAACAAATTGATACCATTAAAGATGCTTTGTTTCTTTTTGATACAAAAAACAAGGAAATTTTTAGTCAGCAAGTAACTCAAATAAACGACAGAAAACAAATGTTGGAGATTACACGAGCTTTGAACAATGCCAAGAGTTTGTATAATCTTATTCGTTTGTCTGGTAATTATGATTTGTTAGAGAAATTAGACTTTAGAACGCTAACTACTTTGTCAAGAGTAGCTCAAGATAGATTAAATAAAATCAATACCAAAGAAGCGTTAGAAAACAGTGTAGATACTTCTAATTTATTGAACACAGCATTGGAAGATGTCATTTTTGCTTTTACAAAAGTGAAGGAAGAAGAAATGGTATTGGCAGATGAACTCAAAACCATACTGCAAAAAACAAGAGAAGGTTTAGCGGGTAATTTTGATCAAAAAGACCCTGTATTCATTTCTTTAAAAGAAGAATTGGAACGACTATTCAAAAAGAAAAACTTAAATGAAGTCACTAAAGAGGAAATGGAAGCCAACATTGCTGCTCTAAATGAAATTCACGAAAAATCGAAAGAACTAGCACGCACCAACAACTTAATTAAGGCGAAATACGAAAATGACGCTAAATACGCGCGTGTGCACAAGCGTTTAATGGAGAAAGATCCCTTAACTGATAGCGAACGAAAATTATTTGAAGTACTCTGCGAACTGAAAGACAAAGTAGATAACCAAATACTTCAAAATGCCAAAATTTTAGAAAACGAAAGCTTTGTAGATAAAATGATTTCCCGATTGGTAATTGTAGAATTTAAAAAGCAAAACATACCATTAGACCTAGATAAATCAAAACGAATTATCAATCTAGTGACCAAAGAATACATGAACGAATACTACAATAGAACTGCTTAATGAATACGGAGATACTAATATACCAAACGGAAGATGGGCAAACCAAAATACAAACGCGCTTAGAAAACGAAACGGTTTGGTTGACTCAATCTCAAATGGCTGAACTTTTTGGAAAAGGAAGAAGTACCATAACGGAGCATATCAATAATCTGTTTAAAGAAGGAGAGTTAGATGAAGAATTGGTATGTCGGAATTTCCGACACACCACTCAACATGGTGCTATAGAAGGAAAAACGCAAGAAAAGAACGTGAAATATTACAACCTAGATGTAATCATTTCGGTAGGTTATCGTGTAAAAAGTCTTCAAGGCACCAAATTTAGACAATGGGCAACTGCTCGTTTACGGGAGTATATTGTAAAAGGCTTTACCATGAATGATGACCTACTTAAAGAAGTAGGTGGAGGCAACTACTTTGATGAGTTATTAGCACGTATTCGTGACATACGCTCTTCTGAAAAAGTATTTTGGAGAAAGGTGTTAGACATTTATGCTACAAGTATTGATTATGATGGTAAAGCTGAAGAATCTGTTCTTTTTTTTAAAACCATTCAAAATAAAATGCACTGGGCTGCGCACGGACATACAGCTGCGGAAATCATCTACAAAAGAGTTAATGCTAATAAACCGAATTTAGGATTAACGGCTTTTAAAGGGAATAAACCGACAAAAAAGGAAACGGAAGTTGCTAAAAACTATTTAGACAAAGATGAGTTAGAAGTATTAAACCGAATGGTTACTGCTTATTTAGAGATTGCCGAATTACAGGCGCTTAATCGTAAACCTATGTACATGAAAGACTGGATAGAGCGATTGGATGATTTTCTAAAAATGACAGGAAATGATATTTTAAATAATGCTGGACAAATAAGTCACAAGCAAGCATTAGATAAAGCGCATACCGAATACAACAATTACAAAGATCAACAGGCAAATGAATTGTCTAAGATAGAAGGAGACTTTATAAAACACATTGATACTCAATCAAAAAAAATTAAGAAAAAATAATGACATCAAAAGATTTTGAATCAAAAGTAAAAGAACTCATAGACGACCTAAAAGGGGTTTGTGCCAATTACGGATTGGGAAATGATGGGAATGAATTTAAAATCATTACCCAAGTGTTTTTGTACAAATTCTTAAACGATAAGTTTGCCCATGAGGTAAAACAAATAGAGCCAGCTTTAGCAAAAGATAAAGACTGGCAAACTACATTGAGTAATTACAAAACAGACGATTACGAAATGTTGCTCATGCAAGTAAGTGAAGGCACAGCCATGTTACGTCCCGAACATTTTATAACGGCTTTGTTTCATAGGCAAGATGAAGCTGATTTTGCCAAACTGTTTGACGATACCTTACTAGACATTGCTAAAATAAATACCGATATTTTCTCGGTAAAAGAAGATGGAGGCGCAAAAGTAGTCCTGTTTAACCGCATTAGTGAATTTGTAACGGTTTCTAAACGTGATGCGTTTTGCAAAGCGATTGTAAACAAACTCATCAACTTTAGTTTTGAGCGTATTTTTAGTGAGAAATACGATTTCTATGCCACTATTTTTGAATACTTAATTTCTGACTACAACAAAGACAGTGGCGGAAAATATGCTGAGTATTTTACCCCACATGCCGTAGCCAAAATTATGGCAGCTTGTTTGGTAACGGATAATACTGTAAGCAATGTAACTTGTTACGATCCCAGTGCAGGCTCAGGAACTTTATTAATGAACTTAGCACACGCTATTGGAGAAGACAAGTGTACCATTTACTCCCAAGATATTTCTCAAAAATCATCTAGTTTGTTGCGATTGAATTTGATATTGAATAACCTAGTACATTCTATCCAAAACATTATACAAGGAAATACCATACAGCACCCTTACCATAAACAAGATAACGGACAGCTAGAAAAATTCGATTACATTGTTTCTAACCCACCTTTTAAGTTAGATTTCTCTGATTACAGTGCCGATTTAGATACCAAAGCCAACCAAGAACGCTTTTTTGCAGGAATACCCAAAGTGCCCAATAAAAAGAAAGAATCTATGGCGATTTACCTGTTGTTTATCCAACACATTATGCACAGTTTAAGTGCTAAAGGTAAAGCGGCTATTGTAGTACCCACTGGTTTTATTACAGCCCAAAGTGGTATTGATAAAAAGATTAGACAAAAAATGGTAGAAAGCAAAATGCTGGCTGGTGTGGTAAGTATGCCGAGTAATATTTTTGCTACTACAGGTACTAACGTAAGTATTTTGTTTTTAGATGCCACCAACACAGGAGATGTAGTATTAATTGATGCGTCTAACCTAGGTACAAAAGTAAAAGAAGGTAAAAACCAAAAAACGGTATTGTCTGATACTGAAGAACAACAAATTATTGATGTATTTAATACCAAAGAAGCTAAAGATGATTTCTCGGTAGTGGTTTCTTATGACGACATTAAAGCCAAAAACTACAGCCTAAGTGCAGGACAATATTTTGAGGTAAAGATTGAATATGTAGATATTACCCAAGAAGAGTTTGCTACTAAAATGAAAGGGTTTGAAAGCAATTTGGATAGTTTGTTTGGGGGATCTAAAAGTTTGGAGAAAGAGATTAAAGGGAACTTAAAAAGTTTGAATTATGAGTAGGGAAATGGTTAAAATGATGGATTTAATTCAACAAATTACCATGGGTCCTTTTGGGTCAGATATTACGGTTGATAATTTCATTGAAGAGGGTGTTCCAGTATTGAATGGTTCAAATATTAATGGTGTTAAGCTTACAGAGGAGTCCTTTAGATATGTTTCCAAAGAAAAGGCTATTTTACTAAAGAAAGCAAATACAAAAAGAGGTGATATAGTTATCACTCACCGGGGGACATTAGGTCAAATTGCATATATTCCAGAAGATTCTAAATATGATAATTACATTATTTCACAAAGTCAATTTAGGGTAACTCTAAAAACAGAATTGGTCGATCCAATTTACTTTACCTACTACTTTCATACGTCAGAAGGACAAAAAAGACTTTTATCTTTCAAAAATCATGTTGGGGTGCCAGCGTTAGCACAAGCAACGACTAATTTTAGGTTATTAGAATTTCCATACAGACCACTCCAAACCCAAAAAGCAATAGCCAAAGTCCTTTCCGATTTAGATGCGAAAATAGAACTCAACAACAAAATAAATGCAGAGTTAGAAGCCATAGCAAAACTCATTTACGATTATTGGTTTGTCCAGTTTGATTTTCCTAACCCACAAGGTAAACCATATAAATCTTCTGGTGGTAAAATGGTATTTAACCAAGAGTTAAAAAGAGATATTCCTGAGGGGTGGGAGGTGAAAGTGATTAACTCTATGATAGACGTTAAAGACGGAACACATGATTCGCCTAAACCTAAAGAAGAGGGCTATAGGTTAATTACCTCAAAACATTTAAAACCTGAAGGATTAGATTTTGAAAAAGCTAATTATATTTCAGAAGAGGATTATATAGCTATAAATAAAAGAAGTCAAGTTGATACAGGAGATATTCTTTTTTCAATGATCGGAAATATAGGAACAGTCTATAAAATTGAAGAAGAAATTATTGATTTTGCAATTAAAAATGTAGCACTTTATAAAACATCTCAACATCAAGATTTAAAAAACTATATCTACATGTTTTTAAAAGGACATGATATGCAAAGATATATGGGGAATGTAATTTCAGGAAGTATTCAAAAATTTATAGGATTAGGATCGTTAAGAAAAATGCCAATATTATTTAATCAGTGTTTAATAGATAAGTTTGAAATAGAAACGAAACCAATTTTTAAAAAATCGAATAATCTCAAATTACAAAACCAAAAACTCTCCGAACTCAGAGATTGGTTATTGCCAATGTTAATGAATGGGCAGGTTACTGTTGGGGAAGTTGAGGAGGAAGTACAAATGAATATGGCTGCTGAACCTAGAGAAAAGTATGGAGAATAAAAAAGAAGATGGTATTGAATGGCATTTAGTCTATAAAGAAATTAGAGAATTGCTTTATGAGTATTTTGGAAACTGTAACACCAATAATAAACAACCAAATGAGCAGCTTTATCAAGATTTAATAAAAGATAAAGAGTTTGTTGCCGAAAATCAATGGATATTAAATAACAATGAATCAAATCCAGCGGGAGGTGTTGATCCTATAAATGTTTTCGCATCTATAAATTCCAATAAATTAGATCGTTATTCAAGAGTTATCCGAATAAATATTCTTTTAAGATTGTTGGGCAGTAAATCAGTCTATCAAAAAATTGATTTTTCAGGATGTCCTCTTCAGGAAACTAGTTTGTTAGAAGATTTTAGAAACCCTGAGAGTCAAAATCAAATTTGGGGCTTATTCATTAACGTTGTAAATAATGGCACTACAGGTTTAGAAGATAAATTCTCAGAGAAACTATACAATTGGTATGGTATCAATATTGAATCAATGTCTTATTTTTTATACTGGGTTGATTCCGATAATTACCTTCTTTTGGATAAGTTCACATTATCCTTTATGCTAGGAGCGAATATATTACCTGAATCACCTAAAAATTATAATGAATATTTCACAGCTTGTAAATTAGAGCAAGGAAAAAGTATTTTCAGAGAACTCACAAGAGTAGCTTATGAATCGAGTAGTAAGAACATCAAAGAGATAATTTATAGCAAAGAGTTTGATTATTTTTTAGATAGGTTCAACACAAAAAAGAAAAGAGATGATGCAATCACTTCCATATTTCAAAACTTCAAAGTAGTTGCAATAAGACCAACTAAAAAACAGAAACATCTCAATAACCTAAAGATTAATCAACTATATCCCTTTTATAAAAACTCTAAGTTTAGTAAAAATGATGTTGATATTACATTTTCTGAAGGAGTTGAAGAATCAATGTATAGAACGAATGGAATTGATATTTCCATTTCATGTATTGTAGGTAAAAATGCATCTGGGAAAAGTACTATTTCTGAATTGTTGTTTTTGGCAATAAATGCAATCTCACAGAAGAAGTTAAATACTTCCAAGGTTAAATTTGTGACAGAAGAAGTCTTTGTTGACTTATTTGTAAAAACCGATACACTATACAAGATATCTATAACAACAGCTGATAATGAACATCAATTTAATGTTATCAAATATACGTTTGAAGTAGATACAAATAAATACATTGAGCCTAAAGAATTGGCTATAGAAAAATTTGATCTAAATAACTTTTTCTATACTGTTGCCATAAATTATTCTCTTTACGGATTAAATTCTAATATAATAGGTAAGTGGATTGATCCTTTGTTTCATAAAAATGACAGCTATCAAGTTCCAATTGTGCTAAATCCTAAAAGAACGAAAGGTGATGTTGAAATAAATATTGAAAATTCTCTAGCAATTTCAAGGTTGCTATCCAATTTATTAGATCCTTCAACTATAGACTTTCAGAAAGAAATTATTCCAGACCTTTTAGAAAATAAGACTCCTGAAAAATTGAAAATCTCTTTTGATTTCGAAAAAATGGAAAGAGTAAGAGAAAAATACAATGGACCAGCAATAGAAACAGAAGAAATAATAGAAGAAATTGACGTTGTTCTTGAAGAACTAAAAATAGATATTAAAGAAGGTAATGTTTTTGAAGATCAAATCAAAGAATATCTTTACTATAAACTAATAGGCATTGGGATAAAGTATCCTGAAATTTATTCTAGTTATGTTGAAATTGATGAAAAAGAAAAATTCTTATCATTCAATGATATTGAGGGGTTTGTTAAAGCAGTTTTAGAAGATGAAAGTCATATTTCTTTCAAAGTTAAACAAGCAATAAATTATTTAAGGTTTAATTATATTGATTTTGACGTTAAGGGAAAAAGTAATCCAAGAGTGATTGATGTTTCGAAAGAAATAAGGAAAAATCGAGCAGAACTATTTGACTTAATAGAAATAGAGGAAAAAAAAGAAGCCAAAATAATAGAGCTAATTCCCCCTTCTATTTTTAAAGTTGAAATTGAATTTAAAAATGGAAGTCAATTCAAGAGATTGAGTTCAGGAGAAAAACAAAAAATATATGCGATAAATACTGTAGGGTATCATATATTCAATATTAACTCTGTCATGAGTAACACGGACTTAGTGAAATATCGCTATATCAATGTACTTTTTGATGAGGTTGAATTATACTTTCATCCTGATATGCAAAGAACATTCTTAAGTGATTTGCTCAAATATTTAAATCAAATAAGTTTAGGATCTATTGCCGCAATAAACTTTCAATTCATAACACACTCACCATTCATCCTTTCGGACATTCCAAATTCCAATATTTTAAGGTTAGACCTTAACGAGAATGAAGAGTCCATACCTCAAGAAAATCATTCGGAAACTTTTGGTGCTAATATTCATGATCTGTTGGCTAATGATTTCTTCTTAAGGGATGGATTTATGGGGGAGTTTGCAAGAAGCAAAATTGAAGACCTCATTAAATATTTATCAGGAGAAGAAACTAAACAGGAATGGAGTAATGATTTGGCAAAAAAAATAATTAGTGTAGTTGGTGAGCCGTACTTAAAATCGGATTTACTGGATTTATATAATTCAAAGATGTTTCACAATACAGAGGATATTGATTTGGAAATAGAAAGACTATCTAAAAGAAAAATAGAATTAAAGAATGATATCAATTGATAAAAAAAAATTAGAAAGCGTCATTCTCAAATATGAAGATGAAATTGATGCACATTTATCAAAAGTTGAAAAAAGTTTAGCTAATTGGTTAAAAAGACCGACTATTGGAAAAGGAGTAAATATTCGAAATTTGAATACTGAAGAGATACTCTATTTAAGGTTTTTAAAAAAGTCTTTATCTAAAATAGTAAAGTCAGATTCTAATGAGTTAGAGCGATACTCTGTATTGTTCGAGAAGATAATTCCGAGCGGCAGAAGAAATACTAACGATTTTATCAAATTTAAAGATGCTCTTTTATCAAGAATGGGGTATTCTTTATTAAGATCTGGAAATAAAAAGCAATCTATAAAACCATTCTACCCTAAATTTTATGCTGATTTAGGTATTAAAGCATGTGTATATTGCAACTCTCAACTAACTATTTGTGTTGACAAAGGAGGAAATAATAAATCTGCTAAATTTCAAGTTGATCATTACGAGCCAAAAGCCGAATTCCCTTTTTTATCAATCTCCTTTTTTAATCTTTATCCTGTTTGCGCATCCTGCAATTTGCAAAAAGGAGATAATTCAATCAATTTTAAATTATACTCTTCCAGAGTACATCAAAATTCTGAACTAATATTTGAACTTGAAAAAAAATCATTAGCACTATTTAGGCTAAACAAAAAAGAATCTGAATTGAGAATTAATTTTAAAGGTAAAGCAAGTAAAGAATTCAACAAATCATTTGATGTTCAAGGTATATATGAAACTCAAAAAGATTTAGCAGCTGAAATTGTATTGAAATCAGAAATGTACAATAGCTCTTATAAAAAGGCACTACACAGATCATTTAAAAAGTTGTACCCTGATGCAAATATTCCCTTTAATCGGTTTATTGTTGGTAATTATACTGACCCAACAGACATACATAAGCGCCCAATGTCAAAATTCACACAAGATATTGCTAGAGATTTAGGGCTGATAGATTAATCCTCCCAAATAACACAAAGTGCTTTATTTTTGTGAGGTATAAAGTGCTCATATATTTTTCTGTCTTCATCTTCAGAACGGTAACAACTAAACCAATCACCAGCCCATAGCTGTTCCGTTTTTCTTTCGCCCTTTCCTGTTTTAAAATATTCCCCAACTAAAGTATCTTCAGGTATTTTATTGTTCTTTTTCGCAAGGTACTTAAATGGGAAATCGGTACTGTTCCAGTTCCACTTCACTTCATTATCCTCACAATAAACAATCATAATAGGATGATTACCAATATCTGCAAAACGAATAGCACAAGCGGTTAAACTTACCTGATACTTTTTAGCCAATTCTTCAATAATTGAGAATTGAAACTTACGTCTAAAACAATCTTTAGAAAAACGTTTTTCAGGCATTAATAAGCAAGAAGCAAAATAATCAGCCTCACGTTCTATCTTTTGGTGTTTTGCTTCATTGTTTTTAGATGGATGAGGCTCTAATAAACCTCTTTGAAGTCCATTTCTATGGTTATCTATAAAATAGTGTCCTAATTCATGAGCAAGCGTAAATCTACCTCTAGGCGTATCACTCCTGTTTCCTCTTTTAGTGTTAATATGAATGTAAAATTCGGAATCATACACAATAATACCGTCAAATGCATTACCGTAATCATCATGAAAAACGACAACCCCTTCTGATTCAATTATCTTTTCTAATGGCGTTATGATTTCGTCATGTTCTAAAGCAATAAACTCAGCTAATTCTTTAATAAAAGTTTTTGAGGTATTACTTATCTCCATTTTTGTGCTTATTCTTCATTTTATCCAAGATATCTTTCGGAATTGATTGGATACCTTTTCTTGCAGCCATTTTTAACTTCTGTATATCCTTTTCTTCTTCAGGATCAAAAAGAGAAATAACTTTCGTTTGGCATGTTAAAGTTCCATTAATGATACTGTCAACATCTATAGACCTATCCTCTAATTTATAATCATAATCAGCATAGGCTTTTTCAAATAGAGCCAATTCTGTCTCGTTTCTTGGATATAAATACCCAGAAGAACTCAACCAGTGATTCAAGTTACTATCGTTAACCAATCCTCCTAATTTATGTTTTTTAGCCATTGATTCTATCTAAATAAGTTGCTACAATTTTATTTGCCTCTTCTTTATATTTTCTGATACTACCTTGTGTCAAAACAAGTTCCTCTTGTAGTTTTTTACTCACTGCTCTTGGTATATAAGATTTATCATCAGGACAATACAGCTTATAAGTCAAATAGATAATTTTATGTTTATGAGTTAGATGTGAAAGCGCTTCCTCCACCACTTTCATAGTTTTCAAAATGGTTCTCCTTTTATCATCAGAAACACCATAGCCTTCTACAAAATCTTCAATTGTTTCAATTAAAGTTAAATCTGTTTCATTATCCGCTTCATAACAAAAGCCTTTGTTTTTATAGTTGGCTAACTGCGTATAAACTATCCTGTGTAACCAGAGCTTAACTCCTTTGTTTATGTCTTTACTTTTAGATTTCTCTTGTTTATAGCTTGGATATTTCCACACCCTTTGAAAAACACAATTTGAAATGTCAAATGCAACAGTTTCATCATACCCCCATTTAGAACAAGCAACTTCAGACATTCTTATAACATCTCGCTCAAACCGAAAAGTAAATTCCTTAAACGCATTTGCAGCCTCATCTGGATAATCAGTCTTCCAACTAATGTATTCAAATAGGTCTAGGCTACAAGCCGTTTTTATTTCTTCTGCTGTTTCCATTGGTGGTTTCAATAGAACTACCAAATCCGTGAGTCACGCTTTTAGTAGTTAGGGTGAGGGCTCCTCAATAACATTACAAATGTAGAAATTATGATAAATAACAGTAGCTAAACGATCAAGTATTTTGATTAAAAAGAAAGAAAATTCAAAAACGTAAATAGATTACGTTGTTGGTAGATATATTACAAGCTTATTGAAGTCAGATTAGACTTCAATATTAAAAAAATATAAATAATTATGGCAACAAATGGAAAGAGCGGTGATAACCGCAGACATGGAGCAGTAAGAAAACGCTCACAAGTATTAAACCCCAAAACTAACAAGTGGGTTAAAAGAGATGCAGACACAGGTCGTTTTATGGATGGTAAATCTGATGATAAACCATTTAAAGGTGTTACAAAAGAAAAGTAGCTATGCTAAAATAGTCGTCTATGTCTTTCGGTCGAGAAGTGAAAGTATTATAAATAACGTAAAAAATAAATTATGAAAAATTATTTACAAAAAACAAATCAAGTTAGTATTTGTGACAATAAGCAAAATTGTATTCATGCTACTGGAAACAATGCAGACATGATAGCAAAAGGAGCAACAGTTATGTTGTTGTTCTTAGGGATTGCAGCTTTATTAAGAGCAGCATCAAATTAACAACAAAGGAGGGGATTGCCCTCCTTTTAATAAAAAGAAATAAAATATATGGTTAAACTTTACTTGTCAATTCTACTTTTCATCCTCTCTTCAATTGGTTTTGTTTTTTACGAAACTAGTTGGAGAATCACAGAGCATCATGAAATAATTCATGATGTTATCAGCGCAGCATTATTTGGATCACTTGGTTTTTTACTTAGTTACTTATCTAGTAATTGGGGAGCTATTAGGCTTTCTATTAGATGTCAATTTAAAAGAAAGGAGATTATTTACGTTTCACTAAGTTATCTCTTCAGAATTAAAATAAAGGGTCAAAACAAATATCTCATGGTAAAGAGTAATAAAATACCAAATCAATACCAACCTGTTGGTGGAGTTTACAAAAGATTTCCTTCTTCAATTATAAAATGGAGAGAATGGGAAGCTTCTGAAGCAAAAAATGACAAACATAATTCAGATGATTTACGATTTAATGTAAAGCGTAAACACATACCTGAAATAAGGAAATGGTTTTATCAAAGAGAGAATAGAGAGGTTGATGTATGGAGAGAATTCTGTGAGGAATTAGTACTAACCACTATATTACCGAAAGAACATTTTGAACATATAAAACCTGAATTTTTATACAAAAAAGAAGAAGCGTTAATTTTTAGAAAAGGAAAGAATATTAAGCAGTTTCTAATCTATGACATTTTTACAATCAACTTTTCAGAAAAACAGGAAGTAGCAATTTCAAACCTCTTACAACAATCAGAAATAACAGATCAATATGCATTTGTTAATGAAGAAGATCTAGGTAAGGAATTGTTTACAATTAATAACAAAGAGTACCAACTGGGGTATCACGCCCGATATTTAAAATAAGAAAAAATAATGTTAGATATATTTAATAATTACGAATTACAAAGAGAGGAGCTATTAGCAAGAATAGCTCATGAGCTTGAACTAGATCAGACTAGAAGAGATAGAATGGAACAAGCATACAACAAGGTGTTGGAGGTTTTAAAGAAAGATGAAATTTTCTTTAAAGACCTTGAGTTAGAATTGTATGCACAAGGTTCTGTCCGAATTCATACTACAGTAAAGCCAATTAATAGAGAAGATTTTGACCTAGATGCTGTTTTACATATATATGATTTGTATAGCAAATTTGATCCAACCAAGATATATAATGCATTGGTAAGGGTGTTAGGAGATGATCCATACTACAGTACTATTCTTGAAAAGAAAGATCGTTGTGTTCGTTTAAACTTTAAAAGTGACTTTCATATCGATATACTTCCAGGTTGTATGGCTCAAGAAGATGATAGAGAAAGAATCGCAATACCAGAAAAAAAATTAAAAGATTGGTCGTCAGGAAATCCAAAAGGATTTGGGAGCTGGTTTTTAGAAAAAGCAGAATCACCAGAAGATTATTTATTAAAAACTTTCTCTAGTTCTTTTGTCAAAGCAGATGTTGAGGCAGAACCTCTTCCCGATATTAGTTTTTATGAAAAAACACCTCTTCAGCGTTCAGTACAGTTGGTGAAAAGATCACGAGACATCTATTTTCAAGATAAAGATAATTCCGTTTCAAGCATTGTACTCACAACTTTAATGGGAGTATTTTATGATGGTGAAAATTCAATTTATGAGACAATTGACAATTGTTTATCTAAGATTAAAAACAGCTACAATAAAGCATTAGAAAGTGGAAAAAGATTTAAGATCACTAATCCTGTTGATGAACATGAAATTTTTACCGATTCTTGGACAGAAGCGCACTACAAAAGTTTTTACGGATTTGTTGAAGATTTATATACGAAATGGGAGATTTTAAAAAATGGATTTGATAAAAGCGGAGAAAAATATGTAATTCTGTTTGGAGAGAAATTATATAAAAGCTCACTACAAGACCAGATAAAGACTTTAAGCAGATATACTAAAAATCCAATTGCTGCAACATCAGGACTCATTCTTAATGATCAAGCCAAAACAGATAGAAAGGGAAAAGTAAACGAAAATCATGGAGTTAAAAATGAACGTCACCACAACTTTGGAGGGTAGAGTATTTCAAGAGGCTAGAAAATTTTACTTCATTCACCTTAAAGTAGAAGCTGCCATTATTCGAGCTAATTACGATTGGTTAAAAGTTGATGTAAAAGGGAAAGAGCTTCATGGGAAAGGTGTTATAGATGTTAATGGAGTTCAATACCATATTGAACTCAAATACTCTCCTTTCTATGGAGGGAGAATGGATAGGATATTTATAACCAATCACAAAATTAAATATCATGATGATATACATCTCTACAATAGTAAGCCTCCAACTTTGTGTCTGTACCACCCAATAATTGACAGACCATTATTTAAGCTTATTCCACTGCATAAAATGATACCATGGATTACGGAATGGTGTCATTTTTATGGAGAATGGGAAAAATATGGAGTTTGGTTAGCTCCAGAAGTAAAACATATAACAATCTAAATACAATATGAAAAAAATAATTACCAAGATTTTAATTTCGATAATTTTCCTGATACTTGGAGGTTGGTTGATAAATGAAATGTCGACACTTGCCTTTATAGATGACATTAAACCTCCACGACCGAGATTACAAATAGGTTTTCCATTTTCTAAATTATGGTTTCTGATGATTTATGCTTGGTTTATTAATTTGCTGGCGTTTGGAATGCATCAACTCATTAATAGAACATTTGATGTGCTAAATGTTTTTGAATCTAAGAAGAGTTTTGAATGGTATTACAATCAGATAATGTTCAAGCCATTTTTAATAATTGGTATAACAATATTTATTATCACTATGGGACTTGGAGTAGCTAATTCTCCTTTACTTCTTAGTGATTTAAATGGCTTAATTACAAAAAGTGAATCTCCTATGAGTTATAGTGAAACACTATTATTTAGTACAGGTAAATTATCATTTATAATCTATATTACTCAAGGAATAATCCTTAAATTATTTATTAAGCCAATGTTTGAAGCTGTAAATAAGTATTTTGATGAAGAAATTTCTAACTAACTCAATAGCAGGTAAAAATAAAACGAGAACAATTAAGAACGAATAAATACCGACCAATAAAGCAAAGTAACCAAATAATAGGTTGTAAGTCATATTGAGTACCAAAAACATAGAATTGACGTTATATAAATAATGTCAAAGGAAATTTCAAATACTACATTTCAAAAAAGTATAGTTCATTATTACAATGAGCTGAAAAAAGGTTATTTGGAAGAACTCGAAAAAGCTTCAGATAAGGAATATGCTAAAAATCACTGGCAAAAGGTATTTTTCACAGAGAATGAATATGTTCCATACAAAAGTGTTTTGTTTAATGAGTTAAAATTTATCTATCATCATCACAATTGTCTTGATGCAGAGACTGCTTACAATAAAACAATAGAATTAATCCCACAAGTAAGAATCATTGCAGAAAAACGAAAAAATGATGCAGTAGCCGTCCTTAAAGGAAATAAAACAATTGATTTAGCAGATTGTTACCTTGAACAAATTGAAACAGGAAAATCTACTCTTAAAGAATTAATTCTAATAGAAGAAAAAGTACTAGCAGCATCTAATGAAAACCTAATAGGATCATTGGCAATGCACCTTGCTGGACAAAAACTCCACAAAGAATTTAATCAAGATGATTATGTAGTTACTAAATCCAACCCTAAACACAAATACGAATTCACACGCAAAGAACAATTATTAGCACTGTACTTCTTGAAAAAGTCAATGGGGCTAAATCTATCTCAAAACAACGATAGAACTAAAATTGCAGCTTTTTATCATCTAATTATGGGGGTACCATTTTCTGATTATGCTAAAATCAAGAATCTTACCATATACTCAAGTCTAGGAGCTGTACCACAGGTAGTAGATAAGGATAAAGTTTTACTCAAATACTTGCAAAAAATACGTCCATTTTTTAATGATCTATCTCTTACTATTGCTGTAGAGTTAATCGACAAACAGATAAGAATGTGTAATTCTGAATTAAAATAATTTCAACTATTTTACTATTTAGGGGCACCCGAACCCCACCCACCACTTAAACTATGGCGTAACTTGAATGGAGTTCAATAAGAACAAGAACTGTTAAAATCAAGTTATGAAAGATAAAAAGAAAACTAAAAGCAAATCTCTTTTAGAAAAATACAACGAACGACAAACCAAAGGTAATGCAGAAAACACTTTAATAAAGGGTGCGGTAGATGCAGTTGCCAGTTCTGTTATAGGAACAGGTTTAGGTGCAATTGCTGGAGATAAAGCTCCCTTTGCAGGTTTAGGTTTAATTTTGGCAGGACATTACTTTGGTGATGAATCTGGAGTATTGAGAATTGCAGGAGCAAGTACCCTAGCTTTTGGAATAGCCAAAGCCAAAGAATATCAAAACAATCCTAATTTAGATACAGCTCAAAAAAGAATTTCTGAAGCAAAAGATGATTTTCTTACTGCTTTTCATCTTAAATGGAAAAATGAGCAAAAACCAACTGAACAAAAAGTTGTAGAGCCTGTTCCAATAATTAAAGAACCGATTCAAAAGAAAACCGAAAGTCCAATAACCCCACCCTCTGACACACCAGAAGTAAATGGAGAACTAGACTTTGAAGAGTTGACATCTTTTGAATTGAAAAATGAAGATTTAGCAAATGCTTTTAATGAGGAAAACTCAAACGATAATCAGCAAGAAGATATCAGTTCTGAGTTTGACGATAACCAAGATCTATCACTAATTTAAACCGCATAGTATGACTAAGACATTGCCATATAATGCAGCTAATATTAAGAAGATATACAATAATCTTGTTACGCTTGATAGTCAAGGTACTCCTAAAGACTTTGAGGTTAGAATTGATGATTTTACAGTTATTCAAAGAACAAACGATTTAAGTAAATTCTACCTATTGCAAGAATCAATCACCAATTATTCAAGTGAATTAAATATCATTCTTTATAAAGGTAAAGCGAGACGTTACGATAAATACATTTTCTACATCAATAACAATCAAAGTCCCGAGCCTAGGCTATCAACAGAAGAGTATGTAAATAAAAAGGTTGAGGAAATACTAGCTATTAGAGAGAAAGAACGAGAATTCAAAAGACTGAGTAAGGAAAACATTTCTCAACAACAATTGATTGATGAATTGAAGAAAGAAAATCAGGAGTTAAAAGCTAAAAACAAAGGTGAATTAAAGGAGATGTTACAAATGTTGGGAGCACAACTCAATACTACAAAAGTACCAGATGAAATAAATGGAATTCCAAACGATCAGCTAATGAGGATGATATCAGATGCCAGAAAGAAGTTTGGAGATGAAGTTTTTAAAGACATTATGGGAATCGCTCTCATAACAGGACAAAACCCTGAAATAATTAAGGATGTTATAGAATTTATTAACGATAAAATACAAGACAATGAAAACAAGTAAAAACAAAGAATTAATGACTAGAAAAGAAGCTGCTAATATGCTCTCAGTATCACTAACTACGCTAAGAGCATGGACAGTTAAAAAAATAATTAAGAGCTATAAGTTAGGCGGAAGAATTTATTATAAACGAAATGAAATTTTAGAATCTATGATAATCGTTTGATAACTATCCTTATGTAAATGAGGTGATTCAGACCATAATTAAGTAATATGGGTAACAAGACAAAAGCATATATAAAAAGTGAGGTAGCAAAACTGAAAAAGTTAAAGGCTAAATACGGTAGTAAAATGACTGTAGCAAAGCTAAAGACTAAGGAAGGTTTTGAAAACTTAACGGATGAAGTTGCTCAAGAAATAATTGAGCAATTAGAAGAATATGCAACAATTGTCTTAAAACAATTAAG
>Ga0316209_1001848_pt1 | contig 19378 bp, 13 predicted proteins | sample 6monopyrite_MG_FD_204945 | JGI IMG/M metagenome (GOLD analysis project Ga0316209, IMG submission 204945) | Microbial mat bacterial communities from mineral coupon in-situ incubated in ocean water Damariscotta River, Maine, United States -... | ecosystem: Environmental > Aquatic > Marine >...
CGGAAACCAGTCCTGCCAAGCTTGGGGCGCGAATTATACATCCTCTCACACCCCTGTCAACCGTTTCATCTCATTTAATTCAACTTAAATTCGACTTTCCTTTTTGGCCAACTCTAACGCTTCCTTTTCCCTCGAAGCGGACGCGCATTATACATGGCGTTTCTACACTGTCAACACTTTAAAATAATTTCTGAACTATCTTTTTAAAGCCTCGCCAATCCTTGCCTTCAGCGCTTCACCCTTCCGCTGAGCGAGCCGCGCATTATAGGCACTTTTTTTTGCAACGCAAGGTTTATTTAGTACCTTTTTTAATTAATTTTCTGTTCACTTCTATGCCTGTTCAGTTTGTATACAAATCATTACTTTTAGCTCTGTATTGAGAGCTAATCCAAGTAAATGTTAATCCTCAAAAATGCCGATAGCCCTTATCGACAAAATAAGGGCTATCGGGTTAAGAATGGTAACTGATACTTGCTTTCACTACTCTCTTAGAAAATGGTGCTTAATTTCTCCGACTTTTGCGCCGTTCGATATTTTTAACTCCACTTGTTGATATAAATGGATTTCACCGATTACCTGAGATGAGGCGTCAATCTTAATGATCGGCATATCTCCGCCAAAAGAGGAAAACCAACCATTGGACTTTTCGACAATAATATTACCAACAATAATAGTTCCTTCAGTCAACTCTATATCGCCATTAACTGTTTCGATGTTTTTCTCCACTTGAACGTCTTTCAATTCTATGTCGCCATTAACCGTTATAATACTGCCACCAACTTTACTTTCTCCAGCTACTTGAATACCACCATTCACCGTTTCTAAGCTGTCTTTAACTTTCAGTGCAACACCCGCATCGATCCCGCCGTTAACGGTTTCCGCGCTTACTATTGAAACGTTGTTACCTAGTTCAATACTTCCATTAACTGTATCCACTTTTTTTACGGTAGCTCCTGAATCAATATCGATTCCGCCATTTACGCTAGAAACATTCCCCACCTGTGCGTTTTTACCGACGTCGATGCCGCCAAATACGCTATCCAAATTGCCGTGCGAAGAGCCACGAGCGCCAACCTTTATGGCACAAGCTGACATTAGGCTAATACTCGCTAATAATAATATCGATTTTGCTAGAACATTCATCGACAGATCCTCCTTCCTGTTAGTTATTGGCTAAGAAACAAGGAACAAAGCAATAAGCTTGCCAAATTTATTGTCAATAATAATCAAGTACTTAAGAAAAACCGACCATTCTTAAAACTTAAGAATGGTCAATATGACGAATTAATTGTTCAAATATTGGGAATATTTATTAGCAAGGGAATAACTAGCGGCGAGATTTTTTCGATTGGTATATTCTAAATCCTAACAGAGTCACTAACCAAATCGCGTACATTAACGGTTCATTTAAATCAGACTTACTCTGCCAAATAAAATGCACTACCGCCAAAATAGAAATTAGATAGACTAGTTGATGAAGCTTTTTCCAACGACGCCCCAACCTACGCTGCATTTTCTTTGTCGATGTAAACGCCAAAGGTAAAAGCATTAATGCGGCCAACATGCCTACAGTGATATAGGGCCTTTCAATAATCTCATCCCACAGAAAAGCGACACTCATTTCCAAATAAAATATAAAGAAAACCGTTAAATGCAGCAAAAGGTAGAAAAACGCGTAAAGCCCTAACATACGACGAAACTTTATCAAGATAGGGTATTTAAAAATTCGGTTAAGTGGCGTTATCGATAAGCCCATTAGCAAATAGATAAGAGTCCACAATCCCAGTTGATGGAGCATTTCTTCCTGAGGATCCGCCCCCAGTTGACGGTTGTATGCTGCATAAACTAAATAAATTAGCGGCAACCAGCAAGCTATATGGGCAAAAGCCTTCGATAATTTATATTTCACAGTTAAAAATTCCTTACCAAATCCATGCCTTTATACATATGAGCAACTTGGTCGGAATAACCGTTAAACATTTGAGTCGCGATTTTCTTAACGCCGAAAAAAGATTCATCGGTAATACGACGCTCGCGCGCTTGACTCCAGCGTGGATGATCAACGTTAGGATTAACATTGGCGTAAAATCCATATTCTCTAGGACCATTTTTATGCCAAGTATTTTGTGGCTGCTGCTCCAAAAACCGAATTGAAACAATTGATTTGATACTTTTGAATCCATATTTCCAGGGTACAACTAAACGCAAAGGCGCACCATTTTGTCCAGGTAAATCCTTTCCGTAAACCCCTGTCGCTATGAAACTCAAAGGATTCAGGGCTTCGTCCATTCGCAACCCTTCCTTATAGGGCCATGGCAAAACATGAAAACCTAGGGTTCCTCTATTTTGACCCGGAAAAACAGTTCTAGATTCTAATGTTTTGAATTCTACAAATTTAGCCTTAGAGGTCGGTCTAACCTGATTAATTAATTGACTCAGCTGAAATCCTCTCCAAGGAATCACCATCGACCAAGCTTCGACACACCGAAGTCGGTAAATACGCTCTTCAATTTTCGCCCAACTGAGAATGTCTTCCAACGTGTAATCACCTGGCTTTTCGATTTCACCAGTTATGGAGACTTTCCAATCATTACCCGGATTAAAATCTTTTGCCATCTTGGCCGGTTTACTTTTACTGGTTGAAAATTCGTAAAAGTTATTATGATGGGTCACAACATACTCACTACTAAGTGGTTCAGCAGTACTAAAACCTGAAGTGTCGGAGCTGGCGGCTTGCAACATTGTACCGCCCAACGCTGAAGCACCAACGGTAGTAAGGGCGAAATTCTTAATAAATTTCCTTCGATCCCAAAAAACACTCTCGGGTGTCACTTGATTATCTTTTATAGAAGAATAAACGCTCTGCATATTTCTGTTTTTCATAGATTATCTCTGTTAGCTTGCGGTAAAGTTTGCTGATACATAATGAAATGACCATTTCTAAAACAACAGACAGGGACTGATTATAAATGTTACGTGTTATCAGTTGGAATTGATAATCCGCGCATAATTCAATCAAATAGTGTTCAGCGTTTAAGTTTAGATGAAAAATGTCGATTTAAGGCGACTATTACTGAATATAAGGCCGATTCCTTACTTTAAATTAGATAACTTCGAATTCTTTGCTAGACTTATAACGGTTCTGGATTTTTTCCATCAATAAGAATTGTTTTTCTGTCTTACATTTAGATAACAAAACAATGATCAAGAGCTATTGACAATACACCACAATCTGGCATTATTCGCGGCGAAATATAGGCCGCCACATAGAGAAAAAACGATGAGTCAAATCGATTTTAACCGTTTGATATTAAAAGGGATAACGCCTGAAGGCAATAAATTCCGCCCAAGTGATTGGGCCGAACGACTTTGTGGCAATTTATGTACCTTTAGAAACAGAAGAATGTACTATTCTCCGATGCTTCGGCCCGCTGTTATCGAAGGAATTAAGTGTGTTATAGTTGATTCGAAATTAAACCAAGAACACCCTGCGATTTTGCAAGATGTGATTCATTTTGCCCATAAGAATAATTTACAAACAGAAAAAGAAAGTTAGTTTTAACAGTCAATATTTTCGAAAATATCGAATAAATTGAGGTATTTACCTCATTCTGTTGATAAAGGACTTAACTTTTGCCCCTCTTTAACGCTATATTAGCTGAAAGAGCACATTTTTAGGATGATTTATGAATACAAGATTTTTAGCGATTCTAACTATCGTTTTTCTTTTCACCAGTTCCAGTATTTTCGCTGGTGAAAAAATCATGTACAAGTGGACCGATGACAAAGGTGAGATCCATTATACAGAAAGAGCGCCTAAAGGCGTCGAATACACTCGAATCAGAACTTATGTCGATTCGTCTTCTGCAGCAGCAAGCAAAACACCGCAAGCAAATAATCCCGCAGACTCAGCTAAAAAGAAAGACACCTACGGTACTTGGCGAGATGAAAATTGCACTATCGCCAATCAAAACTTAGATGTTTTAAAAAATGCATCGAGAATAGGGGTAGATGATGGCCAAGGCGGAAAGCGTTTAATGAGCGACGAAGAGAAAAACGAAAAAATTGCCCAGATGCAAAAACAACGCGACAAATATTGCAATGCCGCTGCAGAGGATAAATAATCTAAGAAACTAACCAACTGCGCAAGTCTTGCAATTCGAATGGCCACCCCAACTCATCCCTGTTTCTCACTAAAACAGGGATCCGAATACCATATATTTCCACCAGTTCATCATCGCTTGATATTTCCACAACCTCCAAGCTTATTTTTTTAGCCAGCGCCGGTTCATTGTGCAACAGATACTGCACCATTTGGTAAGCTTGCTCACAAAGGTGACAACCGGATGTTGTCATAAACTGAATTTTCATTTGTATTTATCAATAAATTCCGATTGTAAGTTTCGACTACTGGATTATTCCAGAAGCTTATTCTAGCTTTCTGTTTTGATAATTTTCCAGCAACGGTGTAACGGTCTCCTAAAAAAATCTTGAGAGGTCGTATTTCTTGTAATTTCAGTTACTTGACAGTTATCTGAAGATATAACCTGCATTTTGAACTGATGAAAATTATTTGAAAATAGCAAAATTCCATTATTATTAAGCAATTGCAAACATTGATGTATTAATTGTTCATGATCTCTTTGCACCTCAAAATGATTCTCCATTTTTTTGGAGTTTGAAAAGGTTGGCGGATCTAAAATAATCACATCATATTTTTCGGCCTTATGCTGCGCTTCTTCAAGCCAATGCATGCCGTCCTCCCTAACAAAACGATGATCATTGATATTAATTTGATTAAGTTCAAAATTTTCTTTCGCCCAAGTTAAGTAGGTATTAGACAGGTCAACATTGGTTGTTTTAGTCGCACCGGCAGTTGCAGCATAAACTGAAAACGAGCCGGTATAACAAAAAAGATTCAACAGATGTTTGCCCTTGCAAATATCGGCGACTAGAGCGCGAGTTATTCGATGATCGAGAAAGAGCCCTGTATCTAGATAATCCTTCAGGTTTACCTGAAATTTTCTACCAGCTTCTTCGACAACCGAAAACTCTTTATTCGCTTCCATTCCATATTCATCTCGACCTTTAGTTTCATATTGCCAATCGCCCTTTTGTTGTCTCCTTTGTTTGACATAAACACTTGAAAACGGGAGTTTAAATACACCAGCAGCGACTCTTTGAAGGTCTTTTATACGGCTTATTGCAAGCTTTTCATCGATTGATTTTGGCGCACGGTATTCCTGAATATGCAACAAATCCCCATATACATCGATTGCCGCGTTATATTCAGGTAAATCGGCATCATAAATTCGATAACAACTGATGCCCTCTTTTGCCAAATATTTTTTTAGTTTCGACCGATTCTTTTCTAATCGATTACACAACTGCATCGCTGCATTAGACAGCCTTTCCTTAAAACTTGAATCAGTCGGATCAACCGATTTACGACTAACATAATTAGTTTGCTTAATGTCGAAATTAAGCAGTTCACAGGCAATACTAGCGTTATTAAATTTATAAATTTTCTTGGCACGAATGCCTATCGCATGTCCAAACTCCTTATTCGGCGACAATACCGATGCCGTCCAACCACTAAACTGCGTTTTTAGCAGCTGTCCCAATTCAGAATATAATTGTTTAACATTTTCAAATTCGCCCAGTCTTTCACTATATGGCGGGTTTACAATGACTAAGCCGTTCTCCGAAAAAACAAACTGCTCCAGCTGATCCATACCGGCTACATTGATCTCAACAGCATCAACTAACTCCGCCCTTTGCAGGTTGGAAAGCGCACTTTTAATCGCTTTGGGATTAATATCACTGCCTGCTATTTTTAAGCGTTTTAGATTAGTTGATTGCTCTCTTTTAGCTTTAGCATTATCGATGGTTTGCTGCCAAAGCGATTGGTTAAATTGATGCCAACCAAATATTCCCAAGTATTCTCGAAACAGACCTGGGGCCATATCCAAAGCCATCATCGCCGCTTCAATTAAGAAAGTGCCAGAACCACACATAGGGTCGTATAAACACAAGCTTTCACTTTGATCGCTCCCACAAGATTTTTGCCAACCTGCCCGAATTAATAATGCGGCAGCAAGATTTTCTTTTATTGGAGCAGCTCCGCCATCCAAACGATATCCACGATGATGCAAACCAATGCCCGCAAAATCAATTGATATTGTGACTTGGTTTTGACGGATTCGGCACTGAATAGCGACATCGGGCGAGTCGAATTCTACATCCGGCCGCTCTTCTCCCATCTCCACGAAATGGTCAACAATGGCATCTTTTATTCTTTGAGAGACAAACTTAGTATGCGAAAGCTCAGAGCGAAAACTCTGAGAATGAACCAAAAAACTACTGTTCTTGGCTAAATGTTGAGACCAGTCGATAATCGCGACATTGTCATATAATGCTTGTTCATCTTTTGCTTCAAACTTAGCTATTGGATAAAGAACCCGGCTCGCAACGCGACTCCACATCATAATATCGTATACAACTTGCCAGTCAGCATCAAAATTGACCAAAGAAAGACCTTCTTTGACATTATTTGCGCCAAGCTGTTTGAGCTCGTCAACCAGTAAATATTCGAGACTAGTGGCGCATGTGGCAAAAAATTGGGGCATGATTATGAGCTACTTTATTGGTCCAAAAAGTTATTTTTGGATTATACCTGTCACAACAATTAAAAACAGGATAGATACGTTTCTTAGAAAAAATTTAATTCTTCTTTGTAAAACAACCAATTAACCATTTAGCGGTTAAAACTGAGACTTGCTCGTGCTTAAACGCTTGATTTACTTGATAAATGATAAATTTAAGCTAAAGTCATAAGAGATAAAGAATTTAATAATAAGTAAAATGCCAACAGAATCCCGACAGACCATTTTAATCGTTGATGATGAGCCCACGAACATTGCCGTGCTTAACGCTATGCTCAATAAGCATTACAAGGTAAAAGCGGCCTTAAACGGCAACGACGCGTTAAAAATTGCCCAGTCAGATAATAAACCAGATTTAATATTACTAGACGTTATAATGGAGAAGCCCGATGGGTTTGATGTTTGCGCTACCTTAAAATCGCAACCGGCAACCCAGCATATCCCAATTATTTTCGTCACAGCACTAACAGAGGTTAAAAATGACAGAAAAGGTATCGAGTTAGGGGCTGTGGATGTCTTTAGCAAACCCTATAGCGCGCCGATTATTCTGAAACGACTCGAAAACCATTTTGAGCTCATCAATTTAAAACAATCGACGAGAACTGGTAATGCAACACTCGACTAAAATTTATCGCAGTAAGGCTCACTTCGACCAACAGCCGATTTTACATTGGATGGCAATACCTAACCTATTATGATTAGTACTCGTCCTTATAGATCGGTGCCACTAAAAAGAGCAGTTTCTTTTTGCACTCGGAAAAAACTACTCTCTATTTTCGTTCTATTGTTTTCACTATATTTTCCCACCTTAGTACTCGCTGAAACACAAAGAGAAAAGCAAATTAAAATAGCCTTAGTACTCAACTTTATCGAACATACTCAATGGCCCAACGAAGACAAAAAAAAATCGTTTAGAATAGGCGTTATTGAAGCCTCACCTAATTTATCAACACAATTCTCGGTTGCCACTAAAACGAGAAAAATGAGGTCCCTTGCTATCGAAGTCGAGCCGATTGACTCTCTTACTAAATCAGGAAACTTCGATCTGTTATTTTTAGCGAACGAATCAATATTTACGGTTGCACAAGTTTTAGAAAAGACATCCCAGTCCGCAACATTAGTCATCTCCTTCGGTGCTCTCGATAAAAAGAACATAATGATTAATATTTTCAAGAAAAGCAGCGGAGCTTTTGCTTTTGAAGTGAATCATCCAAACATTACCTTTGAAAAACTGATAATCGACAGAAAAAAATTATTATTGTTAGGTGGAACCGAGTTAGACATGGTTAAACTCTTTAAAGAAGAAGAAAAAGAACTTGCTCGCATTAGAACCAACCTGACAAAAAAAGAGGCCGATTTAGAATTCCTCAAGAAGGAATTGACTAGTTCACTAGAAGCGTCTAGGTCTTCACAACTTGAATTAAGTAAAACTAAAGCGCAATTGCAAGCACAACAGGCACTATTTGCAAGACAACAAAAAATAATTCGTTCGAAAAACATTGCCATACGGGAAAAGGAAGGAGAATTAGTCGCAATTCAAGACAGTTTAAAAAGAACGAGCGACCAATTGGATAGCAATCAAGTTGAATTGAAACTGCGAGAAAATCAGTTAGCAGAAAAAATTAATACCATATCCGATAAAGAAAAAGAATATGAAGAGTTAGCCAATAGCATAGAAAGTAACGTCGACTTTCTGGCCCAACAAAAAACCGACATTCGTCAACAAGAAAAAACGCTACTAAAACAAAGAAACGAATTAAAGGAACAAAACACGCTAATTGAACAACAACAAAACTGGTTATTTATGGGTACCCTCGCTCTAGCTATTTTTGTGCTGCTTGTCATAGGTATGTACCACTTTAATCGAGAAAGAAAAAAGTCGAACCTAATGTTACTCGATAAAAATCTAATGTTGGAAGATACTCGAAACAAATTGACCATCGCACGCGATCAAGCCGACAAAGCCAATCAGGCCAAGTCATCATTTTTAGCCAATATGAGTCATGAAATTCGAACGCCAATGAATGCGATAATCGGCATGCTGCACTTAACGGAATCATCAAAGCTCGATACTAAACAACAGAATTATGTAACTAAAATGGGTTTTGCCGCCAATACACTGCTCGAAATAATCAATGACATTCTAGATTTCTCTAAAGTAGAAGCTGGCGAACTCAAAATTGAGCAAATAGAGTTCCAATTGTCCGAAGTGCTCGAAGGGCTTTTGAATATAGTCGGAAATAAAATACAAGAGAAAGGGATAGAATTTGTTTACGATATCGATCCAAAAATTCCTTCAACGCTCATTGGAGACCCTCTTCGACTAGGGCAAATATTAACCAATCTTACCAATAATGCGATGAAATTCACCGATAAAGGCGAAATCGTTATATCCATACAAACCCGAAAAATCTCACAGGACAAGGTAACCCTGGATTTTAGTATCAGCGATACCGGGATTGGAATGGATAAACTTGGTATGCAATCTTTATTTAAACCTTTCACTCAAGCGGACACCTCAACGACACGAAAGTTTGGAGGAACCGGGCTAGGTCTAGCAATTTGCAAAAGTCTAATTTCACAAATGGAGGGAGAAATAGAAGTCAAAAGCGCTCCAGGAAAAGGTAGTACATTTAATTTCAATATTAAACTCGATTTCAAAAAGGGCTTGAATATAAAAGATAAGATCAAACCGAATTTAAACCTTAAGGATAAATCGGTATTGGTCGTTGAAAACAATACTGCTGCTCGTCAATCAATTATCAATACCCTCAAATTGTTTAGCAATCGTGTAACTGTGGCAGACTCGCTCTCTGAACAGCTCAAAGGTCAAGAGCAACAACCGTTTAAATTCGATGTTATTTTCGTAAGTTCAGATGCACTCAACGATGAAACAAATATATCCATTAAACAGCTAAATCAATCTAGCGATTGTTGCGTTATAGAAACTTTATCGAGTTATGAATCTCATCACATTGAAGATCGAGAGCGACAATTCTTAGAATCGACGAAACTGACAAAACCAATTACGCCATCATCTATGTTTGATTTATTGATGGAGCTTTTTGGAAAGTCTGAAAAAAATTCCTTAATAAATGAAACAAGAAATAACGCCACAGATAAGCTCTCCAATAACAAGCTAAAATTGAGGGGCGCCCATGTGCTGTTGGTAGAAGATAACGAAATTAATCAAGAAATAGCGCGTGAAATTCTTTCCCAGGCAGGTGTTCAAGTTGAAATAGCCGGCAATGGTGAACTAGGGGTGCAAAGGGCTCTTCTTAAGCAATTTGATTGCGTGTTAATGGATATTCAAATGCCGATAATGGACGGCTATCAAGCGACGAAATTAATACGACAGCGCTATAAGAAAAAAGATCTTCCGATCATTGCAATGACTGCAAATGCGCTAAGTGGTGATAAAGAAAAATGCCTTGCGGCGGGAATGAACGACTATGTTTCGAAACCCATTAATATATTAAGTTTTTTCAAAACACTGAGCAAATGGACAAAAAGCAGAGTTCAAACGAGTAACGAATCATTGCTCGTCGAATCTAAGACGCCTAGCGTAGATTCGGATGGTCACCCCTTCCAGCTTTCAACATTGACATCTATCGATTTCGAGACTGGCCTAGAAATCATGCAAGGAAATTCGAAAGCTTACCGAAGCTTACTGCTTAAATTTTACCAGCAAAACCTCACTCTATCCGAACAACTAGATCAACTATTTAATGAAAAGGATCTCATTCAATTGGCACGTCAATGCCATGCATTGAAAGGTGTATCTGGCAACCTGGGTATTAAACATTTGTGCTCAGTCGCGAGCAAGTTGGAGATGAATTGTCGTAGGGAAAATAATGACAATGAAATCGAATATTCTTTCGATCAACTGCAGAAAGAGCTTTCACTCGTTTTAACGGAGTTAAAAGCATTACGTATTGTTGAAGGCGATAGTATAAACGCACCTTCCTGTGACATTTCGAATATCAAGCAATCTTTGATAGATTTGCTTACAATGATAGAAGAACAGGATACCCAAGCACTGGAGTTAGTCGAACAAATTGTCCCTTGCTTTACAGACGAATCAACCGAACGTCTTTTAATTAATCAATTAGTCAGTGCGCTCAATAATTTCGACTTTTCCGAAGCGGCAGAACTAGCTAAACAGCTGAAAAATCGTCACTAGAGATAGGTTAAAGTTAAATTTTTGTTTTAATTGATTTAGAAATATCGCTGATTAATTTTGGCCCTTGATAGATAAATCCCGAATAGATCTGCACTAAACTTGCGCCTTTGTTAATTTTATCAATGGCAGCGGCTGCGTCACAAATACCGCCAACGCCAATGATCGGAAATACCCCCGCCGTTTGTTGGTACAACGTTTCCAATATTTGAGTACTTTTCTCTAAAACAGGCAATCCGCTCAACCCTCCACTCTCTGTCGAGTTTTCCAATCCTTCTACCCCTTCTCTAGAAAAAGTGGTATTGGTCGCAATAACACCGTCCACGGTTAGATTAACAAAAGTTTCAGACAACTGAGATATTTCCGGTCCGGAGAGATCGGGCGCGATTTTAATTAATATTGGTATTTTTTTACCGTGTTTTTCAGTTAGTGAGCCTTGTCTTTCTTTGATTGCTTGAATTAGCGATTGCAAAGCCTTTCCAAACTGTAAATCTCTTAAATTAGCAGTGTTTGGTGAAGATATATTAACCGTGATATAGCTGGCAACCGGATAGACTTTCTCAAGGCAAATTAAATAATCCTCGGTCGCATTTTCAACTGGAGTATCGAAATTTTTGCCTATATTAATGCCTAAAACCCCGCGATAATTTGAGGCTTTGACATTTTCCACCAATTGGTCGACTCCTAAATTATTAAAGCCAAATCGATTGATTAATCCTTTGGCTTCGACGAGTCGAAAAAGACGAGGTTTCGGATTGCCTGGTTGTGGCCTCGGAGTGACAGTACCAATTTCAATATGTCCAAACCCCATTAGAGCAAACGCGTCAATACAGCTGCCATTCTTATCCAATCCTGCTGCAAGCCCTACCCGATTAGGAAACTGAATACCGAATACTTCCACGGGATCTTCTACTAATTTTTGCGCGATAAACCCTCTAAATATCGACTTTTCGACTTTGGCCAGCCATTTTAATGTCAAATCATGGGTCTTTTCAGGATCGAGCCGAAATAGTATTGCACGGACTAGTGGATAGAAGAACGAAAACATAGTGATATCCGATTGTCGAAAATTGGCGGGATTATAACGAGTGATGGGTTATTGGTCGAACAAATTCTACCATTTAGATGATTTTTCGACTGCTGATGAGCCTTCCGTGGATCACTTGCCAATTCGATCCACGGGATAAAACTTCTATTTAGTTTTCTTTTTGACGACCTTTTTCTTTACCGCTTTTTTCTTAACTGTCTTCTTTTTAACGGCCTTTTTCTTCAATGTCTCTTGCCACTTTCCATCCACATAATGAGCACTCCAGCCACTTGCCTTGCCGTCGACCTCAGTCATAACGTATTGCTCTTTCACTTTTCGGCTATAACGATACATCGCACTATTTCCATCAGGATCTTGAACTGGTGCGGTAGTCAAGTATTCAAACTTAGGGTCAAGTTGCTCTTTCACAGACAGCAATTCAGACACTAACGGCGCACGGGTTTCACGGTTTCTCGGAAATTGGCTAGCAGCTAAAAATATACCAGACGCTCCATCACGAAGAATATAATGATCATCTACTTTTAAGCACTTTAGCTGGGGCATTGGGATTGGATCAGCCTTTGGAGGAGCCGCTTCACCGCTACGAAGTAACTTACGAGTATTTTTACAGTCCTCATTATTGCAACCAAAATACTTGCCGAAACGACCGACTTTAAGCTCCATATTATCGCCGCATTTATCGCATTCGATAATTGGACCATCATAGCCCTTAATTTTGAAACTACCTTGTTCAATCAAATAGCCCTTACATTTTGGATTGTCCCCACAAACGTGCAACTTGCGGTCTTCGTCAACCAAGTAGCCATCCATTGCTGATTCGCATTTAGGACAACGTTTCTTAAGCAATAAATTACGACTTTCTGCTTCTTCATCTTTATCTACCGCTTCAATTTCATCATCAGTAATAAGATTCATGGTATGTTTGCAACGCTCATCCGGCGGTAGTGAGAATCCACTACAGCCCAAAAATGTCCCCATAGATGAGTTTCGGATCATCATATTATTGGTTTCACACTTAGGGCAGAGTAAATCCATTTCCACTGACTTTTGATTTTCCATGCCGCCTTCTTCGACAGGTAACTCTGCTTTTTCTAATCGTTTAGTAAGATCTTGATAAAAATTGGTCAGGGTTTCTTTCCAATATTGCTTACCACTGGCAATCACATCAAGGGTTTCTTCCATTTTCGCGGTAAACGAAAAGTCCATTAGATTGTCAAAGCTTTCACTGAGCCTGTCAGTGACAATTTCACCCATTTTATTTGCGTAGAAACGTCGATTCTTTACGATAACGTAACCACGATCTTGTATCGTCGAAATAATTGACGCATAGGTGGACGGTCTGCCAATGCCTTTCTTTTCTAGCTCCTTTACCAGCGCCGCTTCACTGTATCGAGGCGAAGGTTTAGTAAAATGTTGCTTGGGTAATAGTTTTTCTAATTTGAGCACTTCTCCAACCACAACTTGAGGCAAAATAGTGTCGTCATCATTCTTGCTTTTGCGCGGAGGTTGAACGGATGTCCAACCGTCAAATTTTACCACACGGCCTTTGGCCGCTAGTTTAAATTCTCCGGCTTTGACGATTAGATTGGTCACATCATAAATCGCGTCGGTCATTTGGCAAGCGATAAATTGGCCCCAAATCAAGTTGTAGAGTTTAATTGCATCATCATCGACATTTTTCAAATGTTTACTTCGAGTTCTTGCATTGGTCGGTCGAATCGCTTCATGCGCCTCTTGCGCTCCCGCTTTGCTTGAGTACAATTTAGGTGAATCCGGAAGATATTTGTCGCCATGATTTTCTTTAATATAGTCTCGGCACATACTCAAAGCATCTTGGCTCAACATGGTCGAATCGGTACGCATGTAGGTTATGTAGCCTGCTTCGTACAACCTTTGCGCAAGCATCATCGTTTTCTTAACGTTGTAGCCTAACCGCGTACTCGCCGCTTGCTGTAATGTTGAGGTGATATAGGGAGCACTCGGTTTACTTCTTGTCGGTTTAGAGTCGCAACTTTCCACCACTAAATCAGATTCTTGCAATTTAGCTTGTAGTTGGTCGCTTTCCTGTTTGTTAGTCGGGCGATATTTTTTATCTTGGTATCTACGAACTTCAAGATTGAGACTGTCACTACCACCCGTTAGGGTATCGGCATACAAACTCCAAAACTCTTCTGGTATAAATGCTCGGATTTCTCGCTCTCTTTCTACGATTAGTTTTACCGCAACTGATTGAACCCGTCCGGCCGATAATCCGCGAGAGACTTTTTTCCACAAAAGAGGAGAAACCATAAATCCGACAACTCTGTCTAAAAAACGTCTCGTTTGCTGTGCATTAACGAAGTCCATATCTAATTCGGTGGGCTTAGAAAATGCTTCTGTAATTGCTTTCTTAGTAATTTCGTTAAATACCACTCGTTGGTATTTGTCGTCACTGCCGCCAATTTCTTCTCGCAAATGCCAGGCGATAGCCTCTCCCTCTCTATCCAAATCCGTCGCGAGAAAGATTTTGTCGGCATCTTTAGCATATTTTTTTAATTCTTTGACGACTTTTTCCTTGCCTGGAAGCGTCGCATATTCGGCTGCCCAATCTTTATCGGGATTAAGACCCATTCTTTTGAACAAGCCTTCTTTTGCCATTTTAGCTTTATGAATTATTTTAGCTTCGGGAGAAAGCTTTCGAGTCGCTGCCGCTTTTCTGGCACGTTCTTTCGGATCAGAGGTGCCGGTTGAGGCCTTTGTTGGAAGATCGCGTACATGACCAACACTGGATTTAACGATGTAGTCGTTGCCTAAATACTTGTTGATGGTTTTTGCTTTAGCCGGTGACTCGACTATAACTAGTGACTTGCCCATGAATAAAGATAATTCCTAATGAATGTTTTGTTTCTATTTATCAAGCCAAATAGAACTCAATATTGCCGCTAACATTAACACTGACGTATTAGTATTAATTGCCTGAGATTACAAGGTTAGCGTTTCCCCTTTTTTATTTTAGGTTGATTTGCCTACTATTAGTCAACTGTTTTTTTTAATTATTTGCAATATGGCAAAATAATGACTTAGCTATTTTGTCGCCGAGGCTAACTTGAAATGTCTAAAAAGGCACTAAGACTATCTTAACAAACTGAGCGGTGGTGGGGTTGTGACACGCTTCACTCCACGCCAAGAAGCCAACATCATCAGCAAAAATAGCGCCGTTGGCAATTGCCACCAGAGTTTGAAATGAAATTCAAATTCGATATCAAATATTTGTTGGTATAAAAAATAGCTCACTAATTCGATACATAAAATGGCGACGGCAGCAGAAATAATCGCTAGCCATAAATATTCAAAGCGGAAACTAGAAGCGATAAACCGTCGACTTGCGCCTAACGTCCTCAAAATAGCCGATTGTCGCATTTTTTGCGCAAAGGTATGCTCCATTGCCGCCCATAACAGCGCGAAGCCTGCGGCTACTACAAAAAACATGACTAATTCGATTGCAGAACTCACCTTATTGATAATTTGTTTAATCTCATCGAAAATTCGATCGAGTTCGATTATCGTCGCCGTCGGATACTGTTTAGTTAATTGACTGACTATGTTTTTCTGCGCTTTGGGTAAATGAAAGGCGTTAATATACGTTGGCGAAAATCCGTCTAGACTTCCCGGTTGAGCGATAATATAAAAGTTTGGGGTAAAGGTTTGCCAATCAATGCTCCTGAAGCTAGAAATCTCGGCTGTCCAAGTTTCCGAGCCAATATTAAAGCTCAATTGATCGCCTATCTTAAGACCCAATACAACAGCCATTTTATCTTCAATGGAAATACTAGGCATCACTTTCCCTTCGCCTTGATTCAACGAAGACGACAGCCATTGACCTTCAACAATCTTATTGCCTTTGGGTAAGTCTTTGGTCCAGGTCATATTCAACTCGCGTTTCATCGAATTATGTTGAAGTGCTTTTTCATTCAGCGCTTCTTTTGTATCTATCTGATTAATTTGCGTGACCCGCCCTCTAACCATCGGATAAGTTTCACTCGATTTGATTTGGTGATTGGAAAGAAAAGAGTCAATTTGCGCAGCATCGGCCGCCGCAATATTAGCCATAAAATGATTCGGCGCATCATCGGCTAGGCTTTGTTGCCATTTTTCCAGTAGTTCAGTACGAACAATCATCACTAACGCAATTACAAAAATGGTGCTGCTAAAGGCTAATAAATGCAACATAGTGACGCCCTTGTTGGCATCCAACTGTCTTAGGCTATAATTAATCGCAGGGCTTTTGGAACGACTCAGTTTTCGGATCATCAAAGTAATTAACTTAGATAACAGCGCAAAAATTGCCGCCATAAAAAACAATCCAACAAAAACGCTACCCAATAATTTTACATCTCCCATTTGCAGGTACATAACGGTTAGTAATGAAATAATTGCTAATGCATAAATCGACCAGCTGTTTGCTTTCATTGGCGTTAATTGGCGACGCAATACACGCATTGGTGGAACACTTTTGAGCTGAATAAGTGATGGCATGGCAAAACCAATCAACAAAATAAAGGAGGTCAACATTGGCAACAATAGAACACTAAAAGAAGGTGCGGGTAAATTCTCACCAAACAACTCCGCTAGCCAATTAACCATTAATGACTGAAATCCGAGTCCAAATAACGCGCCAGCGGCAATCCCGACTAAGCTCACCATTAATAAAATCATCAAAAATATGCTCAGGACTTGTCGATTGTTCATACCAAAACAGCGCATCAATGCACTCATATCAAATTGTCTGGTGGCATAACGATTCGCTGACATAGCGATCGCCACACCTAATAATATCAGCGTTAACAATCCTGAAAGGCTAATGTATTTTTTGCTACGGGAGATTGCAGAGCCAGCCATTGGCGATTCATCAAATATTGTGACCAATCGTTGACTGGAATCTAAGCGCGGTTTTAACCATTCTTGATAATCGGCAATCGCCTTGGGCGAGCCGACAAATAAATTACGGTAGCTCACCCGACTACCCGGTTGAATAATTTTAGTTGCCTCTAAATCATCTAAACCAATCATTGCTGTTGGCGCAATATTGAACAGTGTTGAACCTTGCCCGGGTTGCAACATGATGACCGAGTCAAGGGTGAGGTCGATATAACCAAGCTCAATTTTCTGTCCCTTTTCCGCTGACAAAATTGCCATAATCCTTGGTTCAACCCAAATCTTTCCTTTTTCAGGGTGGCCAGTTACCACTCTTTTTACAGCGCTGGGCGAATCGGCAACCTCAATTCTTCCTTTTAATGGATAATTATCAGAAACGGCTTTTACTGCCGATAACTGCAATTGATCATTAGCGAATAAAACACTGGCAAATTCAATCACTTTCGCTCGAGTAAGATTTAATTGTTGCGCTTTATCTAACCACTCTTGCTCAATTGGTTTCGGCGAAGTGATCACCAAATCTGCGCCAAGAATTTCGGAAGCCTGTCGATTTGTACCGGATTCAACTCGATCGATTATAAGATAGATAACGCTCACGGAAGCCATTGCAATGGCAATAGAAAAAATTAAATTTAATAAATCACCCCGTCGCCAATCTCGGCCAAAAATACGAAAGGCTATTTTGAATAACTGAAAGAAACCGCTCATTTAACACCTTCAGTTTCAGGAGTTAAATCTGATGCAGCCTTAATATCGCTTTTAGATAAATTCGTTTGCTCTGAAGCTGTATTTTGTTCAATCGATTGTTGTTGCATTGTATTCTCAATCATTTTACCCGCGCTTAAAGTAATTGCGTTATCGCAACGGGCTGCGAGGTGATGATCATGAGTGACTAATATCATGGTGGTATTAAGATCATCGTTCAGTGAAAACATTAACTCGATCACTTTTTGCCCGGTTTTTGTGTCTAAGTTGCCTGTGGGCTCATCGGCCAATAATAATTTTGGTTCAGTCACAAAGGCACGAGCGACGGCTACTCGTTGTTGCTCGCCACCAGATAGTTGATTGGTATAATGGTTAACTCGGTGAGACAAGCCAACTTTATCCAGCATAGATAAACTTTTACTTTTGGCTTGATTATCCCCCTTCAATTCAAGTGGCATCATCACATTTTCTAACGCCGTTAGACCTTCAATTAACTGAAAACTTTGAAAAATAAAACCTAAATTATTTTTTCGAGACAAAGCTCTTTGCTCTTCAGTTAACTCGAAAATAGACTCCTTAGCCAAGTGAACGTCACCCGAAGTTGGTTTATCCAAACCAGCCAACAAACCTAGTAAGGTGGTTTTTCCTGAACCGGATTCACCAATAATGGCTAAACTTTCGCCCTCAGCTAAATGAAAAGATATATCATCAAGAATGGTCAATTCGGCATCCGAACTGGTGACTTTTTTACACAATTTTTTAGCATTTAACATTGATATAACTCAGCTATTTAATAAAGGGTGGGTCTAAATATAAAATATACCGACTTTAATCGAACCAGTTTAGCACAGACTTTGTTAGGATTATGGCGATAGTTGGGGATGAATTAAAGCGTTAAATAACAACTATATGTAATAGAGTATTTCGAATGTAAATTAGACGGTTAAGTTAATACTAGGCCGATTGCTTAATTTGGAGCGGAGCGCTTTTGCATAGATTGCGACCACTATCCTTTGCGAGGTACAAAGCATTGTCGCAACGTTCAAACCACTGCTCACTAGATTCGTTTTCAATATATTCAGCAATCCCCAGAGATATTGTGACTTTACATTTTGGTGTAAGTGACGCCATTTCAACCTTAATACGAATATTTTCTGCGACAATCATCGCCTTTTCAAGTTCTGAATTAGCTAAAACAATCGCAAATTCCTCTCCGCCAATACGATAAAGACGATCGCGTTTTCTCAAATTATTAGAAACAACCCGGCCGAGTTCATTCAATACTTTATCTCCATGCGAATGGCCTAACGAATCATTAATTCGTTTGAAATGGTCAATATCAAATAAAATTAAACTCGTCTGTTGGCCTTTACGAACTAAGCCCACCACCTCTTCCATTTTTTGGTCGAAAGCTCGTCGATTTCTTAATTGTGTCAATGGATCGAGCCGAGTCAATTTGATCAAGGCTATTCGTTGTTGGCGGGTAAGGTTGGCAAAAACGTAAACAAATAAACAGGTGAAACAGATAGTCACTAGAAAAGTGACGAAACTGAAAGTGTCCATTAACGGAAATAAAATGGCTGATAGCCACAAAATACAGATCAAACAGAATGCAATCGCTAGCTTAGGCCTTACGGCAAAGAAAATAGCAACCAATGCAGGATACGACCAAGGAATTTGACCAGTTCCCTTTAAATAAAATCCTAAAAACATCGCGAAAACAATGACAGATGCAAAGACTAATCTCGGGATTTTTACTTTACTAGTCTTGTAAATATAGATGCCGTTGACGGTAAATACCGCTAGCAAAAATACATCCAGAAAGAGGCTTCCCCACTGTGCTGCCTGCGCTCTTAGAATAATAAA
>Ga0316209_1001849_pt1 | contig 19367 bp, 19 predicted proteins | sample 6monopyrite_MG_FD_204945 | JGI IMG/M metagenome (GOLD analysis project Ga0316209, IMG submission 204945) | Microbial mat bacterial communities from mineral coupon in-situ incubated in ocean water Damariscotta River, Maine, United States -... | ecosystem: Environmental > Aquatic > Marine >...
GTATTTCAGCTTTGTTGTTTGACATTAATCTAATGACTTTATCAGTACCAAAAGGTGTTCTAAAATAGAAGGTTATTGGAAATTTCGAATCTGTATTTTGGTCGTAGAATACTTCTATTTTTTTTAGACCAGACTCAAGTATGCTTTCTCTCAACGATTCAGTGGATCGAAACGAACTTTTTGATTCGTGATAAATCGAGTCCTTATTTTCACCATAGAAGATATCTATATCAATTGTGCCCGCGTTTTCAATACCCGCTAGCTCAACATCTACAAATGGCGCCTTACAGTAACGGAGTTCCAATTTTTGGTAAGTAATTACTGACGAAATGCAGTATCGGCCAGCAGGAATGCTCTCTACTGACAGCTTGCCTTCATTGTAATTAATTTTTTTTTGAAATCCTGTATCAATATTTTTTAAAATGAAAGATTCTAATTTGTCCCAATTTTTACCATTTGAAAAACTGCGATTATTAAAGGTCGGATTTAACCCGATGATTAACAATCCATTTCCTTGGAGAAATTTCTTAGGAGATATATTGCCGGCCCTTTCCAACAAAGTCGGTGGTGTTTCCTTATGTCCACACCCTAACGTAAATAAAAAAATGAAAGCAATGACATATTTAGTGTTTGCCCTAATATCCATTAAACCACCAGCTCGTCTATTAAGAGAGAAAACCCAGTTCATTTTCAAATAACTTACCTCTTTATTATTTATGTACTTACTACTCACTCTTAATTTCTCCATTTTTGTTATTTTCTCCATCGATACTAAAGCGAAAAATTAGCAAGAAACCTCTCTGCCCATTGAGCTAAATTATTGTTTCTTTCGAAGACCTTTCGATTTTTCATAGAGATAATTCTTTGCGATGGGTCTGTTGCCTTAGCAATTATCGCTTCCTCTTTACTATCTGGTACAAAATGGCCACCCTGGTTTACTCCCTAACTTATCCGAGCGATATATAATTGGGTATTTTGCAAATGTATCATAACAAATACAATTTCATAACCCTTAGCTTTAACGTCGGTGACGAAGTCGATTTTAGAGAGGGTGGGAGAAATTATTGTAGTAAAATGCTAGATTCGTATTAATTAATCGCTTTTTATCGCATAGAAAACCAGCAAGTCTTTAATTTAACTTGATTTTTTATTCTCAGCGCGTAGGGTGCTAAGACAAACACACTAAGAAGACGGAACTCTTTTATGAAATTTCCTTTAAAATTAACTAGCTCTTTACTACTGATCTCAATACTGGCAATTGGCTGCGGCGATACTACCAGTCCACAAAAGTCCGCCAGCGCTGAAAACTCTGATTCTGAACTGGCCAGCTCTAAACAATCCGGCTCCGAACAATCCGGCTCCGAACAATCTAACTCTGGCGAAACATTCGATATTAACTACGAGCAATACCAGTTGGCCAATGGTTTAAAAGTCATTCTGCATCAAGATAAATCGGACCCAATTGTTGCGATGGCCACTATTGTTCATGTGGGGTCCAATCGTGAAAAACCTGGCCGTACCGGTTTCGCCCACTTTTTCGAGCATATGTCCTTTAACGATTCTGAAAATGTGCCAAAGGGTGCCAACCGAAAAATGATCCCTGAACTAGGTGGTACTCGTAATGGTGGTACTTGGAGTGACGGCACTATTTATTATGAGGTAGTTCCTAAAGACGCTTTTGATAAATTATTATGGATTGATTCTGACCGATTAGGTTTTATGATTAATACAGTCGATCAAGGGACTTTAGAGCGAGAAAAACAAGTTGTAAAAAACGAAAAGAGACAAAGGGTCGACAACCGCGCCTACGGCCATACTGGGCACGTGATTAAGAAAGCTCTCTACCCGACAGATCATCCCTACAATTGGACCGTGATAGGCGATTTAGAAGATTTGCAAGCTGCCAGTCTCGATGATGTTCGCGAGTTTTATGAAAAATTCTACGTACCGTCCAATGCCACCTTAGTTATCGCCGGTGATATCGATATCGCTGAAACTAAAAAGAAAGTCGAGCAATGGTTTGGCGAAATTCGAACTGGCCAAGCGATGGCCAATATGAAACCGCAACCGGTTTCTCTGAAACAGAATATCAAACTATTTCATTTAGATACCTTTGCCAAACTACCAGAATTAAGGCTAACCTTCCCAACGGTTGAGCAATACCATAAGGACTCTTATGCTCTCAATATACTCGGCGAAATCTTATACGATGGAAAAAACGCTGCTTTGTACAAAGTACTTGTAGAAGAGAAAAAACTCGCCCCTAGTGCTGAGGCTTGGAATAGTTCAGAGGAAATTGCCGGAACTTTTACCATCCGCGTCAAAGCCAATGCGGGCACCAGCTTGGACAAGGTCAAAAAAGCGGTAGACGAAACCATGTTGCGCTTTGAAAAAGATGGCTTTAGCGATAACCAACTGTCTAAAATCAAGGCAAAAATGGAAACCGATTTCTATTATGATATCGAAAGTGTTTTAGACAAAGCCTTACAGCTGGGGATTTACAACGAATACGCGGGCTCTGCTAATTTTATTAAGCAGGATATTAAGAATATTACCGCCGTCACTCGCGAAGATATTAATCGTGTTTATCAAAAATATCTGAAGGAACAACCCGCAATTATCACCAGTTTTGTTCCTAAAAATGCGCCAGAACTCGTTTTAACCGGATCGAAAAAAGCGAACGTCATTGAAGAAGTCATCAAACAAAGTGCCGAACCAAAATTCGTAGAAAACGACGCAATTCAGTATCAAAAAACGGTGACCAAACACAACCGAAGTGAGCCTCCTCTTACCGATTTACCGAAATTAAACGTTCCCGCCATTTGGCGATCGGAAACAAAAAACGGTATTCAGCTTTATGGTATCGAGCAAAATGAATTACCAATTGTTAATTTCAATTTGCGAATTGATGGCGGCCAAAGTTTGGACGATAAGAATAAGCTAGGTACTGCCTTCTTACTCGCTCAATCGATGATGGAGGGAACCGCCAGCAAAACGCCGCAAGAATTAGAAGAAGCGATTGGCATATTAGGAGCAAACCTTAGAATTCGCGCCAACAAAGAGTCGATAATTATTTCCGCAAGTTGTCTTGCTAAGAATTTCGAACCGACCATGGCACTTGTTAAAGAAGTCTTGCTTTCACCTCGATTCGATATTAATGAATTTGCACGACTAAAAGCCACCCGTCTCACTCGTATTCAACAAGGTAAAGGTGACGGACGAAGAATTGCGAGCAATGCTTACATGAAATTGGTTTATGGCGAAGATCATGTTTTAGGATTACCAACTGGCGGCATCACAAAGACCGTTGAAAAGATTGAGCTTGCGGATATTAAATCTTTTTACAACAAGAATATAAGCCCAAAAGTTGCTAGTTTTCATTTGGTTGGCTCAGTCTCCGAGCAACGGGTAAAGAAAGCATTAAATAGCTTAAACACTTGGCAAGGTCAGGATGTCACTTTTCCTAAGCAACCAGAGATTGTTACACCAAGCAAACCGAAGCTTTATTTTATCGACCTACCTAGTGCGAAACAATCAGCGGTCTACATTGGCAAAACAGTGGTCGATGGGTTTGATAAAAACTACTATCCAATCGAGTTTGCTAATAATCGTTTGGGTGGCGGTATAAGCGCGCGGTTAGCTCAAACATTACGAATTAAAAAGGGATATACCTACGGCGCCTATTCTTACATTAGAGCTAGCGCTTATCCTTCACCTTTTACGGCATCCTCTCAGATTAGGACAAATGTCACGTTGGAATCACTTCAAGTATTTAAAGATCTAATCGGTAATTATAAAGAAACCTTTTTGGATGAAGACTTGGCTGTATCAAAAAATATCATTATTAAAGGCAACTCCAGACGTTTTGAAACACTTAGTCAACAATTGGGTATGCTGCGTTATATGAGCCAGTTCGATTTACCCAATAACTACATAGAATCTCAGCAGGACTATGTAACCGATGTTAAATTAGAGCAAGTGCATCAAATCATTAACGACTACTTGGATGAACAAAATATGATTTATTTAGTGGTTGGCGATGCTAAAACTCAGTTGGCGAGAATGAAGGACTTGGGTTATGGTGATCCGATTGTTTTAGATATTGACGGTGAAATAGTGAAGTAATTTTTTGCTAACCTAATTTTCTAGTTAGGAGTGAAAGAATTAAATATTAGCACCGATTAATGACATTGCCTAACCACAATAAATTTAAAGGTATCATTTTCGATTTGGATGGCACCTTGGCAAATACGCACCTCGATTTTGCGAAGATGTGCACGGATGCAGGATTACCAGTCGGAACACGAATACTTGAGCACTGCGCCAATTTAACTGACAAACGACAAGTTCAAAATATTTTTGATGTGGTCGAAAAGCATGAATTAGACGGTGCTAAAAATGCTGAATGGTTGCTCGATGCTGAGTATATACTTGCTAGATTCTCTAAAGCGAAAATTCCGATGGCGATAGTCACGCGAAATATGAGGTCGGCAGTAAAGATAACCATAGATCGATTATCAATCCCAATTGATCTAGTTATCACTCGAGAAGACTGTCAACCAAAACCCGATCCAAGTGGTCTTTTAATGGTTGCATCTCAATGGAATATATTACCCGGTGAACTAATTTATGTCGGCGACTATAAATTTGATTTAATGGCCGCAAATAATGCTGGTATGCATGCTTGTTTAATTTCAACAAAACGAAATCATGAATTCAAATCCATGGCCGACAGCGTGATTGAGCAATTCAACGAGTTAAATAGATTTTTTAAGTAGAGATAGCTAAACTTTTAGTGAAAGTTAATATAGGAAGAATCTGAATAAGTGACAATATGAAACATTTGCGAATAATCTTTATTGTTATCACGGTTATGGCGTTGCAGTTTTATGCTTCAATTGCAATGGCCTATAGTGGCATGGCGAAAGTGGGTGATAATGCTTATCTCATTGTGCACGACGTGAAAAGCGACGAAAAAGGCAACCGACTTGGATTATTAACTCTCGGAAAGGATAAATCTCCAAAATATACTAAAGTTATTATTAAAAACTGGAAGCATTCTGACGGAGCTGCTAGCGATCTCGAATCTATTTGTAAACTTCCTGGTAAGACAGATGAGTTTTTGATAGCGGAATCCGGTTATTGGAACGAAAAATTTGGCCGTATTTTTCATATCCGATTAAAGAAGAAAAGAAAGCAAGCAATAGTACTTAACATCTTTCATCTGCCAAAAATAATCGGAAGTTCCGAAAAAATCGATGGCGATAATTTTGAAGGAATGACCTGCTTTCAGAAACAACAGTCCATTTATGTGGTACTAGGTGAAAGAGGCGGCAGTGCGACTTATCGAGATAGCTTTTTACGTATTGGCATCCTAGATCTTAACAACAATTCTCTTTCTTGGGAAAAATTTAAGAATACTCCAATAAAAATATCAGCGCCAGGAAAATGGAACGATGCAAGAAAAATGCACAGTATTTCAGACCTCTATACTGACAATAATGGCATCGTTTGGTCGGTAGCCACACAAGATCCTGGTGATCAAGGCCCTTTTCGTTCGATTATATATCAAGCTGCGACTGTAATAGACCCCAAAGATAACAGACCGCTTAAAGCGCTTAATAATAGCAAAATATACTGGACAATCGATGGTCTTAAAGTCGAGTCATTATCAGCACCCACCAAGATAGTTCCCAATAGTTTTATGAGCATTGGAACCGAGGATGAAAATTACCAAGGTGTGTGGCGGCCTTTGTTTAAGCCTTTGGATTAGTTTGGGAGAGTGCTGTAATGTTGGTGATTATTTGCCGCTCGCTCAGTATTAAAATACTTTCGGTTGGCTCAAACGTCATCCTCATACTTGAAAAAAATTATGTCAGACTATATTCGAGCTAAATCAGAAGGAGCCTCTTATTTCTTTACACTCGTTAGTTATCGTCGACAGAATATTTTATGTGATCAAGCGATTCGGAAAGCTCTGCACTCTGCAGTCGTAGAAGCACAAGGAAGATATCCTTTTGGTATCGATGCTTGGATATTAATGCCAGACCATCTACATTGTATTTGGACGTTACCTGATAAAGATGCAAATTATTCCAGAAGATGGAGCTTCATAAAAAGGAAAGTCAGTCTTAAATGCCAAGAATATAAAAACGAAAGTTGGATAAATCGATCCAAGACGAAACACCGAGAATCCACCATTTGGCAGCGTCGATTCTGGGAACATAAGATTCGAGACCAAAAGGACTTCGAGAATCATATGGATTACATTCACTACAACCCAGTCAAACACGGACTGTGTGAAAGTCCATTGCTATGGCCTTATTCAACATTGCATAAGTTAGTAAAAAGTGGACATTATCCGATCGATTGGGGTGCCAATAAAGCGATAGCCTTTTACGGAGATTTTGGCGAATAGTCAATAGCGATTCTGAAGCCGATTTTATCGTTTTTTCCGCACCGTAGGGTGGGCAATTTTCACCTGCCCACCAGCCCGACTAAACATCCAAAGTTGGACGTTTGAGCAACTACCGCGTGGGCAAAAAAAAAACTTGCCCACCCTACAAAATATTAAGTAAACCACTCAAATTTTCTAAACAATTCAGTAGCGTTTCTGAAACCGTTATTATTAATTTTTCCACACCGTAGGGTGGGCAATTTTCACCTGCCCACCAGCCCGACTAAACATCTAAAGTTCGGCGTTTAAGCAACTTCCGCGTGGGCAAAAAAACTTGCCCACCCTACAAAATATTAAGTAAACCACTCAAAATTTCTAAACAATTCAATAGCGTTTCTGAAGCCGATATTATTGATTTTTCCACACCGTAGGGTGGGCAATTTTCACCTGCCCACCAGCTGACTCAACATCAGAACTCCGAGGATTGAGCAACTACCGCGTGGGCAGAAAAAACTTGCCCCCCTTCTATAAACAGAAGAACACAAATCCCCACTTCAATACAAATCACTGCGCTTTACCGGTTTGATTGCTTTGAAAATACTTTTACCAACCACCGCATCAGTAAAAAATCTCAATAACAACGCTGGTAAAACAATAACAGCATGGATTACTGACGAAATAAGCGCATAGATTGCGAATTCGATTTGTCTTAAGAGTTTCGGTACTTTCGGTTGTTTGCTATTTAGGAATGTTTGTTGAAGTGAAGCGACATCTTTCCAATCACCCCTATCGATCTTTTCTCGAGTCTTTTTGGCGTAAAGGTTTTGACTTTGGCAACCCAATAGAAACGCTTTCCACATCCTTTTTGGCTGTAGCGCTAAACCGGTAGATAAAGCAATAAAGTTCATCACGCCTAAAATGGGATTACGATAAAATGATCCGCTGCCCAGCTCCCAAGCGCTCACTTCGCCTTCACCAATTCGCCCGACGCTAAAGCCCGTCATCAAATGGTGTAAATCGTGATATTTTAAATAGATATGACGTACTTCAATATTCGGTAAGGGCACCAACATGCAGCCAGTGTAAACCGAGACCGTCAAGGGCCGTTTGCCAAGCACAGGACCAAAGCCACATCGTTTATAAAAAGCTGATAATTCTTGCTGTAATGTCATGTCTTGATCACGTTTTCTAATCTCAAACTTCAAGATATCCTGTTTAAGAGTATTTTTCAAATGGATGTTTTACAATAGCAATTCACTTTAATTTATCTAATTCGTAGAACCAAATAGTTAATAGTTTATTTCTAAGTTGCACATACAACCAAAAAGACGTAAGATCCAATCATGTTTGAGAGATGCCTTTATTTTAATACCAACCACCTTGCGCGAAATATCGGCAAGGTATGGAAAGAAGCCTTTGCCGAACTCGGCTTAGCGCCAGCACATGCCTATTTGTTACGGTTAACCATTCAACAACCGGGCATGGTGCAAAAAGAAATAGCAGAAGAACTTCGCTTGGAGAAATCAACCATTACTCGGTTTATCGATAAGATGGAATATGACGGTTATTTAACACGACAAAATGCCAATTCAGAAAACCAAAGAGAGATCAGAATTTTCCCAACAACAAAAGCAAAAGATATTGGCGATCGACTGGAGCAAATTGGTAATTCACTATACCAACGTATGATCGATACACTAGAAGAAAGCAAACTAAAAGATCTGGTCAGCAATATAAGAGAATCGGCGAACAAATTGTAAGACGGAAGCGCATCAAAAGGATGCTTTTTTTACATCAACATTGTTGTATGTACAACAATAATTTTACTTTAGAGGTTATTATGAAAAATGAAATTTTTTGGTTAACGCTGACCATTATTATTACTGCGGTTTTTTGGATCCCTTATATTTTGAACCGAATTGCAGAGCACACGCTTATTCCCGCCTTAAGAAACCCCAATCGAGATGCTAGACCACAATCGCAATGGGCTAATCGTATGATGTATGCGCACGAAAATGCGGTTGAAAACATGGTGTTATTTGCGCCGTTGGTTCTAGCGGTGCATATATTAGGTTTGTCTAGCTCAACCACCATTCTAGCCGCCATGGTCTATTTTTATGCCAGAGTGGCGCATTATTTACTCTATACTTTTGGTATACCTTACTTAAGAACTATTGCATTTTTCGTAGGATTTCTATCCCAAATGACTTTGGCTTACACCATTGTTGAATCATTAATCTGAAAACATTTAGCGATAAACAGGGGGCACTTGTACTGTCCCAATGACTGCAGTTTAGCCATATAATTTGGATTAGCACTATGCCCTATATCAATATCAAAATCACCGACGAAAAGGTCAGTAGAGCCGACAAATTAAAGCTCATTCGCGGCGCGACACAATTGCTGCAAGATGTTCTCAACAAAAATCCGAAAACAACCTTTGTTATTATTGAAGAAGTCTCAACCGATAATTGGGGAATTGGCGGCCAGCAAGTTTCAACTTTAAGAAAATTGGGATAGACTTATATCCGTTATCAATCGAGATCGCTGCCATGAAAATTTATCAAATTTACACCCACAATCAGCTACGAAATTTTACCTATATTATTGAATTGAACAATCATTCCGCGATGGTTATTGATCCGTGGGACGATGTCGAAATTAACCGGATACTTCAATCGAAAAACTTGAGCCTCAAAGCTATCATTAATACCCACGAACATTGGGACCATACCCAAGGTAATTCGGCTTTGGTAGAAAAACACGGTTGCCAAGTGTGGGCACATAGCAATGGCGAAGGAAAAATTCCTGGACTCAGTCGAACTCTGCAGGCCGGTGAAAAAATTGATTTGGATGAAAACTATCAGCTATTAGTTTTGGATACACCCGGTCATACCGTCGCCCATTTGTGTTTTATTGTTCAACAAAACAGCAAAGCGATTGCGGTTTTCACCGGCGATACACTTTTTAATGCCGGTGTTGGCCGTTGTGATGCTGGCGGTAGTGCCGAAGTTCTTTACCAGACAATATCGCAACAATTTCAGACCTTAGACGATGATGTGATTGTTTATCCGGGGCATGATTACTTGGAAAATAATCTCAAGTTTACTTTAAAGTTTGAGCCGGATAATCAAGTAGCAAAACAGTGGCTGGAGAAAGTGCAGGCAGCGAGTTATAAACCTTCCTCGCTGCAAACAACTATTGGCAATGAAAAATCATTTAATACTTTTATGCGATTGAATAACCGGCAGATTATTAAGAATTTGTCGCTAGAAAATCCAGCGCCCAAGGAGGTTTTTCTGGCGCTTCGTGCGAAGCGCGACCGATGGTAAAGTACCTTAAAACTGATTAATTATAGTAACGCCAGTGCCGTTAAATTGGTCCATTTGAGTGAGTTTTTGTAGCGATTGTTGCAAACCAATGGTTTCACCAATTAGTTTTTCTGGAGCTAGTTTTCCTGATTTTATCATCGCTAATAATTCAGGATAACGATGTGCTTGCATGCCGTGACTGCCCAGAATTTCCAGTTCATTAGAAAGCACCTGATCCATTGGAATAATTGGGTGTCGCTGTTTCCCAACCATTAACCCCACTTGGATGTGTTTACCTCTTTTGGCTAAATTGGCTATCGAATTAAAACACGTCTGTTGGCTGCCAAGCGCGTCGATAGAAACTTGCACACCTCCTTTCGATAATTCTCTTACAGCTTCGACAACATTTTCCACCTGATGGGCGTTGATACACGCCGCTGCGCCGATTTTGCTCGCAAGATTTAATTTGTCTTGATCAATATCGATTGCAATCACCTTTGCGCCAACCGCTTGAGCAATCATAATCGCCGACAAACCAACGCCGCCACATCCATGAACCGCCACCCATTGATCCGCAGCCACTTTGCCTTGATCAATCATTGCGCGGAAAGCGGTCACAAAACGACAACCTAAACTAGCGGCGGTTTCGAAATTAATCGAAGGCGGTAATTCAACCAAGTTAACATCGGCATAATCAATTGCGACATATTCAGCAAACGACCCCCAATGAGTAAAGCCCGGTTGAAATTGAAAATCACAAACCTGATGATTACCTGTTATACATTGGCCGCAACTGCCACAACCACAAACGAATGGCAAGGTAACCCGATCGCCCACCTTCCATTGTTTAATCTCACTTCCTACTGCTTCAACAATACCCGCTAACTCGTGTCCTGGCACATGCGGTAAACGAATATCTGGATCATGCCCCATCCAACCATGCCAGTCACTGCGACAAAGGCCGGTGGCTTTGACTTTAATCACCACTCCGTTTTTCCCCGGCGAAGGGTCGGGCAAGGTTTCAATTGTTAGTGGTTTTTTGAATTCTCTATAAACAGCCGCTTTCATAGTATTCTTTCCAATATTTGTTCAGACTCTGTTCGCGGCAGGGGAAGCGCGCTCCTACGAAATATACCGCTATTCGTTTTTTTGTAGGTCGGCAACCCTTTGCCGACATAAATAGTGCTCATCGCGAAAGCCTGTCGATTCAAAATCGCATAACTACGAAACGATTTGCGAGGACAACTCCGCGTTTGCATTAACCAACCCAATTAAATTCAGACTCTGTTCGCGGCGGGGACGCGCGCTCCTACGAAATATACCGCTATTCGTTTTTTTGTAGGTCGGCAACCCTTTGCCGACATAAATAGTGCTCATCGCGAAAGCCTGTCGATTCAAAACCGCATAACTACAAAACGATTTGCGAGGACAACTCCGCGTTTGCATTAACCAACCCAATTAAATGCAGACTCTGTTCGCGGCAGGGACGCGCGCTCCTACTGCAATATCTCGCTATTTAATATTTTGATACGAGTTAGCGAATATTCTTGGGTCGTCTAGATTCGCCATTATTTCATCGTTTGGCAAACAATCCTTGTTAATAAATTTCGCTAGCTTTTTATCCGAATCACAAAAGAGAATGTCGAGCGCAAATCGATCCATACCGTATAAACCGCGATGGATCATATTGGCTGAAAAAATCAGGTAGTCGCCAGCATCTAATTTTATTTTAACCGAATCCGCAATATCCTGATGGTTCTTTTTGCCATTTTTTTCCATACGTATATCAAAGGCTAGCTCGCTGTCCCATTTTTTATGCGTACCAGAGATAAGCTCAAGCCCAGGCTCATCGTTTAACGGAATACGAAGATGCATGACTTTTGGGCCTAATAGGGCCTGTTTTTGTTCTTCCATGCTAAGGTCATATTGAGTATCTCGATGCCAGTAATTTTTTTGCAACGAATTGGTGGGATTAAAAAATAACTGGGTATTTATAAACATTGGCTTGCATGGAATAATCGAACCAATAATTTCTGATATTTTTTTTGAGCCAATCAACTGAAAGAGCTTTTGTCGATCATTCTCCGCTAAATATTTGGTGCCAGTCAAATAGGCACTATTGATCGCTTTCTTTTGATAAAACGGTTGATTGTCTTTTTGCCAGGCGAGGTGAAATTTTGATAAAACGTTTTTTATTTTTACCAGTTCGCTTTTCTTGAAAACGCTTCTTCTAACTACATATCCATGTTGTTCGTATTCTGAAATCATTGGTTTGCGATCCGTTTTAACCCGCTTGGTGCTAAATTTTGAAAACAATCGAATTGCTCCAAGGTAAATGCGGCGAAAAATGCTGATTGTCCGTAATCCACTGGATTGCTATAAATCCTCAGTTTTGAATCAGACTGTCGCAGTAGTCTGTCATATAAGATAAAAATTTTGGGGTCCAACCAATCATCATCAACAGTTAGATCCCAATGGATAGTTTTTCCTTTTAGTTGAAATTTTAGCCATGCTTTTTTCTTTTTTATATCGATAAAATCCTCAATACTCGAAAGTCGAAGCGCTTGATTGGTCATCGATTCTAATCGATTAAGTATAGCCACATAATCACCTCGGCCCTCGATGGCTTCATAATCGCACATCCAAAGTTTATTGCTCATCGGCAAAAAAGGCTCTCTTTGGATATCTAATGCCAATGTATCAATCAGTAAGCGATAGGGTTGTTTTATCATCGTTTCTTTTGAATGCCAAACAAAAAGATCTTGTATCTTGCTGTTTGCATTGGGACGAATGCCACATTTGGCTAAATGAAATAATTGAAGTTCGACAGTCAACTTAGAAGGGTTGTCGCTTGAGAGTTGATTCGCCGATGCGTAGTGACTAATTAGTAGTGCTAGGATTATCGAAACACACATCGAAGCACACAAAAATGCGCTCTTCCGGTTTACTAAAGTCATCAATAGAACCATAAATTATCCTATTTACTCAACGAATCGATACCGCGCTCTAGACCGTTCACAGACAGCGGATACATTTCGTTTTCAACTAACTGCTGTACCATGCTGATACTTTGAGTGTAACTCCAATAACGCGGGTCGACGGGGTTTAGCCAAATGACTTTATTAAAGGTTGCTTTGAGCCGTTGCATCCATAAATAACCCGGTTCTTCATTCATAAATTCAACGCTGCCACCGCGATGAGAAATTTCGTAAGAGGCCATAGAGGCGTCGCCAACAAAGATCACTTTGTAATCTTTTGTATAGGTTCTTAAAACTTCATCGAGCGGCGTTTTTTCGGTGTATCGTCTTGAGTTATCTTTCCAAACGCTTTCGTAAATAAAATTATGAAAGTAATAATATTCTAAATGTTTGAACTCCGTTTTGCAGGCAGAAAAAAGCTCTTCACAAATTCGTACATAAGGGTCCATCGAACCGCCAACGTCAAAAAATATCAGCACTTTAATCGCATTATGCCTTTCCGGTACCATTTTAATATCCAGCATGCCTGCATTTCGAGCGGTGCTACTGATGGTATCGTCTAAGTCCAATTCTTCTTCTGCGCCGCTGCGAGCAAATTTTCGGAGTTTCCTAAGCGCAACTTTTAAATTGCGCGTACCAAGTTCTAAACTGTCATCTAAATCTTTAAATTGTCGTTTTTCCCACACCTTTACCGCACTTTTATTGCGGCTTTCTCCGCCCACTCGAATGCCTTCCGGATGGTAACCGCTGTGACCAAACGGTGAAGTGCCGCCCGTGCCAATCCATTTGTTACCGCCAGCATGACGTTCTTTTTGCTCTTCTAATCTTTCCTTAAATGTCTCAAGCAATTTTTCTAGCCCGCCCAATGATTCTATTTTCGATTTTTCTTCTTCCGACAGGCTTTTCATAAATTCTGCGCGTAGCCAATCTTCTGGAATTAATGCTTCGAGAATATCTTCGAAGTTTTCCAAATCTTTAAAATAGGCTGTGAAAGCGCGGTCGTAGCGATCAAAATATTTTTCGTCCTTAACTAAGCATAAACGAGCTAGTACATAAAACTCGTCCAAATTACAAAACGCCAAACGCTTTTCCAGCGCATCGAGTAATACCAGTAATTCCTTAATAGAAACCGGTAAACCTGTTTGTTTAAGTAAATAGAAAAAACTAATTAGCATGACCGGCTCCGTCTGCCTTGGTGGGCGAGGAGGGAATCTAGCTTTATTTTTTTTGACAAAATATTGCTATCGTTTCTAGCATAGCGTGGCAATCTACTAAGCCGAGCTATGCCCGATCGAAAAAAAGGCCAAAGCGATAAAAATTGCCACATCACTCTTCCTCTCAATGACACAATTGCAGGGTAAAATCTCGCCTTGTTTGACGGAAAATAGATGAGAATGACGTTGAGGCGCATAAAAATTTAGCGATTTTCACGGCGGATCATAAAGGCTAATTTTTCTAGCAAATGAACGTCCTGTTCGTTTTTCAATAGTGCACCATAAAGGGGTGGTATTGCTTTTGAAGGATCGTTACCTTTTAAAATTTCATCGGGAATATCATCAGCCAATAATAATTTTAGCCAATCGATCAATTCAGAAGTGGATGGCTTTTTCTTTAGTCCCGGAACTTCACGAACTTTAAAGAAGATATCCAACGCTTCCTTTAATAAATTCGCTTTAATATCTGGATGGTGAACAGCAATAATCTGCTCCATGGTTTGTCGATCGGGAAAGTTGATGTAGTGGAAAAAACAACGTCTTAAAAACGCATCAGGTAATTCTTTTTCATTATTGCTGGTGATAATAATAATCGGTCTGCTTTTCGCCTTGATGGTTTCGCCGGTTTCGTAAACGAAAAACTCCATTTTCTATCGGAATAAGGGGGGAAAGCATACCATTTTTCTAACGTCTCAATGGCAGGCCAAGTAATTAAAGACTTATACAGTATCTCTAATTATGGTACATATACCGAAAATAAATACCAAAAAATATCTTCATTCATTTTTCTTATCTATATGTTAACAACATTTACTACTAATTTTAACTTCTAATTTCATTTCTTATGGTAACTCACACAACTCTAAACCTTCAATTGCGTTCTCTGAACGGCCCAGGCTGTGTGAAAACGTTTTTCGAAAAAATAAAACGCATTGCTACGTAAATGTTTTTCTAATTTCAAATTACTACCAATCAATAATTTAAGCTGAAGCGCGTTTTTTGGACATAAATTGAAGTTTGAACAACTGCAAAATAGTTTTCACACAGCCTGGACCAGAACCGGACATTGCTTCAAACGATCGACCCTCTTGCTAAAGAGTTTTCAAAATTCCTGGGTGCATATATCATCATCAACAAGAAAACTTGATGTAACTTAGGCGTCTAGAGAAGTTATTATAGCTAATGTAAAGAAAACTCCAATTTGGCCACTTATCCCATTTTGTTAAATTTTTACTGCAGCATATATTGCCTTTGCAATTTCAAAGTCAATCTCATGTTTACTGTGTGGGTTTGCTTTGACAAAACACCCAATCTCTTCTGGAGAAAAAGAAAATTCTTTTGGCAATTTGAGTTTTCTCTTAACCACACCATCTGATGAGTTACACTGGTCACAAATTACTGTTTCAGGAAATCGCCCAGAGTTTCTGCTCATAAAGCCTTGCGAGTGATCATGGTGACGGTGTAAAACAGCGACCCAATCTTTAAATGCATTCGGTTTATTCGGAAACCTTGTAGTCCAGCGCAATATTTGAAATTTGTTTCTCTTGCAAGAAGGACAAATAAAAGCATCGCCCACCTCCGCCCATAAACGATGACAGTGTAGCCCAGTGTAACTATAGAAATCTTCATAAGTTGGAACTTTAATATTCATAGACATTTAACGCTTTATTAAATTGTACTGTAGCATAGTGGAGGTGCTCCACGATTTAGTTGCCATGAATTTAGGCAATTAATTTGGTACGAACAATCGTTAGCATTTCGGAACAATAGTGATGCCAAATTTAAGCTTCAGAAAGTATGCAGATAAAAAGGCCGCACGTTTTATTGTCATTAAGCTTGCAGCAAAAAGCATAACATATGAAAAAAGACATAAAAATGCTGCAAATTCATTGATAGTTTTGACATTCGTCCATTCAGATATAAATCCAGGCAAATGAGAAAAAAGAGGAAAAATACTACTACTAAGATATAGGCTAATGGCACTCAGTAAACAAACCGTGAAGATCATAAAATTTCTACTAGGATATGTTGATATTTTTGAAATTATTGCGCCTAATATAAAAATTAATTTGTTCATAATGTAATAGCTCCTTTTTGATTAATTTAACTTTTACATACTCTATTATACGACTTGAAAAACTATTTATGACAAATAGTTGAATTTGTCACAATCTTTCCTAAATGTAGGTGTTAAGTGGCCCAATATCAACGAGCTGACACTTTTCGAAAGCCTTCATTTGGCATTCTTCTAACCTGTTCACGTCGAATATATCCGTTGGTGCACACAAAATATTTATTTCTCCAATGTATCTGTTTAGACCATGAAATGGGATGAGCACTTAATACCATCTTTTGGTAATTCTTGAAAATTTAACACCTAAACTCCTTATTGAAATATCACATTAAAGTAGGTGACTTTAAATATTGCTGGCTATTACATGACAATCTTAACGAAGAAAAACCACCCAAAACCCTGTGGCCTATCCACCGTGAATCAATGACTATAAGTTGATTAGGCAGGTTCGCTAGCAGCAATCTTCCCATAAATTGCAACCATTCTTTCGGCTTTAACAGAGAACTGCCATAAGCGTGCATTGAACGACCTGAGTCGTAATAATTAAACCCCGACATTAGGAAGTTTGGAATGACTTTTCTTAATTCAGCCTTCGCATTTAGAATATCCTTCGGTTGACAGGAAAAGTCAATTAGTGGGATATGCATTGACTTTCCTCCGACGTTAACAAGAGAGTGAAACGCGAGCTCTTCTCCTTCATTCAAACTCTTAATAAGACTAATTAAGTAATCTTCACTGAAATTTTTGAGCTCCACATCAATAAAGGTGCGCTCATCCAATATTGATTGGGGCTGATATTTATAAATACTAAAGTTAAGAATAGTTGTGTTATCCCAGTTTCTAGAAATATCTAAAATATGCTTGATTGGATGCATTTCTAAGTTCATATTATTTCCACTTTAATCCCATGTATTAATCTAAATACTTTTAAAGAGAAGTCGTCAGTCATTCCAGAAATATAATCAACTATAAGTTGAACCCTTCTAAACCATTCATTTTCTTCATCTGTCTCTATAGCATAGAGATAATGTTGAACCAAGCTGTTTGGTAGCTTCGAAATCATACGGCGACACAAAGCTTTTCCTTTTCCCTTTTTGGCCAAGCTTATGAATTCGTCCTTATCTAGCTGTAATAAAATTGAAAACTTATCCATTAACCCATGTACAATATTATAACCGGCGATCTCAATATCTTCCGCTTCTGCCGATCTGTAAAGTGTTTCACTACAATAAGTATTAATAATATTAATTGCTTTTGAACAATCATCTCCTTCTTCATTATCATCTAAACAAAATATTCCATCAAATTCACCGGCCGATATATCTTTCCAATTTACCACAAATTTATTTGCCGCTTGCTCAACCATTTTATTTATCATATAAGTTCGAAATGCAACGAATGGCGATGTTACAGTAGATTTCCTCGCGTCATTTATTAAACCTGCAAAATCTTTTAAGCCTCTTTTTGTAAAAATCCGATGAAGCTGAGCCAAGACTTCGCGCTCATTAATAACCCTTTTTTCTATTCCGTCTTCAATATCACTTAAGCTATAAGCTATGTCATCTGCGGCTTCCATCAAAAACATTAGAGGGTATCGTTTTCCCCAATCTAGATCGAGCTTATTCCATATATATTCGACATCTTTTTTTTCAGATGTAAAAACGCCTATTTTATTAAACTTATTTTTATCTGTAGAGGTTGCTGGATATTTGATAAGAGTCGCTAATTGGCTTAGTGTAAGGTTAAACCCTTTCTCACCAGGGTTACCTTGTAAATTTAGAACTATCCTAAGGCCTTGTGGGTTACCGTCAAACGCTAAAAAATCTTTATACCAAGATGAGTTCTTGTCGATTGTTTTTTCCGTAGCTAAGAAGTGATATTTATTTGCATTTTCTTTAAACCACTCCTGTATGGCTTTTTCACCAAGGTGACCAAAAGGTGGGTTGCCAATATCATGGAGTAAACAAGTTGTTTCAACAATCGTTTCAATGAGGTCGCATTCTTCGGCTAATTTTGAGTAATTTTTTTCGATTGCTATTTGCTTTATTCTTTGTACGATGTATCTACCTACATGCGATACTTCCATAGAGTGGGTAAGCCTACTTCTAACAGCGGCATTGCTTTCTAATGAAAAAACTTGCGCTTTGCTTTGTAGTCTTCTTAATGGCGCAGAAAATAGGACACGCCCTCTATCACTTTCGATCTCTTGCCTTTCTGATCTGCTATGTCGACTACTTGAAGTTCTAATTCGGGATGTATTAACTTGGCTCTCATAATTCTTTTCCATAAATAGATTACTCGTCAATTGTTTATTTTTATTGTTAAGTTGCTTGCCATTAGTAAGATCCTTCGATGGCAAGAGTAAGTCCTACGGATAGTACTTTGTCTCTCCCTTATCCAAATTGTGCTAATTTGAGAAGTAAAATCAATAGACATATTATCTAACTTAGTTTCATCAAAATATTATATCGTAGAAATTTCACTTTCGATCTGAGATATGTCTATCTTAGTTTGCCCTATTATGGAATCAGTACAATCAACGCAAAATATTTTTTTCGATGTAAACCCTGATGTTGATTTGGGTATACGAAAACACTTATCGCCCATCGTAACTTCTTCTTTACACCTAGTACATTTTGTCTTTTTTTTACAAACGTAGATAGTTGGTTTCCCTGTCGACATTGAAAGAAGAGATGGTGTTTTACCTTTTGGTGTCATTGCTTAGTATTCCTTTCCAAGTTTTTGTTAAGTTATTGAGTATTTTTTCTAAAGAATCATGCGATTCTTTAAACTCTTCAGTAGTCCAATCTTTTCTTCCGTTCGGATTTATTTTATTTATTTCTTTATGTATGAGTGTGATGCAAGCAATTATATTATTTCCTGCACTTATTCCATGATTAACTATATCTCTACCCATACGGGGTATTTCGAGACGATTGATTAGTAAATTTGCCGTCCTATTTACTTGTTCATTTAGCCCTTTTTTTAATTGTTCCCACTCTCTTTGAGGTAATACTTTAAATGACTCAGCTGCAGGGCTGATAGTTCTTTCTTTTTTCTTACTCAAAACCATATCTCTGGCATTAGCAGGATCAAGCCCGAGAGATTCTAGTTTTTCTTCCAATTCGCGAATAATATCTTCGTCCTCCGCGGTTGTAAATTCTTCTTCAATTAGTGAATCGACAATCTCGTAGTTTGCAACAGCAGATTCAGAAAGGCTCATTCTTGCAGCGCCAGATGCAATATTAGTGGGAAGTTCTGGCTCCTGCCCGCTAATAATCTTATCCCAAAATTTTTGGTCGTCATTTTCGAATAGTTTAAATTCTTGTAACCTAACATCCAAATTCATACCGGCATGTGTTACAACATGTCCATAATTATCAGGATGGCTTG
>Ga0316209_1001852_pt1 | contig 19323 bp, 14 predicted proteins | sample 6monopyrite_MG_FD_204945 | JGI IMG/M metagenome (GOLD analysis project Ga0316209, IMG submission 204945) | Microbial mat bacterial communities from mineral coupon in-situ incubated in ocean water Damariscotta River, Maine, United States -... | ecosystem: Environmental > Aquatic > Marine >...
TTTTCCAAATTTCCGCAGACACGAACTTACGCCCATCAATGCCTTGTTGCCCGCAGGTTGGTTGAACGTGGTGTTCGATTTATCGAACTAACCTGCCCCGCGGTTAAAGGAGACCGCTGGGATCAGCACGTCAATCTGAAAGATGGACATGAAAAGAATTCACTCGCTGTGGATCAACCAATCGCAGGGCTGCTTGCCGATTTGAAAAATCGTGGCCTGCTCGATGAAACTCTTGTGATCTGGGCAGGTGAATTTGGACGCACGCCGATGGCTCAAGGGACGAACGGACGCGATCATAATCCGTCTGGCTTTACCGTCTGGATGGCAGGCGGCGGCATTAAAGGAGGGACCGTTTACGGTGCAACAGATCAATACGGTTATTATGCGATCGAAAATAAACTGCAAATTCACGATATGCACGCGACCATGCTTTATCTATTGGGCATCGATCACGAACGCTTAACATTTCGCCACAGCAGCAGAGAAATGCGACTGACCGATGTGCATGGAAAAGTCGTCCACGATATTATCGCGTAGCAGACTGCTCGGAATGAGCCGCCGGAGCAGGAAGTTCGGAACTCGAACTAACTTTTTCAGGTTCGCCTTGTTCACTGGTCGGTTGTGGCAGTTCGATTTCGACCGATGAATTTGCAGAATTATTTGATCGACGCTGCGAGCCGTTTGCGTACGATTTCCCGTTAGATCTGTTTCGGCTTCTTGCCTGCATCACAGATCCTTGCGGAGGGGCTCCGCTGAAAAAGACAAACGGGGCAATCAACTTCGCCAGTTCCGGGCGTCCGTAATAATTCGGCCAGGAATGCCGAAACCCGATTACATCTGTGGCATCCAGCTCGTGAATTTTACAGGCCTGATCTCCCAGTTGTCTTTTATCGAAACGTGTTATTCCCGTTTTCGCCAAGGCACGTCCGTAAGAAGGGGTCACTAACGGGTAAGCTGTTAACGCCAAATCGCGATGATTCAAAATATTCAACATGGAATCAATCTGGGGCAACGCCTTGCCATACCTGTTGTTCGGATTCATCCACGCATGATTGATCGCGGCTGCGGCAAAGACCACTCGAATGGGACGGCTTCTATTTTTTGTCCCCTTGTAAACACCGTAAATTTGTCCGCCACCACGATAATGCAGACAACCGGCAACGGTTCGCGTTCCATGACTGTGACCAACAAGACAAATGGGAGTATGACCAGGAATTCGATCAATCAAATGAGCCAGGTAGATGCCAGTTTGTGTGGCAACAATTCCACTGCGGGTGACATCAATCGTGGGAATCCCCGTATGATTTTCATCACTGGGCCAAACAAGAAAAACAAGATTCAGCGGACATCCCGGCGACCCTTTTTTTATCCAGCCGTAGGTATTGTTGGCATCTTTAATCGCGACATCGATACCGACATAACTGCCATGAATGAAAAAGCAGGTCGGAGCAGAAGGGTTCAAGGATTGCTGCATTTCAGAGCAAGTACCCCGTCTCATTTTCCCGCAGACCGGTTTGAAATAGTATTTGAAATTCAAACATTTCGGGTTCGATCCCGGCATCTGCGGCATCGAATACGTACTCACGATCCAATAACCGGGGCCGTTGCAATCACCCGCCCGACACTCATTTTCAGATCCTGGCGTTGAAGCGACCAGTAGCATTCCACAATAGGCGAATGCCGCCGAAAGAATTGTTTTCAATGCAGTTGTGTGCATAAGAATAAGTCTGTGTTGAAAATCGTTGCTGGATTAATGATTAACAAGGACGCAAACCTCTGGCCCACTTTGTGATTTGTTCTGTACAGAATCCTCCTTTTTATCGGCGTTTCGTCAATTGGTGAAAAGTCAATTTTCACGGGAAGTGCAAGATAATCAACAGTAATGAACGACTTGTTAACATCGCTTAAAGCTGGGGATTTATGCCGGTTATAACGATTGTGCCTGTGAGATAAAGCAGGAAGGAAAAGTTTGTCACAGACCCTGCAATAATCGCCGGTGTCAGAAGTGAAAGGAGTGATATCCGAAGCCACGCAGTACCTCACCACACCAACCACAGCCGATTGGCAAAAGCCCCTTTCATCTCGCAGCACCTGCCTCATAAACGACCAAAGCATGATCGCAGTCGAGTAAACGCCATGCGTTTCAAACCATCCGTTCTGTATCGCGAAGCACTCTCGATACGAATAGCGGAAAGACTCTGCAAAAAAGAGAGCCCGGTAGCAAAGAGAAAAGAATCAAGCATAAATTGAAAGTAACTGCTGCCTTGAGGCAACGAATCTGTTAAACTGGCAGACATAAAAAACCCTCTCCGGCGTTTTCAAAACGATTCAACCAGAGAGGGCCTCACAATACAATGCCAATCTCAGGTAGAGCGAATGGTACAAAATCAGCTCCTGCCCCAGACCAGTTTGTATTACTAAGGGTAAAAGCTTACGAACGGCTCGCAAATTTTAGAAAAATAGTTTTTGGTTACGGCGGTCAGAATAGACCAGTCGTGCTGGGCAAGCAGACCATCCTACAACTACCTATTGAAAGTGAAAATTCATTGCTGGAATTAAAAAACCCTCATGCGGTTCGGGCTGCTTTGGAGCATCGACCTGCTGCTGTAAAAGAAGTTGTGTTTTACTCCCCCCCCAAAGGGATGTGGGGAAGAATTGCCGATCAAGCCAAAGAACTGAAAGTTCCTGTTCGCATTCATGACCAAAAAGAAAAACAGGAGGCGAAAAGAGCGTACCGGGGAACTGCAGAGAAAGAGGAACGGATTGGTCATGCGTTTGCCAAGGTAGAACCGAAATCACCCTTGTCGCTGGAGAAAATGTTTTCCAGTGCGTCAGACGCGGGGGAGACTGAAGGGAATTTGTGGATTGGTCTGGATACATTACAGGATCCACATAACGTCGGGGCAATTTTTCGTACCGCTGCATTCTTTGGTGTTCGCGGCATCGTGGTGACTAAAAATCAATCGGCACCGATCAGTTCCACCGTTTACGACATTGCAGCCGGGGGACTGGAATCGGTTCCCTTTGCGATTGAAACCAACTTGCATCGCAGTTTGAAATTTGCCAAGCGGGCAGGCTTATGGATTTTGGGAACTTCCGAACATGCAGAGAAATCGATCTGGGAAATAGACCGCAGACGCCCCTGGATGCTGCTGCTCGGCAACGAACAAAAAGGGCTGAGGCGGCTGACAATAGATAACTGCGACGAACTCGCAATTATTCCAGCTCACGCAGAAGTGAAGTCCCTGAACGTTTCGGTTGCGGCCGGGATTATGACATCAATCCTCGTTGGGAAATAGATACACAACACGGTGGGTTGCACTTTTTCTGCCTCGATTCAATGTACGACAATTATTGTTTGATCGATATTAACAGAGGATTCCAATGAAAAACTTTTTCTTACTGCTTCTCTTGTTTTTCACTCTTTCGGGTGGCAATCTTTTTGCACAGCAAGCGAGTGATGTTTATGAAGCGAAAATATTTCAGGCAAAAAACGGGAAAACAATTCCTTACCGGCAATACATCCCCAAAGAAATAGACCCAAATAAAAAATATCCACTCGTCCTGTTTTTTCATGGAGCGGGCGAACGGGGGACTAATAATCTCAGCCAACTGCAATGGGGACTCAAACCGCTTTATTCTTATTTGAAAGCGAATCAGATTGAGGCTATTGTGATTGTGCCGCAATGTCCCACGAAGAAGCAGTGGGTCGATACTCCTTGGGGCAAACCGTCTCATGTGATGCCTGAACACCCAACCGAACCGATGAGTTTGTCTATTGAATTGCTAAAATCGACAATTAAAAAGTTGCCTGTCGATACCAATCGAATTTATGTGACGGGACTTTCGATGGGCGGTTTTGGTGCGTGGGATATTGTCCAAAGAATGCCCACTCTGTTTGCAGCCGCGATGCCCGTTTGTGGCGGTGGTGATACCGCGTTAGCCAAGCAATTCAAAAATGTTCCCGTCTGGGCATTCCATGGTTCCAAAGATGGAGTGGTGACACCAAAGCGTTCCAGAGACATGGTGAAAGCGATTAATTCTGCGGGGGGAGACGCCAAACTCACCGAATTCCCTGTAGGCCACGCCGCCTGGAAGCCAGCCTTCAAAGAAAAAGCACATTGGGATTGGCTGTTCGCACAGAAAAAACAGTAATACAGATTGGATTAACCCCCAACCTTTTCGATGAGACTGAGCGAATAAGCAGACCTGTTTACGCAGTCGCCTTTGGCTTGCCGTTAAACGATTTTTTCTTTCGTTTCTCTCACTCCCAATAACCACAATGGAGCCAGGAATCGCCCTGCGAACGAAAGCAAAAACAGGAACAGAAACGGATTGACTTCTCCCCAGGGAAGCAGGACGGCTTTGTTATTCGCAAGCATTTGTTCGAGCCAGTAGCCGCCCGCCAGCCCGGTTAATCCTGCGATCAATCCCGAACCGTACCGCCGCATCGCAATGGGTAAGGTGTTTTTTTCTCTGGGTGCAACTTTCAGTAAAAGATTTTGCAAGGAAAGATTCACCGCACCAAACCCTCCCCATAACAAATAGGCTCCCCAAAGCCAGAACCAGTTTCCGTTGATTGAACCAGCCCAAAAGAGAAGCGAAAAGCTGACGACCAGCGTGCTGGCGATGAGTAAATCCCGGTAGCCGTTTCGGTCTGTATATTTTCCTGCCCACCAGGATAACAATAATTGCAACAAGTACATGCAGCCAGTCAGGGCGTAATAGTGCGTCATCGAAATATGCAAATTTCGATAACTGTGCAAAAAGAATGCTGTTTGCGTTAAACCCTGAAAGAAGGAAAGCCACCAGGAGAATATCAGAATAAAAACCAAAGATCGCACGGACCATTGCTTCGTCTGAGTTGTGTAAATAGATTCTGTTTCGTTTTGATTAACTCTTTCAATCGTTGGTTTTGCTTCCCATTTCAGAAGTGGTATCAACGAGATTAACTGCAACAAATTTCCGATACCAAACGCAATCACATAGCCGGTCATTCGCCATTGTTCTGCTTGAATATCGTTTCGAAACCAATCTCGAAGCATTGCTCCGCCAAAAGGAACGAGTACCAGCACAGCCGCCTTGGCCATGTTTCTGCGAGCAAAAAACCGTCCCCAACTTTGTTCCGGTGCCAGGTCCGTCAACCAGGAAAGATAAGCGGTATACGCGACCGATTGAAAACCCCCCATCAATACAATCGCTGTAATAAGAAGAGAAAATCTTCCTTCTGAACCGGGAAGTAACAGTGCCGTGGGAACCAGAAGCAACGCAAACCGGGAAAGAATGGAGCAACTCAGAAAGAGACTCTTTTTGTTTTTCACCCAATGCAACAAACCGGGCGTAAAAATGGCGAGCAGGCCAACCAGTTCAGGCAGCGTTAAAATCCAGGTCGTGGTTCTTGTCGATGCACCAAGGTCGGCTGCAAAGAAAACGAGAAAACCGCCGGATGTCAAACAGTACCCAGCCGTGAACAACATTTGATTCGTCACGACATCCCGACTCAACCGTTTCGTTCGAGGCGAAAGCGGAGCGATTTGCTGATCGGTTTTATTCTCGTTCACTCGATCCTCATTCAATTATTTGTAGGTTAGGCTTTCTAGTGCAGCTTCAATCCTAAAAGAAGGGTTGCAAAAGATTTAAGGAGCGACAACGGAGCGGGTTATGGAAACAAACACCCCAAATCTAAGCCCTGAAAGGGCACTAGCCTGATGAATGTGGTATCCATCAGATTTACTCTCTGATTTACCAGTGAACGCTGTTTTATTCATTGAAAGATCAGTGCCATTCATCTCAGGCTGGAAAGCCTAACCTACGAAAGTCGTTTCGGGAATTCCGTAGAACAGGGCCGCGGTTTTGCCGAGGATTTGTTCTTGTTCCGTACTCGTTAATTCAGCAATGTTTTTTCTCATCGCATCGTAAACCTGCTCGTAACTAGCGGCTAATTCACAAACGGGCCAGTCCGAACCATACATCAATCGGGATGGGCCAAACGCATCGAGCGCGATATCGATATACGGTTTTAAGTCAGCCGGTTTCCAGTTCTTCCAGCTGGCTTCAGTCACCATCCCCGAAAGTTTGCAATAAACATTTTCGCATTTTGCAGCGGCTCGAAAATTCGTTTCCCAATCATCAAAAGACTGCTCTTTAATACGCGGCTTGGCAAGATGGTCAATCACTAACGGCAAATCGGGACAGGCTGTTGCCACGGTGACTGCGTGTTTCAAATGCTTCACAAAGAATAACAAATCGAACGCAACGCGATGCTTCTGCAACACCTGCAAACCGCGAATCACAGCGCCCCGAATGATAAAATCGTCATCTGGTTCGTCCTGAGTCACATGTCTGATTCCCAGGAACTTTGGATGATCTTTGAATGCAAGCAACTGTTCTTCACATTCTTCAGATGCCAGATCGACCCAGCCGACAATTCCTGCCAGAAACGGATTTGCCTCACATAATGAAAGTACCCAGCGGTTTTCCTCCACTTCGTGCCTGGTTTGCACAAAGATCGATCGATCAATCCCGCACGCTTTCAAATGTGGTGATAAATCTGCGGGAACGTAATCACGCCGAATCGGTTCCAATTCGCATGCGTTGAGCCAGTCGTAATCAAACCGATCCAATTCCCAGAAATGTTGATGAGCATCAATTTTCACTGCAGAGTCTCCTTCACCCAAACAACCCAGAACCTGATAATTTTCACCACGAAGGCTCAAAGTTCACAAAGAAAAACACGAAGAAAAATCAAATCGTTTAACGGCAAGCCAAAGGCGACTGCGTCAACAGGTCTGCTTGATTTGACGGTGTCAAACCGCAAATGAACGCCAAGATACGCAAATCAATTTTCAATTATGGAATTAATTTCGTGGTTCTTTACAATTTACAATCTATTTCACCATACTGTTCTCCGCGAGTCTCTGCGAACTCTGCGGTAAAAAAATGTTGAAAGTAGAGGTCTTTTTTAATTGCGGCTACACCGTGCGGAGACTTTTGTGGCTCTTTTTAATTCGCAGGAACCCTTGCGCGCTAGCGCAAAGTCTGATACACTGCGTATCAAAATTAGCTACTGATGAAAACAGTGAGAGGTTTGGGCATTATGGAGAAAACGGCACAAGTATTCAACATGATCAAGCATCAGGAATGTATTTCCGGGATGCTGAACCTGCCTGCCGGTTCGGTTGATCTTGTTTTTGCAGATCCTCCCTTTAACATCGGCTACAAATACGATGTTTATCAGGACGAACTGGAATCTGATCATTACTTGAACTGGTCCCGCAAGTGGATTACTGCAGTTCATTATACCCTCAAACCAACAGGTGGGTTCTGGCTCGCGATTGGAGACGAATATGCAGCCGAGCTGAAAATCATTTCGCAGGAAATCGGTTTTCATTGCAGAAGCTGGGTCATCTGGTACTACACATTCGGCGTGAACTGCAAACAAAAATTCACGCGCTCACACGCCCATCTGTTTCATTTTGTCAAAGACCCAGAGAACTTTACCTTCCGAGCGGACGAACTTGAAAACCGCATCCCTTCCGCCCGGCAACTTGTTTACAACGACAAACGAGCCAACCCGAAAGGACGCCTGCCGGACGATACCTGGATCATTCCGCCAGTCGGCATGAAAGGGGAAATGCAAGCCAAAAGTTCTGGACCGGTTCAACAACTCCTGTTTGCAACAAAAGCCGAACAAGAGACAGAACAAGAGACAGAACAAGAGGCAACCGTTTCGCCAGAGGCATCCGCTTCGATCGGGAAACCAGCCCCGCCCAGTGATCAACAGCAAAGCTGGGTACTTCGTCCGCAAGATGTTGAATCGTGCTTTACTGCCTCAGAAGATACCTGGTATTTCCCTCGTGTAGCAGGGACGTTTAAGGAGCGAGCCGGTTTTCATGGGTGTCAGATGCCCGAACAGTTACTCGGTCGCATCATTCGCAGTTGCAGCGCACCAGATGAAGTCGTACTTGACCCCTTTTCCGGTTCTGTGACAACTTTAGCGGTTGCAAAAAAACTGGGCAGAAAATATCTCGGCTTCGATATTTCCGAAGAATACATTCAGTACGGCAAAGAACGCCTTGCCAATATTCATGTGGGGGATCGTCTTAACGGTTCCGCAGAGCCACTGATGAGTACCCGAAAAACAGGAGAAAGCCAGGCGGATCACAAAAAACAGAAAAAGAAACGCGGCTCCAAACCGCACTGGAATGACCCCACACAAAAAGAAGCGATGTACGCAGAAGTTCAACTGGAGTTGACTTGCCAGGGGGTGGGCGAAGCGTTTCGGCTCGCCCATCAAGGGTACTCAGCGGATCGCGTGGTGATTGATCCCGAACTAAATGCTTCGTTTATTGAATCGTGTAAGAAACTCGGCCTTGCTGGAGATGCCTGCACCTGGAACATTCTGCTGTTTCGGTTACGAAAAGAGGGGAAGTTGAATGAGATCGAAATCACCAAACCGTCCGATTTATCATGGGAACAATGCGATCCGTTTTTGGCTGCCAGCGAAATCGCATTACAAACAATGCTGCATCAGAAAGAAGGGGAAAGCCTGGATGAAATCTTTTGTGATCCCGTTCTCGCAAAAACGTTTGATGATCTCGCAGCCGAATTAACCCCCGGTTTTTCCGTTTTTGAATATCGCTGGGGCGCATTGAAAATTCGTGACCAGGCAGAAACAGCTCGCTGTCAGGGAGAGATTCTTTATAACGCCAGAGGATCTCAACTGAAAAGACTTCTGCGAAAACAGATGCCGATTTCAAAGCTGACTACCACAGAACGCGAAGCAACCATTCAGAAGGAAATCCCAGAGCAACCCGGCATTTACCTCATCGTAGGAAAGAAAGATGAAATCCTCTATGCGGGAGAAACAAGCAACTTAAAACAACGTCTGCTCGCACAAAGTAATTCATTCCAATCGAGTTACTGGCAGGAAATGACAGATGATCTTTCCATCAAGTATGGTACGGTAGAAACAGACGACCTTACCAATCTTGCCTGGCAAGGCTGCCTGGCGAAAAAGTATAAACCGGTTTTGAATTACCACAAAATTAAACCATGAAAGTAACGGTAAGAAATATGAATTCGTTTTTCATGGAAGTAATGGACGACGCGATGGCAAACGTATTGCGAGAAAAGACGGAAGCTGAACGATTAAATATAGCCAATCGAATGTGGAGATCAGCCCGGTCAATTTTGAGAGGAGCAATTCAAACCGAACATCCTGATTGGAGCGAGGAACAAATTAACGGGGAAATCGCCGAGCGGATCAGTCATGGATTGGTAAAAAATGAATTCAAGTGACTTGGGACCTGCTGAGCTAATGCAGTTTGCAGCGAACTTTTTTGAATCGACTGATGTTGTTACCGTGTTGTCGGCTCGATGGCGAGCATGGCCTATGGCGAGCCGCGGTTTACCAACGATGTTGATATAGTTGCTGAATTGACGATGGAAAATGTGCCAGCATTACTTGCTACCTTCCCTGCCCCCGAATATTACGTTTCTGAACAGGCAGTCAAAGAGGCCATCAAGGGACATTTTCAGTTCAATACCATTCACCCTGCATCAGGGTTAAATGTTGATATAATCATCCCTACACCCGGCGATTTTACGGAGTCAGAAAGATCGCGAGTCAAACGCATCACCAGTGAGGGGGAGTATTCGGTCTGGTTCGCTTCACCTGAAGATGTCATCCTGAAAAAACTCGTTTATTTTACGTCCGGAGGTGGTGAAAGCCAAAAGCATCTCCGCGATATCGCTGGTATGATGAAGCTACTCGGCAAAAAATTGGAGCACAACTATATGGAGCTCTGGGCTGACAAATTGGGAGTGAGTGAAGAATGGGACTTGGCCTGCAAGCAATTGGATGAGTAATGTCTGGTGGATTCAATTTTGAAAGTATAAAATGAGTCGTGTCCCCGTAATTCGGCAAGCTTCTACGCTTGCAACGTTTTTGCAATTGGTCGTTCTTGGAATGGCAATGGCCATCGGTTGGTATCTGGCTTCGGCACCCGAAGGCGCAATAGCTGGCATTGCAGTCTACCTGGCTTATTCGATCTCTGTTCGTTTGCTGATCCCTCGTGATCATCGCCGCGGAATTCGATTGGTCCGCCATCAGCAGTATGAAAAAGCGATTGAAGAGTTTTTGCGAAGTTATGAATTTTTCACTCGCTTCGCATGGATTGATCGATTCAGAGCCATTTTTCTGATGTCACCTTCCACTATGAGTTACCGAGAAATGGCCTTGTGTAATACCGCATTTTGTTATTCTCAAATTGGAAAAGGGGAACAGGCGTTGAAGTTTTATCAACAGGCAATATCCGAATTCCCAGATTGTGGTCTTGCCGAGGCAGCGATTCGAATGATTGAATCGGCTAAGGTATAGAGGAAGTTTTCAGAAGGTGCGTCATGACGCATCCTGCAAGTTTATCTGATCTCCAAGGAATTATTCTTATGATGTCTAAATTCATCAAGTTGCAATCTTTTACTGCGTTCTTACTTTTTTTTGCTCTTTCTGTAGATATTTGCCCCGCGGAAAATTCAACGGGTTGGAAAGCGGGGGTGGCGCGTGTTAAAATTACGCCGACAAAACCGATGTGGATGGCTGGTTACGCCAGCAGGAATAAACCATCCGAAGGAGTCAAACTCGATCTGTTCGCCAAGGCGCTCGCGTTGGAAGATGCCAGCGGCTCGCGGTTTGTGATGGTGACGACAGATTTAATCGGCATCCCACGTCCATTGCGTCTGAATGTTGAAGCAGCTTTTATCAAAAAGTTCAACCTGGCTGCCTCAGCGTTACTGCTTAACGCCTCGCATACGCATTGCGGACCGGAAATTCGGTACGAACGTGTTGAAGGAGAAACGATTGATTCTGCGATCCTCAGTACGTCGCGGCTTTATACACAAAATCTGGAAAAGCAACTGATCGATATCATCGAGCAAGCCTTGAACGATCTCGAACCGGCCAGCCTTTCTTACACTTACGGACGCGCCGGGTTCGCGATGAATCGACGAACGCCGACCGCCAAGGGAGTTCGCAATCATCCTTACCCCGAAGGACCGGTTGACCATCAGGTTCCTGTTTTGAAAGTATCAACTCCCACAAAAAAACTGAAAGCGATTCTGTTCGGTTATGCGTGTCACAATACGACGATGGGTTTCTATCAATTCAGTGGCGACTACGCGGGCTTTGCTCAGAAATTTATCGAAGAAGAACACCCCGGCACGACCGCACTGTTTATGATGGGCTGTGGCGGTGATCAAAATCCGTATCCGCGTAGTAAAGAGGGGCGAGCCGCCCAACATGGACGAGCACTTGCCAACGGCGTGGAAACGGCACTGCAAAGTTACGATAAACCAGTGACCGGGAAACTTGGTGTTGAACTGGTGAATGTCGAAATCGATTTCGCGACGCCTCCCACCAAAAAAGAGGTACTCGCGCTCATCGCCTCCAGCAACAAATACGATAAAATTCGAGGCACCGCATTACTGAAACAACTGGAAACAGCAGGAAAGATTCGCACGACTTATCCGTACATGGTGCAGGTGGCTCACATTGGTAACATCAAACTGGTTGCACTCGCGGGAGAAGTGACGATTGATTACAGCCTGCGATTGAAAAAAGAGATGCAGGGCGATTTCATCTGGGTTGCCGCTTATTCCAACGATGTATTCGGCTACGTCCCTTCGACTCGTGTGATTAACGAAGGCGGCTACGAAGCCGGCGGAGCGATGCGTTACACCCGCTTCCCAGGACCATTCAAGCCAACCATCGAAAAGAAAATTGTTTCGACCATCATGCAGTTGGATGAAAAACTGGAATCAATAAAATGAGGTCCGAAATGTTGACAGAGTAAGCGGCAAGGCGCTAGCCGCCGGTACTGTGTGTTGCCTGATGTGGGGTATTTGCCGTTTACCGATGACCGGCGGCTAGCGCCTTGTCGCTTACAATAAATTGAAATCCGACAGTAATTCTTCGAGCGATCCTAACAGTTAATTTCTGTAAATATGCAGTGATGGGTGGCTGAATCGTTACTAATTTCTTTGCATTGCTCGCAAATTCTTAACAGGGTACAATTTTGAGGTCGGCAATCAGAATGAACCAGCCGTGCTGGGTCTCATATTGGCTGGCTTTTTATTTTCATGGATTGAACCTGCTTGTTGATATATGTCACTTCTTCACCCCGCATTACTTTATGGACTTTTGCTCGCTGCCGTGCCGGTGGTGTTGCATTTGTTGATGCGCGCCCGTCCGAAGAAAATCGACTTTCCTGCACTTCGCTTGTTGGAAAATATCCGCAAACAAAACTCGCAGCGGATGCGACTTCGGCACATCGGGTTGCTACTACTGCGAATTCTCATTCTCATTCTGTTGGTGCTGGCGGTCACTCGTCCGACACTTCCTGCGGCAAATTACGGATTAACATCTTCTGAGTGGGGAACAGGAATTGTTGTTCTTCTGATTGCAGTAGCCGCTTATTTTCTGGGGCGAAAGTATTGGGTGCGAAAAGTATCGCAGAAGCATGTCCAAAGCTGGCGAGAATCGTGGCTGAAAACGGGAACAGCCATCCTTGCACTTTTATTGATATTGTTACTGGTCGGGTTGCCGTACCAGAAGCGGGTCTATTCCGAAATTCGCAATCCGGGCGAACAACTGCAATTGAATGTGCCGGTGGCAGCCGTGTTTTTGTTTGATGTTTCTGCCAGCATGGGCTACCGGCACGAGAATCGAAATCGATTGGAACAAGCTCAGGAACTGGCACTGACACAGGTGAGATCGTTCCCTTCTGGCTCGCAGGTTTCAATTACCGATAACGCAACGGCAAAACCGATCCGTTTTTTGAAAGACCTCAACGCAGCGGTATCTCGCCTTCAACGTCACGAATCGCTGCGACCACACGATGCGAGTTTGTTGTTAAATAATCGCCTGCTTTCTGCAATACAACTTCAAACGGATGAGCGTCAGAAATTACTCGATGAAGGAGAAGGAAAAAACAGTGATCGATTTTTGCGTGAGATCTACATCTACACCGACCGGTTACGTTCCGCGTGGTCGTTAGATGAGGCGAAGCGATTAAAGGCGGAAATCGAACAGGCTCCCTGGCTGCGTTGTTACATTATCGATGTTGGCGTGCAGCCGGTTAACAATATTTCGTTGAGTCATCTCTCGCTTTCGCAGTCGATGGTTATTCAAGGTTCGATGGTGCGTGTTTCTGCAGATGTAACAAATCAGAATTTGAGAACGACCGAATCTGCGGCGGAACTTTATCTGGACGATGGCAATGGCTCGCTGGTGAAGCGGGATCAAACTTCGCTGAGTTTGGAAGCAGAGCAGACCGGGCAGGCGAGTTTTTCAATGAAAGCGAATTCACTCGGAATGATGCAGGGGGAAATACGTCTTGCACAAAGTGATCCATTGAAAATTGATAACGTGATCGCTTTTTCGTTGAGAGTCGAGCCACGCCCGAAAGTTTTGATTGTTGCAGAGAAAGCAGAGGAAGCATTTGTGTGGGAGCAGGCGTTAGCTCCATCGGGGCTGGTCAAACGGGGCGTGCATCAGTATGAAGTAAAAGTTGTTTCGCCGAGTAAATTACTTGCGCAATTGAAGCCAGGCTCATCGACATCGCCAACGAAACCGGATGTCATTTATCTGATGAATGTTTCCCGACTCACCGAAAATACATGGAATGCGTTACAAGAATTTGTTGAACAAGGGGGGGGGCTGGGAATTATTCTGGGGGCAGGAAAGAGCCGGATTGATGTCGAAAATTATCGCGATTTCGATCAGGCAGATTGGCTCGCGGCACTGCCGAGTGTTGTAACCAGACCTGGCACACTAAAGAATATTGAAGTCACCCGCGACGATCATCCGATTTTCAGTTATCTGAAAGAATTGAATGTCCTCTCGCTGTTTTCCTCTGCTGCGGTGCGTCGTTTTTGGAAAACCGACTTAACAGACGGCGCGATACCAATCGCAAACTTCAACGACGAAGAACGTACTCCTGCAATTGTTGTTCGTAATTATGAACGCGGCCGTGTACTCAGTTTATCAACCGCTGTTGATTTACGTCGAGCGGCCGAGCAACAAAACTGGAGCGACCTGGCACGGCTCGATTGGATTTACGCAGCCTGGGCCGACCAGATGACAAAATATTTACAGGGGGGACGCGATTTACGCTTGAACCGAACCGTGGGAGAACCCGTTGTCCTGAGTCTGCCGGAAAACAGACTCGACAAAGAGGCGCTGCTACAGCTTCCCGGACTTCGACAAAACAAAATTACGATCCCGTTCCAGGGAACTTTATTAAACATCACGGCATCCAACAGCAGGCTTTCTGGCTCGAACAATAACGGCGTCAAGAAAAATCGCCAGATCGCTGCAGATCGAGTTGGAAACTACCGACTTTTATTCCCAGGTGAAGCGATGGAAGCGTATGGATTTTCACTGCAACTGGCAGATAAAGAAACTGATCTACAACCATTAAGTTATGCGGAACTGGACGAACTGTTCGGTGTGGATCGCTGGCAACTTTCACGAACTTACGAAGAACTGGAACGAACAGTTCTGCTGGGGCGAATCGGAAAAGAAGCGTACCCGATGTTGATCACCCTTCTCATTTTGTTCTTTCTGGGAGAACACCTGGCTGCGAATTTCTTTTATGGAAGGCAAGAAAGTTGATGAGCAAGTCGGGGGTGTTAACCTCCGGGCTTCGCCTGATGAATCTATCATATGACAACGTTACGACTCAATCTGGAACCTTTATGGAGCTGGCCGATCGTTGCCCTGGTGGCAATCGTCATCGCTGTCGGCATCTGGGGAGGGTATCGGTTGTCTGCAACAGGATTGCCCGTTGGGCGGCGGCGGTTGTTGATGGGGATTCGTTTTTTGACGGGGCTGCTGTTACTTGTCGCGATTCTCAGGCCGCAACTTCAATGGGTTTCGCCTGATGGAAAAGCATCGCAAATTTGGATCGCGGGAGATTCATCGCGAAGTATGTCCGTGACGGATGGACCGGGCGGAATTGCTCGTCGCGAAAGCTTGCTCAAAACGCTTGAGAATGTTGAGAGTCAACTGGAACAACTGAAGGAAGAAGTTGAGATCAACCGCTTCGATTTCGATTCGTCTGTTCATCAAGTAGAAGCCTTTCAAAACGAAAACGCAGGAACACAAACGGCAATCGGAGTGCTGCTGCGAGAAGCTGCCAGAAGGCATGCCGAGCAGCCGCTTTCTGCCATTTTCCTGTTGACCGATGGCGCACAGCGGGCAGTGCCGCCGACCGATTTGGACCCGCGAAATATTGCGTCTGAATTGGGGGAGCTTGGGATTTCGCTTTATCCGATTCCGATTGGGCAGGCGGCGACAACTTCTGCGGCGGCGGATGTTGCGATTGAAGAAATCCAGGTTGATCCGGTTGTGTTTGTCAAAAAGAGAGTCCCGGTTCGCGTGCATGTTCGTTGGGCGGGAGCAGGAAATCAACGGATGCGTGTTCGGTTGCTGCTGGAGGACCGCTCGGGATTACGAGCCGAACAGACCGGCAAATTGAAGCCGATTCCGACGACAACCTATTCAGAAACCGTCGTTGAATTTGAGACCCGCTACGCAGAAGGAACCAAAGTTGTCGAACTTTCTTTCACGCCGGAACTCTCAGGGGAATACAAACTCGCAGCTGAGGTGGAACCGATTAAAGGGGAAGTTCAAACCAGAAATAACATCCGTGAAACATTGATTCGAGTCCGACAGGGAGGCTTGCGGATTGCGTACTTCGATACTTTCCGAACAGAAATTAAGTCGGTCAGACAGCTTAACTCCTCAGAAAAAGTGCAGGTCGATTTCCAGATGATTCGCCCCAAAAACTTTTCGGGAAGCGGGGGGAAAGGTTCCAGTATTGACAACAGTTGGTTCGAGCCGGGGCGTTACGATGTTTACATTATTGGCGATGTTTCTGCCAAGCATTTTACGCCCGTACAATTGAAGTTACTTGCCCAGCGAGTGCGCGATGGGGCAGGCCTGATGATGCTCGGTGGGTATCATACTTATAGCGCGGGGGGATATGCAGAGTCCCCCTTGCGCGATATCCTGCCGGTTGCGCTGGCACCGGGTAATGCAGTACCCGATTCCACATTTGATACCAATTTACAAATTAAGGCAGAACTGCATCTGAAACCAACAACAGCGGGGAACAGGCATTATGTGATGCGTATCGATTCGCCTACCCGCAATAACGAAGCCTGGCTGGAACTTCCGCCCTTAACCGGGGCGACGCGCATTCGTGCCAAGTCGGACTTTGTTGAAGTTCTCGCCAAAAGTGAGCAAGGCGATGATTTAATTGTCGCTTCCGATATCGGTCGTTCGCGGGTGATGTGCCTGGCGTTTGATGAAACATATTTCTGGGCACAGGCAGGTTTCGAGCAGGCACATCGAAGGTTCTGGAGACAGGCCGTTTTGTGGCTCGCTCATAAAGAACTCGATACCGATCAACCGGTCTGGATAAAAGTCACACCAAACAGCGTTGATCCGGGCGGCAGGGTCTCTTTGGAGTATGGCGCAAGAGACGAAAAAGGAAACTCGCTTTCCGAGGCAACATTTCAAGTTCGCATTACCGACCCGCAAGGCAAAGAACATCGTTTGAGTGGTTCACCAACCGATATCGGGCAGATGACAGCGTTTGCCGAAACGTTAACCCCCGGCGATTATTTCGTGCGAGTCGATGCGACACACAAAGGCAAGAACATCGGATTTTCTGCCCTGGCTCGATTTTTAGTGCATGATCGCGATCTGGAAATGGATCACCCGATTGTTGATCGCGAACTGCTGGCAGAACTTGCTCAACTGGCAGGAATGACAACCGATTCGCAACTGATCGCCCCTGAGGAACTCAAAAAGTTTCTGGACGACTATTTGAATCGAAAACCGTGGAAAAGCGGTTTGGAAATCTCCGCATCACTCAATCTCTGGGACGGCTGGCCCATTTTGCTCCTTTTTGCCACATTAATGAGCATCGAATGGGTTCTGCGCAAACGGGGCGGACTGGTGTAAGATAACGGGAAAGTCTCGAAACCTGGTCAAAAAAGAGAATGGGGACCGGTTATAACGATTTCAAAATTTTGGGAACAAATTGTTACCCTTGGTGCGTCGAAAGAGTACAATACAACGCGGCTCGCCGGAACCAAACAAGTTTCAGGCGAGCCGGGTCAGTGATGACCCTGGTATCTATCGGGTACAGATTGGATACCAGCAACGTGACAGCACGGTTACCAGGGGGTTAACACCCCCGGCTCGCTTGGAAATATTCTGCTACTTTTGCGCAGCATTTCATTGATAAGATATTAATACGATGATCCGCAATCGTGGACTCTACTTAGATGGATAAAACCAGATGTCCGGAACCGAAGAAATTCAGCAGCCGAAGTATGTCGATTTTGGTGATTATATTCTGTTCCAAGTTCGCCGAACACAGAATCTGATCCGCCAGACCGATTTAATGCTGCTTGTTGCGACTGTTGTTTCTGCCATCATTTTTTTGCTGCTCGGTTTTATTCTACTGGATCACTGGGCGTTTTCGCAGGGGTTATCCCGTCCGTTGCGCTGGCTCGGTTTCTGGGGAATTACGGGAAGCATTCTCGGAGCGATCGTTTATTACTGGCGAACAACAGCGGGCAAAACGGTCACTCAACTTTTTGCAGCACGTACTCTCGAAAAAGCGGATCCCTCATTTGAAAACAATTTACTGACGCTGGTTGATCTGGAATCGAACAATGCGGAAACTTCCGAGTTAATTAAAAACAGTCTCGAAAAAAGAGCTGCCTTAACACTGAACGATTTAGATGTCGAACACGCGGTGGATCGTAAAACGCTCCTGCATCGATTGTATGCCCTGTTAATTGGCACCGTTTTGATATTTGGTTACACATTTCTTACGCCCAAAAGTGTGACTGATTCCATCTGGCGAATTCTGTTTCCCTGGACAACAACGGCTGCCCCGACAACAACTCGCATTTTCGATGTCGAACCGGGCGATATTACTGTCACTCAGGGAAGCCACGTTGAAGTTTCTGCCTATATCGATGGAAAAATCCCTGAAGCAATCTGGCTCGTTTATTCAACCGGAGATCGTAGCGTTCTTGATGAGCGAATTCAGTTGCAGGAAACGGATGATGGCCTCGGAAAATATGTCGGTTTAATCACTGGCGAAAACGGAAAGGGTGTCGATCAGCCGATCAGCTATTATCTTCTTGCAGGAGACGGTCGCACGGAAAAGTACAAAATTACGGTTCGCCCTGCCCCGCAAACCAGCATTCGCGAAATTCGTATCACGCCACCCGGTTATACGAACCGTGCAGAACGGACTCAGCAAAGCGGTTCTCTCGATGCGATTGAAGGCTCCGAGATAAATCTGGTTGCAGAATCGAACATGCCAATCAAGAAATCCTGGATTCAATTGTACGACACCGAAGACCCGAGCAGTCGCAGTGGGCAACTGCCGTTAGCAATCGAAAACGAAACGCAAATTTCCGGCAACTGGTCGCTGCGGTTTCGTGATGATGGAACGTACCCGCGATTTTATCGCATTGAATGTGAAACCACGGATAAATCACGAGACCCCTCGCCTCCACTCCATGCGATTCTTATTCGTCCCGATGAACGCCCGGAAGTTCGCATGATCGATCCAACAAGCGATCTGGTTCGCCCGATCAATGTGACCGTGCCACTGCTTATTGAAGCATTTGATCCTGATTTTCTCCTTTCAGGTTTGTCGGTTCAAATCGAAAAACAGGGCAAGGTGATTGCCAGCGAATTGATCGATGCAAAAAACAGACAGTCGCTGCGAACCCGCTATCCACTGGAGTTAAAACGCTTGCCGATTCAGCCGGGAGATGAAATTTCTTTCTGGGTTGAAGCCAGGGATAACCGGGAACCTTACCCGAATCGAAGAAACACGTCGAAGCTGCGAATTCGTATTACTGCTCCGGTTGATGAACAGCAAGCGAAAAAGCAGGAACAGGAAGACGAGCAAAAACAAAAAGAGATCGAACAGGAACGCAAACAACAGCAGGATCAAAACACAGCAGATGAACCTTCCGAAGAAAAGAATAGCGAAGAGCAATCCGAACAAGAGAATTCAGAAGGCTCGGAGCAGCCGATGAAAGATGCCTCTGAAGAAGGGGAATCTCCTGAAAAAGGAAATACGCCCGGCGAGAAATCTCAGCAGAAAAAAGAAGGGGAGACCAATCAATCCGGCGACCAGCAGAAGAAATCAGAACAAACAGGTGATGACAAAAACAAGAAAAAGAATTCTGGTCAGGGAGAGAGCCAGGATCAGAAACAAG
>Ga0316209_1001854_pt1 | contig 19300 bp, 18 predicted proteins | sample 6monopyrite_MG_FD_204945 | JGI IMG/M metagenome (GOLD analysis project Ga0316209, IMG submission 204945) | Microbial mat bacterial communities from mineral coupon in-situ incubated in ocean water Damariscotta River, Maine, United States -... | ecosystem: Environmental > Aquatic > Marine >...
CAGTGGGCTGAAGCGGGGCTGCTCAATATTGTTGGCGGTTGCTGCGGAACGACGCCCGAGCACATCAAAGCACTGTCGACAATTACTACCAATTATTCGCCCAGAATTCCTGCGACGGTGAAATCTGGCTGTCACCTGTCCGGCCTTGAAAGCTTGACCATTGATAACGACAGTTTATTTGTGAACGTCGGCGAGCGAACCAACGTATCCGGCTCGGCTAAATTCTTAAATTTGATTCAGCAGGAGGATTTTGAGCAGGCTTTGGACGTTGCTCGCGATCAGGTTGAAAACGGCGCACAAATTATTGATATCAATATGGACGAAGGACTGCTGGACTCAACCACTTGCCTGCAGCGTTTTTTAAATCTGGTGGCCGCCGAACCGGACATTTGTCGTGTACCCATAATGCTGGATTCGTCAAAATGGGAAGTGATCGAAGCCGGTTTGCAGTGTATTCAGGGAAAAGGCGTTATCAATTCCATTTCTCTAAAAGAAGGTGAGTCAGTATTTATTTCGCAAGCAAAAAAAGCGCTTAGATATGGTGCAGCGGTGATTATCATGGCCTTCGACGAAAAAGGACAGGCAGATAGTTTTGACAGAAAAATAGAAATTTGTGAGCGCGCCTACAACTTGTTGATTTCGCGCGTTAACTTTCCCAGAAATGATATTATCTTTGACCCGAATATTTTCGCGATCGCCACCGGAATAGAAGCGCACAACAATTACGCGGTAGATTTTATCGAGGCGACACGCTGGATTAAACGAAACCTGCCGGGCGCGCTGGTGTCCGGTGGGGTTTCCAACGTTTCTTTTTCTTTCAGGGGGAATAACTACCTGCGCGAAGCAATCCACGCCGTATTTTTATTTCATGCGGTAAACGCGGGAATGGATATGGGCATTGTCAACGCGGGTCAACTGGCAGTTTATTCTGAAATCGAACCCGAATTAAAACTGGCCGTAGAAAACTGTGTTTTGAACAAATCACCAGATGCGACTGAAAAGCTGGTAGAGCTCGCCGAGAGTTATCGAAAAGACTCACACAAATCAAAACAGGAACAAAAAGCATGGCGTCAGCAAAAAGTTGAACAACGAATCGCACATGCGCTGGTAAAAGGGATCACTGATTATATTGATAGCGACATTGAAGAGGCCAGGGGTAACTATGACAGACCGCTGCACGTTATCGAAGGGCCTTTAATGGACGGTATGAATATTGTCGGAGATTTATTTGGCTCCGGCCAGATGTTTTTACCGCAAGTAGTCAAGTCAGCACGGGTAATGAAAAAAGCAGTCGCTTATCTGGAGCCTTTTATGGAAGCCGATAAAAAAGCGCTCAAGCTTGAACATCAGTCCAAAGGTAAAATATTACTCGCGACCGTGAAAGGTGATGTGCATGATATCGGCAAAAACATTGTCGGCGTAGTACTCCAGTGTAACGGTTATGAAGTAATCGATTTGGGCGTTATGGTCAGTTGCGATAAAATCATTAAAACGGCGATAAAGGAAAGTTGCAATCTGATTGGTTTGTCCGGCCTAATCACGCCGTCGCTCGATGAAATGGTTTACGTAGCCAATGAAATGCAACGCGCCGGATTAAATATCCCATTGCTAATTGGCGGCGCAACTACGTCTAAGATTCATACTGCGGTTAAAATAAATCCTCATTACCAGAGTCCAGTCATCTACGTCACTGACGCTTCGCGAGTGATCATGGCTGTGAGCAATTTATTAAGCGAAACCCAGCGCCACAGCTATGCCGATCAAGTCGAAGATGAATACTGCAAACTAAAGAATGAACGAGAATCCAAACTGGTAAATTCAGTTCAGACTCCACTCGAACAATCACGGCAATTTAAAACCGAAATAGACTGGCAAAATTATCAACCACCTAAGCCAAGATTTATTGGCAATAAAGTTTTTGACAATTATCCGCTTACGGAACTAATCGAACGGATTGACTGGACGCCCTTTTTTAAGAGCTGGGAGCTGGCCGGTCGCTACCCGACAATTCTAGACGACTCGCTCGTCGGAGAGTCCGCACGCAAACTTTTTAATGACGCAAAGAAAATGCTGCGGCAAATTACCGATGAAAACTGGTTGCAAGCGCGCGCTGTGATCGGCTTTTATCACGCCAACAGCGTGGAGCATGACGATGTGGAAGTTTACGCGGATGCAAAACGAATCGAGGTTAGTCACAAATTATATTTTCTTCGCCAGCAAAAACAAACCCGCCAGGGAAAAGCCAACATGGCGCTGGCTGATTTTATCGCACCCAAATCGAGCGGTATTGAAGATTATATTGGCGCTTTTGCGGTGACCGCCGGGATCGGTATCGAGAAACATATTGAGCGATTTGAAAATGCGCACGATGACTATTCCGCGATATTACTTAAGGCGCTCGCAGACAGGCTTGCCGAAGCCCTGGCCGAAAGAATGCACGAACGCGTGCGCAAGGAATTCTGGGGTTACGCTGAAACGGAAAGTCTGACAAATGAGCAATTAATCAAAGAGAAATATCAGGGGATCAGGCCAGCGCCTGGCTACCCTGCTTGTCCTGATCATACTGAAAAAGCGACTCTCTGGTCTATGCTCGAGCCCGACAAACATATCGACCTCAACATAACCGAACATTACGCCATGTATCCTTCCGCAGCGGTATCCGGATGGTACTTTTCCAACGCGCAATCGCGTTATTTCGGCACGGGAAAGATTTCAAAAGAACAAATTGAAAGTTATGCATTTCGAAAAGGATGGAGTCTGCGAAAGGCCGAGAAATGGCTGGCGCCCGTGCTCAGCTACACTCCATAGGTAGCTTTGGCTTAAAGACGCAAAACCAGAAGAATGGGCGACCAGAGATCGAGTAAGAATCAAAGCAAAATAATTTATTGCCTTGTTCTAATGGCCAGTTTTATAGCACTTTGTTGATCTCGGTTCTTGCCCCAACAAGACAATCAAGTTCATAATTCACACAGTGATGCGGTTAATTATTCAAGGAGAGGATTAATGGACCTGCAGAGCCGACTGTTGATGGCGGCGACCAGAAAATACTTGGGTTTTTCGATGAAGCTCAAACAGGGTTCATTCAATTACCCCGAGATTATTCCGAGTCAGCCGATGCCGCTTTACATTCACATTCCTTTTTGTGAATCCTTATGTCCCTTTTGCTCTTTTCACCGAATAAAAATTGAGCGGCAACTCGCGACAAATTATTTTCAGGCGCTTTCCTGTGAGGTAGATCGTTTACAGCAGCTTGGTTTTGTCTTTAACGAGGTTTATCTGGGCGGCGGCACCCCAACGACCATGCCTGCCGAATTGGTAGCGTTACTTAGCAAACTCAAGGTGGCCAGGTCGCTAACAGACATTACTGTAGAAACCAATCCGAACCACTTGACCGCGGATATCCTGGAGCCGTTAAAACACGCCGGAGTCACCCGCTTGAGCGTCGGAGTGCAGTCGCTACAGGATGAAACCCTCAAGCAAATTGGACGCTACCACGCCTATGGCAGTCGGGATAAGATCATCGAACGACTGGCCAATACGCAGGGGCAGTTTGATACATTTAATGTCGATATGATTTTCAATCTGCCGCGACAAACCGCGCATGAAATCAAAAATGATATTGCACAATTAAAAAATCTGGCGCTAGATCAGATCAGCTATTACCCGTTAATGCCCGCGCTGAACGGTAAACATAATTTACAAACGAATTTTTCCGAGGTCAGTTTTGACAACGAACAGACGCTATATCAGCTGATCAAAAATCAATTAATGCCCGACTACAAAATGGGCTCGGTGTGGTGTTTTAACAAAAAAAAGCAGTTGGGCGATGAATATATTGTCTCGTCCAATCAATACCTGGGGATCGGTAGCGGCGCTTTTAGCCTGCTGGGCAATCAGTTCTTTGCGACCACTTTCAACATTTCCCACTACATCAGTCAAGCCAGTCGCGGAGACGCCCCCTGGCAGGCTAGACAGAAACTATCAAATTGGCAATTGCGACAATACGCCCTGCTAACTCGATTATTTGGATTAGCCTTACCAGCAAACACACCCGAAATGCCCGATTTTAGTCTACGGCTGATGACGCTGTTAGGCGCTATCAGAACAAGAGAGGCTAACTACCAACTAACTCCCAAGGGACAGTATTGGTGGCTTATCATGATGCGAGAATTTTTTATGGGCGTGAATGGCTACAGGCGACAGTTACGGGATTTGAATAACGAGAGCTAAAAAAAGACCTAAATGGCGGCCAGAAAAGGCCGCCACAGGAACTCCCGGTTATCGATAACGCTTACCGAATAACCAGATAAAAGGCCGTACGACCGCGTTTTACCCTTAGCAGTATCTTGCTTTTATCAATTTTTAGCGCCTTAACAAAATCACGCATGTTGGTCACCCGCATTTTATTAGCGCTGACAATTTCATCGCCCATCTGCAGGCCGGCATAAGCGGCCGGCGAATTAGGCGCTAGCCCCACCAGAACCACGCTATTGTTATCGCTGTTTTCAAATCGAGCGCCGTCCAGCAAGCGATGCATTCGCCCTTCAGAAGCGGCAAAGTCAGTCGGCTCGCCGATTTTGACTTTAATGGTTTTATCGTCGCCGTCCCTTATCACTGAAACCTTGATTTTGTCGCCGATTTTGCGTTTTCCAATTTTGCTCCTGAGTTGTCCTGTTGACGTGACTTTTTCGCCTTCAATCGCAACAATAATATCGTCAGGTTTTAACCCGGCCTCGTCAGCCGGCGACCCCTCGCTAACTGCGGTAATCAACACGCCCTGCTGGCCATTGCTCAAACCAAAGGCTATTTGTAGGTCTACCGTGATATCCTGAATACCTACACCGATTTGACCACGCCTGACTTCCCCGGTCTCTAGAATTTGCTCCATACTGGCCTTTGCCATATCAATCGGAATGGCAAATCCAATGCCGACATTTCCTCCGGCAGGGGCAATTATCGCCGTGTTAACGCCGATCAATTCACCTTTGAGGTTAACCAGCGCCCCACCTGAGTTACCTGGGTTGATAGACGCGTCGGTCTGAATAAAATTTTCATAGCCTTCAATTCCGAGGCCGGTCCGCTCCAGCGCGCTGACAATACCCGTAGTAACTGTTTGTCCAAGACCGAAAGGATTACCAATAGCGACCACAAAATCGCCCACCTCCATCACTTCAGAATCGCCCAATTTAACCGCAGTCAGGTTTTTGCCGTCGATTTCCAGAACAGCAATATCCAGATCCGGGTCGGAGCCCAATACTTTAGCGGTAAAATGACGTCCGTCCTCCAATGAAACCCGAACTTCATCCGCTTGCTTTATTACGTGATAATTAGTGATCACGATGCCGTCGTCCGCGTCGACGATAACGCCAGAACCGGCGCTCATCTGTCTTTTTTGCGGACGTTGATTACGCCTTGGCTGTTCTGGCAGGTTAAAAAATCGTCTAAAAAAGGGGTCGTTAAAGAGTGGATTTTGCGATTGCTGTTGCTCCGAAAATGTCGCGATATTAACCACCGCAGGGTTGACCTGTTTTAACATGGGCGATAACGACGGTAGCGCGCGTCCTTCCGCGTCAACCATGGGTAAGGCAGCGTGCGCCCAGGCGGATACCGCTAACCCCATTAAAATCGCGAGGGAAAATCGCTGAACACGTTTCATTAGAAAACCTCCATCAAAAATCTATTAATTTATTCGTATGCAATTTGTTATCAGATTATTCTGACTGGCGACTGAGAGCCGACTGAAAAAAACCGATAAGCGGACAACCAATAAGCGAAAAGTCACCTACCGCAGCTCTGACAAAACAGGTCGTAATTAGTTTCATCAAAATTGGCGTGCCAGAATTCAGAAATTAGGGCTAAATAGTTAGAATTCAAGTGTTTGAGGCAGGGTTAACATTCATTTCTGACAGAAAAAAGAATGTAACTGCAAGTTTCGCATGAGACAAATCGGTCGACAGACTGAAGCTTTCTGCCTCAAAATCTTTCTTTCTCAGGATCATTCTGTGCAAGCCTTTTCTGTCTCAAGCCCTCGACGGTAACTTATCCCTATGATTTTGCCCTTGCGTCTCACTCGCGGACAAGAATAGCGAGGCGACTAAAAATCGATTACTTTCAGATCGACTTGCGTCTTAAAAGTTTTCCGCTCCTTAATTTGGCGGTCTAATCGCTTATCGAGTATGATCTGCAGCTTTTTTAAATCTTCCATTGTTGCAGAAAGATCCAGATTTCGGGTATCGACTATCTGCTGTGCCAACCAGTCGCTGATACGGCCGTCGTCGAGAATTTTATCTTCGATTGTGGGGTAGCTCATTTTTTCACCTGCTTTAGTGCCAAACGGGGATTTATTTCCGTTCTCGCGGCAAAAACCGGTCACAAACTAGCCGCGAACACTTTAACCATAAGCTCAAATAGAGATTTTTTCATGCTATTAGCCGATAAATTGGATCAAACCGTCTAAATTTGCGACAAACGTCCAGTTTTCTAGTCGAATCACCAGACTGGCCAAATAGACAAAGCGCCCTATTTACCCTATTTCTTAGAACTCCCCCAAATAATTAGCTCAATAAATTCTACTCACCGCGCCAATTCAGGCAGATAATTTGCTCTGAATATAATTTTCAATGCCCACTTTTTCGACCAATCCAACTTGCTGCTCCAGCCAGTACATATGGTCTTCTTCTGTGTCGGCCAGCAGTTTCAGCAGGATCTGTCGTGTTTGATAGTCGTTTTGTTGTTCGCACACACCAATGGCCACCCTCAGACCGTCCGCCACGGCATATTCGTATTGCAGATCATTATTCAGCATTTGCAGAACATCGGTGCCAATATTCAGCGCCGCTCGTTGCTCCATCCTTGGAGTCGCTTCGAGAAATAAAATGCGGTCAATCAGCGCTTGCGCATGTTCTTTTTCTTCTTCGGCTTCGTGCATGCAGCGCTGTTCCAGTTCTTCAAGCCCCCAGTCAGCGTACATCCGGGCATGAATAAAATACTGTTCAAATGCGCTCAGTTCGTGCGCCAGTAATTCTTGTAACTGCTCTATAACTTCTTGATTACCTTTCATTTTTATTCCTTAGTGTGGATGGCGGTTAGAATGAACTCACATGGAAGATTGTAAATAGTTCTGTAAACCGGATTTCTCGATTAGATACTGCTGCGCCTCAAGCCAATCGATTTGTTCCTCGCATTCTTCTAGGATTTCCGAGAGACAATCGCGACTGACAAAATCGGCCGCTTTTTCACAGGCTTCGATAGTCGCGCGCAGCGAAGTCCTTAGCTCAGTTTCAAAAGTTAAATTTCCGCTAATAATTTCGGGAACATCTTCACCGATATAGAGCTTTCCCAAATCCTGGAGATTAGCCAGGCCTTCCAGGAACAAAACACGTTTGATGACTTTATCAGAGCATTTCATCAGCTCAATCGAATAGTCATAATCTTTCTTCTTGAGTTGTTCAAACCCCCAGTTCTCGCATAATCGAGAATGAAGAAAATACTGGTTAATTCCGGTAAGCAGGTATTTAAGCACCTGATTTAGTTGGTTAATTATCTGTTTATCGCCTTTCATCTGGCTCTCCCTTGTGTTCCTGTAGTTCGACAGATTATACGCTCAAACGTAACAAATGTTGATCTCTATCAATAAGATTTTTGGCGGTTCGATTGACTTTAATGCGAATGATTCTTATACTTATTATCAAATAGATATTGAACTGTATATTTGAGGTTAGTCGTGTACATATGCATCTGTAATGCCGTAACCGATAGTGACATTATCAAGGCTCATAGCGAAGGAAAAAGCACCTTCAAGCAGATAAGCCAGCATCTGGGTGTCGGTAAATGTTGCGGTCGTTGCGTTAACAATGCAAAACAGGTCATCGCGGATAGCCAGAAACAGATGCAGGCGTCTGCCGTGTCTTACTTTAACCCCTTGAACCAGGTTGGAGTGGCCACGCCAGCCTGACTATGGGCTCATTCAGGCTACCTGCTGCCGACTCGCTCTTGTATTCCTGCACACTAACTTACCTTCAAACTCGAACTTTCCGGCCAATTCAGCAAATTAAGCATCTGAGCATCTGAGCATCTGAGCATCTGAGCATCTGAGCATCTGAGCATCTGAGCATCTGAGCATCTGAGCATCTGAGCATCTGAGCATCTGAGCATCAACGATTTGACTGCTCCTGGAAAGGCGCTCGCGCTGTAAGTCTCTGATTAACTCAATTCAATCACTTCAAACCGGCACAACACGCCGTCCATCTGATCCGAAAGCTGTTTTAGCTGCGCCACCACGTTGACACTATTGCTAAAAACCGAATCAATGGTTGAAGAAAGCTGCTTAATGCTATTAACGTTGCTGGACAGGGTTTTTCCCATTGACTCCTGGTTTTCCATGGTAGAAGACAGGCTCAGCGCATCATTTTTCATCGCCGAGATTGCATTGTGTACTTCACGTAACGATAACTCGACACCCTGGCTTTGATGCAGGCTTTTCTCGATGTTTTCGTTACAAGAGTGCATCGCTCTCACCGAAGAAAGACTCCCTTCCTGAAGTTTGGAAATAATCGTTCGGATTTCCTCGGTAGACTCCTGCGTTCTGGACGCTAACGCTCGCACTTCATCGGCTACCACCGCAAACCCGCACCCCTGGTCGCCCGCCCGAGCCGCTTCTATCGCCGCATTCAGCGCAAGCAGATTGGTTTGCTCAGCAATGCTGTTTATCACTTCGACCACCGTAGAAATTGCCTTACAATTTTCTGCGAGGCCTTCGACTTCGGTTCTGGTGGTTGATAAAAGATTATTCAGGCTTTCATTCGAGCGGTGCAACACGATCATTGACTCAAGGCCATTTTCTGTCACCTGAAAGACTTCGCTGGTTTTATGGGCCGTGTCTCGTGCGCCTTCAACTACGCGCTTTATAGAATCAAGCAATTCTTCAGAAGTCTGGATCACTTCTTCGGCGTGCTTGGCCTGATCTGCGATTGAACTGTCACTGGCACTTTCTGTTTCTCAGCTTACCTGCAACAGTTTTCTGGAAACATCTTTTACCTGGCCGATGGTTTCATCCAGCGCCGATAACGCCCTGTTAAAGTTGGATAATGCTTCAATATTCTGATCGTCGCAGCGAAGTTTCAGATCAATATGCTGGTTGCTCATGGACAAGCCATCAGAAATAACGAGCAACTCGTCTGCCGTATATTTTTCCCGACGGCTCAACATCACAAAATAGATCAAAAATCCGGTTTCAAATATTACATAGACCGCATGAATAAGAAACATCATGATCGCATTTTCAGGATTCGGAAAAACCCAGACGCTGCCATTTGAAGCTTGTAACAACCCAAACACCAGATGATGCACGGCAATGGTCGCCGCGCCAGCGAGCAGCGGTTTAATATCCAGGTACGTTGAAAACAGCGCCAACAGAACGAAAACGCCAAAATGAATTTCCAGCATTCCGTGTGCCTGATGGATCTGTAGAGCAACCATCACCATAGACATAATTGCCAGAGAGTTTCGGGTCAAAACGCTACCTGCAAACTGGTTAGTGACATAGAGGGCGAACACCAGCACAGGTAAACCGACCATCAGGCTGATTAACCAGGTATCGTAAAGAGGCGCTAACGCCAACGAAATAATCACCAACAAGGTAATCACCGCCAACATCACCCGGTCGACCTTGGCAGCTCTTTGCTGTTCCATTTGTTTGCTTGTTAACTCCATACCCGTCCCTCTATTAATTAAACAGCCTGACTAAAACATAGATTAATTACGCCCAAAAACAAGAAAAATATAACCTGTTTAATTTAATATCTATTTTAGAGATACTTTGCTCGCAAAGGCCTGTCTCACGAGCGGCGCAACGCCTACACAGAATAGTTGCCATAAATTGATGATGCCGTATCATGCCTGGAGGTTGTAACTAAATTGGAGTGTTAGACGAAAAATAATGCATGTCATTTCCAACCGAATAGTCTTCTGGTTGCTGCAGGCTGCGATCGAGAAAAATGTCGACCTCTCCCCTGTTTACGAGAAGTACGACTTTCAACCTCTAGCGCTCGATTCGCAAACGCCATTATTTTCCTCTGGCCAGTTTGCATCGCTAATGCGCGAACTTTTCGAGCTGACTGAGGATGAGTCTGCCGGATACACCGACAAACCGTTAAGGCTTGGCACTTTTCGCATGTTATGCCACGCGACCATTAATTGCGGTAATTTGCGTCAGGCGCTGCTGCGTATGATGCAGTACTTTAAGTTGCTAAGCGATGAACTGGACTGGTCACTTAAAGAGCAAGGCGAGGACGCTATTCTGGTTTTTGAGCATCATACAAAACGACCACCCATTAACGGCTATTTCGTTTCCTGCATGTTTACCATTATCTGGCGTTGGGCCGCGTGGATGGTCGATTATCCGTTGTTGCTCAATCGAGTTAGCTTCCGGTTTGGCAGCGACGGTTATCAACAGGAATTGAACGCCATCTTCAGAACCCCACTCTACTTTAAACAAAACCAGAATCAACTGGTATTACCGGCGCATTATTTGAACCTTCCGGTCAAACAAAACAGTCAATCGCTAACCGGTTTTTTGCAAAACTCGCCTGAGTGTCTTTTGAGTCATTATCAACCTGATAAGAGCGTTTCTGCTCAGGTAAAATACCAGCTCGGCCTTTTAGAGCGGGTCGAGCCATCCACCCTGACCAGCATCGCCACGCATTTTAATTGCAGCGCGCAAACCCTCGCCAGAAGATTAAAATCCGAGGGCCATCAATTTCAGGAAATCAAGGACAAAGTGCGTAAAGAAAAAGCGATTAATCTGCTGCTGCAAACCGATCTTTCAATCGACAATATCTCGGCGCAACTGGGATTTTCGGAAGATTCGGTCTTTTACCGGACTTTCAAAAAGTGGACTGGGGTGACGCCGACGCAATTTAGACAACAGCGTAACTGAATTTATAAAAAGTCCCTCAAAACATCTTCCACTAATACTTCCAGATGTACTTAATTTCGGCAGCTCTTGTGATAACTGGTTAGGTTCATCGGGTTGTAGCCGCTTAATTGATTAGTTCGCAAGCGGCTCCAGAAAGGACTAAGTAAAAGCATTTACAGCCAGTTATCTATATCCTGGCCTCCAAGTATTGACATAATTTCAACATTAGTGCCATTTATTCTGAAATAAATGCTATCGGAGCCACAGGGGCAACGCCGGTAGCCGACTCTTATATGATCTACAGATTGATAGAGATAAGGGCTGGCCGCTATTTTGTCGAACATGCTAAAGAAGCCATAAAAATACTTGTCGGCTTGCTGCTCACCGAATTCTGCCAATCCGTACACATAGATTCGTTTTAAGTCTTCTTTTGCATTGGCCGACAGTCTGTAATCAAACATAGACTAAAGAAATTCTGACTTGAATTCTTCGAGCATATCGTCCGCGCTTTGGCTTACAAATCCACTCTTTTCGGCTAGCTCAAGCTTTCTATTGATTGCTTCCGCTCTTCTTGCACTACGAATTAGATCGTTAATTAGCTCGCTTTTGTTAGAATATTCCTGAACCTCTTCCATGTGTTTTTTCAGCCAGGCATCATTATGTTTGGTTAGGGTAATACTCTGTCTAGGCATATAAGTCCCCACTGTTAAATGGTGCAAATGTGATGTAATTATACACCAGAATACCGGTTGATATAGTTCTTATTGCATTAGCCGCAAGCGCCAAAGCTCATTTGACTAATGGGTCTGTACTGCTAAACGATCCGGCTAAATTGATTCCGCGAATAAAAGAATAAGCGATAAACTCAATCTGCGAGCTACCGCATCATTAGATTACTGAATGATTTTTAGTTTTGGCCAGCTAATAAGCCACCGTTTGTTTTCTACCCTTTGCTCGAAGACCCGTCTATCGACTTTGTCTCCTTGCGTTATTTCTCCTCGAAACAAGCTATCAAGGCCGTATGGTGCAACCAGAGAAATAAGACCATTGCCAGAAATTTTGACCGCAACCGCCGTCTCTTTTTCCGGCCAGTAGCTCATAGCGTCTGCAATACTTTTATATGGCGAATGATGATTTCGAAGGTGCATGACAGCCTGATTTTTTAACTGCCAGTTAACACCGGGCGAAACACGTTTAAGGTCACTCGCCGCCCGCTCGCCTTTAGCTTGCGCTCTCTTGTCCTGGTCGAAGAAAATAACATCAATGTCGTTAAGCTCAGTCGCTTCTTTTTGATGCAAATGATCCCACACCAGGTTTCTGACAAAACCCGCCGCCACGTAACAGTTTTTAAGCGGTAATCGCGAAACATCCGAGAGAATACTCATTCGATAAGCGTCTTTTCGAATTAGCTCGACAAGCCGACGACTTTTCGAGGGTTCACTTGCCTGCATTAACCAACCTCACCAAAGCTTTGTCTATCGGATTGATGTAATCGGCAGAAATTGGTCGCCCGTCCCACAGGCAAATTTGACTCACTTCGTTATTTTCCTGAAACGACGCTAATCCTGAATGAAAAGACTGGTTGCCCGGCAGTCGCGCCGTGTAGATTGCGCCATAGCTAACCAGACCGTCTCTCGCGCTCAGGTATTGCATCGTACCAAACAAAACCGGATCAACGATTGTCTGGTTAGTCTCTTCCAGCGTTTCTCTGATTACGGCATCTAAAGGTGATTCCCGCAACTCAATGTAACCACCGGGTAATTCCCACTGATTTTTGTGCTTATTTTTTACCATCAAACACTGGGCACCAAAGCTTGCCACCACTACGCTGAATACCAGTTTGCGAACAGGCTCGCTCCTCGGCTGTCCGCTAACGGGATAAAACTTGCTAAAGGCATTCCCTTGTCTGTCCTCGATTGTCTTCACTCGACTGTCTTCACTCTGCCCTCAATTGCAGTTTTTCACGCGCTTTATTGTTATAAAAGTCGAAACTAGCAGAAATTCTGCTAATCGACCACTAGCGTCCGTGCTCCTTGCCGATGAATGTGAGCAAAAATATCACCCAAATTGATAGTTTCGGTCATATTTTCATTTAATGCGCTGTTTTATAGTGGTCTGATGTATCAAATTCAGGCTTAAACTATGACTCAACAAGCGTATATTTTCGACGCAATCCGCACACCGCGCGGAAAAGGCAAAAAAGACGGAGCCCTTCACCAGGTCAAGCCGGTCAGACTGCTGGCTGGATTATTGACAGAACTGCAGCGACGCCACCAGTTTAATACTCAGACAGTTGACGATATTGTTATGGGCTGCGTTACGCCAATTGGCGATCAGGGTGCCGATATCGCGAAAACCGCGGCACTATTGGCAAAGTGGGATGAAGACGTCGCCGGTGTGACCCTTAACCGTTTTTGCGCTTCTGGTCTTGAAGCTGTCAACATGGCAGCGATGAAGATTCGCTCCGACTGGGAGCAGTTAATCGTCGCGGGCGGGGTCGAGTCAATGTCGCGCGTTCCGATGGGCAGCGATGGCGGTGCCTGGGCTATGGATCCGGAAACTAACCTGTCGACCGGGTTTATGCCGCAAGGGATAGGCGCAGACTTAATCGCTACACTGGAAGGCTTTAGCCGCGACCAGATTGATGCTTTCGCCGTCAACTCGCACCAGAAAGCGGCGGCGGCCTGGAAAAAAGGCTCTTTCGATCGCTCCGTGGTTACGGTACGCGATCAAAATAACTTTGACCTGCTGACATCTGATGAAATGGTCAGGCCGGATTGTAATTTGCAAACACTGGCGCAGCTTAGAGCCTCATTTGCACAGATGGGCGAAATGGGCTTTGACTGTGTCGCAAAACAGAAATACCCCGAGGTTGAAGCCATCAATCACGTCCACACTCCCGGAAATTCCTCGGGTATCGTTGATGGCGCCGCAGCGGTTCTAATCGGTAGCGACAAAATCGCTCGCCGATTTGATCTGACGCCGCGCGCCAGAATAGTGTCAACGGCGCTGGTCGGTAGCGACCCCACGATTATGCTGACCGGGCCTGCTCCAGCTGCCAGAAAAGCACTCGCGCTGGCAAATCTTACCGCAGAAGATATTGACCTTTTTGAGGTCAATGAGGCCTTTGCTTCAGTTGTATTAAAGTTTCAGAAGGAGCTGGACATTCCGGACGAAAAAATTAACGTGAATGGCGGCGCGATTGCTATGGGACATCCTCTTGGCGCGACTGGCGCAATGCTGATCGGCACTTTGCTTGACGAACTTGAAGCACGAAAGCTCAAACGTGGTCTGGTTACTTTGTGCGTCGGCGGCGGCATGGGGATTGCCACCATCATCGAGCGCATTTAACCGCTGCGGCGTCAACCGAATTAAATACTGGAGAGCAGCATGACAGCTATTCACTATCAAAAAGACAATAACAACATCGTTCATCTGGTGATGGACAAACCCGATGCGTCGGCCAATTTGATGGATGCGGAGTTTAATCACTCTTTGCAACAAGTGGTGAGTCAATTAGGCAGCGATGATTTTGTTGGCATTATTATACGCTCGGCCAAAAAAACATTTTTTGCTGGTGGCGATCTAGACATGCTCTACCAAACTACAGCGGAAAATTCTCGCGCACTATTTGATACCACCGAATCGATCAAGCGAAGCCTCAGAGCTATCGAAACGCAAGGTAAGCCGATTGTCGCCTGCATTAATGGTGCAGCGCTGGGCGGTGGCTGGGAAATTGCGCTGGCCGCACATTATCGGATAGCACTGGAGCAAGCAAAAATTCAACTCGGTTTACCGGAAGTCACTCTTGGGTTATTGCCCGGCGGTGGCGGGATCACGCGTATGACTCGCATGCTTGGCCTGAAAGAAGCGATGCCTTATTTACTGGAAGGAAAAAAATTCAATCCGCAATCCGCTCACAAAAGTGGCCTGGTAAACGAACTGGCTGTCGACGAAAATGCCCTGTTAGAACAGGCGATCAACTGGATTAAGGCCAACCCGCAAGTCAGTCAACCCTGGGATCAAAAGGGCTTTCGCCTACCCGGCGGAACACCAGCTCATCCCAAAGTTGCACAAATGCTGGCGATTGCACCGGCGATGCTGCGCAAAAAAACCGTTGGTGTAATGCCCGCCCCGGAAAAAATTCTGGCAGCAATGGTCGAGGGTACACAGGTCGACTTTGATACTGCAAGTCAAATAGAAACCCGCTACTTTATCGAACTGGCTTGTTCACCTGTATGCAAAAATCTAATCAATACTTTCTGGTATCAACTTAACCAGATAAAAGCTGGCGAGAGCAGACCCGCAAATATCGAAAAGTCAAAGCTTTACAAAGTCGGCGTTCTTGGAGCCGGAATGATGGGCGCAGGGATCGCTTACGCTTGCGCCTCTAAAGGGATTTCCGTAGTACTAAAAGATATCAGTGTTGACGCGCTTGAAAACGGAAAAAATTACAGCGAGAAATTACTCGCAAAAAAAATCAAACGGGGTCATCTGGATTGTGCCGGAAAAGATGCCATTTTACAGAATATTCAGACTACAACTTCCGCAACAGATCTGGATGGTTGCGAGCTTGTTGTAGAAGCGGTTTTTGAAGATCGACAGCTCAAAGCGCAGGTTACTCAAGAAGCTGAAGCACAGTTGTCGGTGACTTCAATATTTGCCTCTAACACTTCGACACTCCCAATCACCGGACTGGCCGAAGCGTCTGAACGACCACAAAACTTTATTGGACTTCACTTTTTTTCACCGGTTGAAAAAATGCCCCTGGTTGAAATTATCAAAGGTAAAAATACCAGCGCGCAGGCACTGGCCAGATGCTACGACTTTGTCCTTCAAATTGGTAAAACGCCAATTGTTGTCAACGATAGTAGAGGATTCTTTACCTCAAGAGTGTTTGCTACTTTCGTTAACGAGGGCGTAGCCATGTTAGGTGAAGGTATCAGTGCCGCTACCATTGAAAATGCGGCATTTTTAGCTGGATTTCCGGTGGGCCCACTGGCTGTCACCGACGAAGTCAGTTTAACCCTGATCGAGAAAATAAAACGACAGACGGCTGCAGATTGTCTCGCACAGGGGATCAGCGTACCGTCGCATCCAGCCGATAAAATAATTGACCGCATGTTGGAAATGGAGCGTGCCGGAAAGCTGCACGGCGCCGGATTTTATGACTACGACAAGTCCGAATCAGCCCCTACCAAAAACAAGAAACTATGGCCGGGTCTGCAACAGCATTTTTACCGTAGCGACGCGCAATTGTCCCTTGAACAAGTAAAGCAAAGATTGTTATACATTATGGCCATCGAATCCGTTCGATGTCTGGAAGAAGGTGTTCTTAATAGCGCGCATGATGCCAATATCGGTTCTATTTTTGGGATTGGTTTCCCGTCCTGGACTGGTGGTGTATTACAATTTATCAACTATATTGGTGTGCAGAAATTTTATGCGCAGGCGACTAAACTGGCCGAAAATTTCGGCGAGCGATTTGAACCGCCTGCCCTGCTGCTTGCCAGATCACAAAACAACGAGAGGTTTTAACCATGATCCCAAGAAATGTTTTTGAAAGTGAACACGAGCTGTTTCGCGATATGCTGCGAAAATTCCTGACTGCAGAAGCGGTTCCCTATCACGACGACTGGGAAAAACAGGGACACGTTGACAGAGCGTTCTGGAAAAAAGCCGGTGAACAGGGTTTTCTATCGCCAACGGTACCAGAAGAGTACGGTGGTGTCGGTGTAGATTTTCGTTTTAACGCAATCGTCGATGAAGAAGTCGCACGCCTGAATTTATCCGGAATCGGCTGGGGCCTGCACTCTGATATAGCGGTTCCTTACATCCTTAATTACGGATCTGAATTTCTCAAACAAAAATATCTTCCCGGAACCGTCAATGGCGACATCATTACAGCGATTGCCATGACCGAGCCGGGAACCGGTTCGGACCTTCAGGGCGTTAAAACAACCGCGGTTCTTGATGGCGACGACTATGTGATCAATGGTGCGAAAACATTTATAACCAATGGCCAGCTGGCTGACCTGATTATTGTAGTCGCCAAGACGGACTCGGCGGCGGGCGCAAAAGGAATCAGCCTTTTTCTGGTCGACGCAAATACACCGGGATTTTCTCGCGGTACCAATCTGGAAAAAATTGGCATGAAAGCCCAGGATACTTCAGAGCTATTTTTCGCCGATGTGAGAGTACCGAAAGAAAATTTACTTGGCGAAATCAACAAAGGGTTTATTTACCTGATGCAGGAGTTACCTCAGGAAAGACTTTCCGTAGCGCTTTACGCTATCGCCTGTACCGAATCAATTTTGCAACAGACCATTGATTATGTCAGTGAACGCAAAGCATTTGGAAAACCTGTTGCCGCCTTTCAGAATACTCAGTTCAAGTTGGCAGAAGCAGATACCAAAGTCAGCTCTACCCGAGTTTACGTCGACCGCTGTTTAGAGCTGCACATTGAGGGCAAGCTCGATGTGGCTAGCGCCGCAAAGGCCAAACTGCTCGCAACCGAAGTACAATGCGAAGTACTCGATGAATGCCTGCAACTTCATGGCGGCTATGGTTATATGTGGGAATACCCGGTGGCAAAGGCCTACGCGGATGCCCGTGTTCAAAAGATTTATGCGGGAACCAGCGAAGTGATGAAACTGATCATTTCACGCGCACTGTTTGAGAACAAATAACCGCTAACACTATCAAGCAACTCTTCAGAGGTAATCAATGTGAACGGCCCCCTAAGTAAATTGAAAGTACTGGATTTTTCGACGTTACTGCCGGGGCCTTTTGCGACTCAGATTTTAGCCGATATGGGCGCCGAGGTATTAAGAGTCGAGTCGCCTACCCGTCCTGATCTGTTAAAAAGTGTGCCGCCACTGGTCAATGACCTATCAGCTGCTCACCTGACGATCAATCGAAATAAACGCTCGATTGCAATCGATTTGAAACACCCGGACGCAAAAGAGATTATTTTTAAGCTGGTCAAAGAATACGATATTGTAGTGGAACAGTTCCGCCCCGGCGTAATGAAAAAACTGGGGCTGGATTATCCGAGTCTTCAATCTTTCAACCCCGAAGTTATTTTCTGCTCGATTACCGGTTACGGGCAAACCGGCCCGAACAAAGACAAAGCCGGTCACGATATTAACTACATGGCCCTTTCCGGTCTGGCGAGCTATGGTGGCAAGCAGTCCAGTGGCCCCGCCTTGTGTGCCACTCAGATAGCCGATATCGCTGGTGGCTCTCACCAGGCGGTAATGAGTATACTGGCTGCGGTAATAGCGCGTCAGTCCAGCGGTCAGGGACAACATCTGGACGTGAGTATATGCGACGCTGCGTTCGCGCTTAACGCGATTTATGGTGCATCAGCACTCGCTTCAAATGAAGACCCAGCGTATGAAAACCGGCTTCTCAACGGCGGCAGCTTTTACGATTACTATCAAACGTCTGATAAGCGCTATCTTTCGGTTGGCGCTCTGGAACCAAAATTTGCGCAGCAGTTTTTTAGCGCGATCGAGCGACCCGAATGGCTATCAAGATTGCAACAAAATTCAAAAGAACAACTGAATTTAAAGCAGGATTTGGCGCGAATTATTGCTAAAAATTCGCTTGCCCACTGGAAAAATGTTTTTTCAGATTTCGACGCCTGCGTCGAGCCGGTGTTAACACTCAATGAATCGGCTACCAGTCCGCAATTTAAGCAGCGAAATATGGTGGTCTCGGTAGCACTTTCGGAAAATGCAACTGAAGAACAAATCGATCAAATCGCGCAGCCCGTTAAATTCAGCGACAACAGACTAAATTTCACCGCTGGCAAAGCAACAGGTGCCGATACCTTTACTGTACTCCAACAGCTTAATTACAGTGAGGCGCAAATCCGTCAGTTACTCAAAGAAAAAACAGTCGCCGCCAATAGCATTCCATTCACCAAAGGTTCCCAATGAAAGCAAGCTATCTTACCGAAACCGACCATATTGATTTCAGTCACCCGGCGATCCAAAACCTGGCGAGCAAGATAACCGGGACAACTCAGAAAGAACAGGTGATAGAAATTTATTATCTGGTAAGGGATTCTGTTCGCTACAACCCTTACACAATAAAAGCCGGAAAAAAAAGTCTGAAGGCCAGTTTTGCCGCTGAAAATGGCGAAGCCTACTGCATCCCTAAAGCGGCGCTCATGGTCGCACTGTGCCGTTACTTTAAAATTCCGGCACGTCTCGGGCTTGCCGATGTAAAAAACCATTTATCCAGCCAAAAATTACTCGACCTGCTCGGTAGCGATTATTTTGCCATGCACGGCTACAGTGAAATTTATATCAACAACCATTGGGTTAAATGCACGCCAATTTTTAACGTCGAGCTTTGTGAGAAATTTGGCGTGGA
>Ga0316209_1001855_pt1 | contig 19298 bp, 24 predicted proteins | sample 6monopyrite_MG_FD_204945 | JGI IMG/M metagenome (GOLD analysis project Ga0316209, IMG submission 204945) | Microbial mat bacterial communities from mineral coupon in-situ incubated in ocean water Damariscotta River, Maine, United States -... | ecosystem: Environmental > Aquatic > Marine >...
CGCCTGATCGTTATTTAACAGTACAACTTCGTGTGCTTGATAAAAATAATGACGTGCTCAATGAAGAAACAGGGACAATTAAACGTACCGTGATGTGGCGTCCTTTTATTGTCGATCTAAAAGACACACGTTTACCACGTTGGCAACCGCGAACTTATCAGATTGATATTTCTGAACCTGATAAGGCGGTAAAAGTTGAAGCAGTCGTGCGTTATCATTTGTTGAATGAAAAACGGCGTGAACGCATTAATTATAAAAATAAAAAACCCATTGATTATGATATTTTTCGTAAGGAAATATTGCTTAATATTAACAATACAGGAAGTAGTAAATGAAAGAGCGTGACCTGATTATTTTTGGTGGTGGTGCAGGTGGACTGATTGTAGCCAGTGTTGCCGGACAACTGGGGCTAAAGGTCACGTTAATCGAAAAGGAGGATAAGCTCGGTGGTGATTGTTTGCACTATGGTTGCGTACCAAGCAAAACATTAATCATGTCAGCCAAAGTTGCATCTCTGATGCGGCGTGGTGCAGAGTTTGGCTTAGACAGTATCAAACCTGAAGTTGATTTAGCAAAAGTAAATGCACATGTTAAGTCTGTTGTTGAACATATTCAGCAGCATGATGATCCTGAACGATTTCGGGCGTATGGTTGTGAAATTTTATTAGGGCAAAAAGCCGAGTTTATTTCTCGGCATGAAGTTCGTGTTGGTGAACAGGTAATTAAAGCCAAACGTTTTGTTATTGCAACGGGTACCCGACCTTTTATTCCTTCAATTAAAGGTTTAGAAGAAACAGGTTTTATTACTAACCTGGATTTATTTTCATTGCAGTCACTACCTAAAAGATTAGTTGTTCTGGGTGGTGGCGCGATAGGTCTTGAAATGGGACAAGCGCTGTCCCGACTGGGCAGTCAGGTCACTATTTTGCAACGCAACAATCAAATACTGCCACAGGAAGATTCTGAAGTAGCGAATGCTTTGCAGGACAAACTGATAAAAGACGGTATTGTAATTCATACCGGGGCTAAAACTAAACAGGTATATCGTGAGAGTGAAAATATTTATATTGAATGCGAGAACGGCTTAAAAATTGAAACAGATCAGATCCTGGTTGCGACAGGACGTTTACCGAATGTAGAAAATATGGGGCTGGAAAAAGCAGGAATAGAATACAACACGAAAGGTATTATTGTTGATCGACGTCAGCGAACCTCACAAAAACATATCTATGCCTGTGGTGATATTTGTGGTCCTTATCAATTTACGCACATGGCTGAATATCAGGCCGGAATTGTAATTAGTAATGCAATTTTCCGTTTTCCGAAAAAAACAAACTATCGGGTAGTACCCTGGGTAATCTATACTGATCCGGAACTTGCGCGAGTTGGTTTAACCATGCAACAGGCATCAGAGCAGGGTTTAAATGCGACTGAATTACGTTTTGATTTTAAAGATGTTGATCGGGCCTTAACGGATGTAGCGACCAGTGGTTTCATAAAATTGGTGACACATAAGGGGAGTATATTGGGTGCATCTATTTTGGGGGCGCATGCCGGAGAGTTGCTTCCTGAAATAGTATTAGCCATGCAGGCAAAAATTAAAATAAGCGAAATCTCAGCAGCTATTCATGCTTATCCAACTCTGGCACAAATTCATCGTCGAGCAGTGAATAGTGCTTATTCACCAAAACTGTTTAGTTCAAAAACTAAAAAGATAGTAAAATGGATTAACATATTATTACCTTAATATTTAGATCTTTTCCAATAATAGCAGGCTTCTCTTTTGTATAAACCTGAAATTTATGACGCTTGGTACCAGACAGCCAAAGGGCGTTGGATAGGTCAGCAGGAATTTTTGACCCTATTGAAACTTTTTACAACCAAAGAGGGTCAGACCTTACTGGATGTGGGAAGTGGTACGGGCTATTTTAGTGAACGCTTTCAGCAGGCGGGTTTGCAAGTAGCTGGGCTCGAACCGGAACAGGCGTTGGCAGAAATGTGGCGCGTTTCACGTAAGGCGGTGATTTTAGGTTTATTAAACCGCCAGAGTTTACTTTATTATATGAAGAGAAATAGCAGCGGTTATCAGGGCGCTCGCTGGGATAAACTTGAAAATGTGAGACAATGGGCGAATCAATTAAGACCTGCTGCAAAGCAGGATTTTTAGCGGTTGTATTAGAAAAATGACAGGACAATTATGCACGCAACATTACCCAGACTAGAACAAACAGATTTCCCTGCGATTAAACGTGGTCAACTTGAAACGTTACAAGTAAATTTGGGTTACTTGTGTAATCAGTCTTGTTTACATTGCCATGTGAATGCGGGGCCAACGCGTAAAGAGAACATGCAGCAAGAAACGGTAGAAGATGTTATTCGTTTTTTACGCGACAATAATATTAAAAAATTAGATTTAACCGGCGGTGCACCCGAATTAAATCCATATTTTCGTCATTTAGTTTCACAAGCGCATGCATTGGGTGTGCATATCATTGATCGTTGTAACTTAACGGTTTTGCATGAGCAAGGCCAAGAAGATACCGCTGATTTTTTGGCGCAACATAAAGTTGAAGTGGTTGCATCATTACCTTGTTACTTAGAAGAGAATGTTGATGGTCAGCGTGGTGATGGTGTTTTTCAAAGCAGTATTGCTGCAATTAAATTATTAAACCTGTCAGGCTATGGCATCACAGGTAGCGGATTAGAACTTAACCTGATGTATAATCCGATTGGTCCACATTTACCACCTGCACAGTGTCAGTTAGAACAAGACTATAAACGTGAGTTAAATAATCGTTACGGTATTGTTTTTAATAATTTATATACATTAACTAATATGCCGATTAAACGTTTTGGCAGCACCTTAATATCTAAAGGTGAGTTTGATAATTATATGGATTTATTAAAAGGCGCCTATAAAGCGGACAATTTACACACCGTCATGTGCCGTAGTCTGATAAGTATAGATTGGCAAGGTATTGTTTATGATTGCGATTTTAATCAAATGCTGGAACTGCCTTTAACCAATACAGGTAAAAAAGTGTATCTTAAGGAATTATCAAGTAATCATTTAAATAAGCGCGATATTATGATTGCAGATCATTGTTATGGGTGCACCGCAGGCCAGGGTTCAAGTTGTGGTGGCGCACTTCACGAATAGTGAGAAGCTAGATAACGGCGTTGCAATATCTTCAAAATGCTCACGTACCTATGTACGCTCCGCTTTTTCATCAATTGCGCCTTGTTCTCTAGCTTCTTACTATCCGTGAAATCATATGTATGATGTCATTGCGAGCGAACAACGTGACCGAAGCAACCTCATAAATCTACTTACTTGCTCGTCATTCCGACATGTATTTAGCGGGAATCCAGAGAATATAATGGCTAGATTCCAGCTAAGATCATGCTGGAATAATAAAAAAAGTGATAACTATGTTTGTTTCAATCATCATTCCCGTCTTAAATGAAGAAGCATCTATTAAAGAGTTGCTTCAACAGTTGCAAGGTTATCGAGCACAAGGCCATGAAGTGATAGTTGTTGATGGCGGTAGTGTTGATCAAACGGTATCAATTTCATCTGGGTTATCAGATAAAATCATTAAATCTGAATCAGGTCGTGCCGTACAAATGAACAGCGGGGCATTACAGTCGAAAAATGCTGTTTTATGGTTTTTGCATGCCGACACATTGATCCCGGAAAAGGCAGTTGAAAATATACAGGATGCACTTAATAAATCAGACTGGGGTCGATTTAATATAAAATTGTCCGGGACAAATAGTTTATTTCGTCTAATTGAATTTATGATGAACCTTCGATCCAGTTTTACTGGAGTTGCAACAGGTGATCAGGGTATTTTTATCAAAAGAAAGTTATTTGAGTCCGTAAAAGGTTTTTCAAATATTCCTTTAATGGAAGATATTGACTTAAGTAAAAAGCTGATAAGAATTTCCAAGCCAGCTTGTATAAAAAACACCTTAATAACATCAAGCCGTCGTTGGGAACAAAAAGGGATATTATCAACGGTATTGCTAATGTGGCGCTTACGATTTTTATACTGGCTAGGTGTGAGTGCAAATAAATTAGCAGTGAAATATAAATAATGCCTAAGAAATTAAACAAATTATTAATATTTACCAAATCACCTGTTTTAGGTGAGGTGAAAACGCGTCTGCAGCCAGAGTATTCTCCGGAGCAGTCATTAGAGATACATAAAAAACTGTTATTAAAAACATTAGCGTTAGCAAATGAGTTAGAAAATATCGACATTGAATTATGTTGTACGCCTGACAGAAACACATTGTTCTTCTTAGAGTGTGAAAATAATTTCCCTGTTACGTTAAGTAACCAACAAGGTGACGACCTGGGGGAGCGAATGGCTTATTCACTTTCAGTTGCGCTACAAACGCACGACAAAGTGGTTATCATTGGAACAGACTGTCCTGATCTGGATAAGGATTATATGAATCGGGCATTTAATGCATTAAACGAAGTGGATACTGTTATTGGACCTGCTAATGATGGGGGTTATGTATTATTAGGGTTACAAAAATTCTCCATCGAATTATTTACCGGGTTTAAATGGGGAAGTGATTCTGTGCTTAATCAAACGCGTGAAGTTCTGAATGAATTATCATACTCATATAAAGAATTAGGTATAATGCACGACATCGACAGGCCTGAAGATTGTCAGCGCTATAAAAATTTATTAAATGAAATTATTTAAAGGAAAGAATAAATGAAGTGGTTAGATAAAATCCCGTTTTCAACATTAATTATTATATCTTTGACATTAGGTTTAGCCCCCTTTATGCCGGAACCTCATGTTGTCGAAAAACTGAAAATGTTAGTTGATGGTAGCTTAGCTAAACCCATTGATATATTTGATTTACTTATGCATGGAGTTTCATGGGTTTTATTAATTCTTAAAGCTAATCGTGAATTTATTATGAAGAGGTAATTATGTCCAAGCAGCTTGTTTTTGTTTATAACGCAGATAGTGGCATGTTTAATACCTTAACCGATATTGCACACAAAGTTTTTTCACCGCAAACGTATGCGTGTAATCTTTGCGCTATCTCACATTCATATATTAATGAACGCGATGAATGGAAAGAATTTATTAGCAGTTTAGGTGTTGAATGTGAATTTTTACATAGAGATGAATTCGAGAAAAAATATCAAATTACGGAGCAGGCTTACCCAACCGTTTATCTGAAAAATGACAATCGCTTAGAGGTTTGTCTTGATGCAGATGCCATTAATGAATGTGATTCTATGCACAAATTGAAAGATAAAATAGGACAAGTCGTATAGCCCGCTTAACTATGACGGCACTCCATCAAAGAAAACAACTTCACCTGTTTGCAGTGAGTATTCTGCTCCAACGATTAACAATCCTTCTTTTGATATTAAATCCTCAAGAATCGTAGAGCCGTGTCGTAGTTGATTTACTGAAGCGCGGACGTTTGCTCGTACTGATTCTTCAATCAGAACCTCCCGATTGTTCCACACATCAGTATGACGAAAAGGTTCTATTGATGGTTGAATACGATCAACAATTGCATTGATATTAAGTGATTTTTTTTCAGAAGGACTTTTCATTTCATCAATAGTGGCACAAATTGCACCACATAACGAGTGACCAAGCACAACTACTAATCGTGTTTTAAATTGTGCGGCAGCAAATTCGACGCTACCAATTTGTGATGGAGCAACAATATTGCCCGCTACTCGAATAACAAATAAATCTCCAAGTCCTTGATCAAAAACAATTTCTGCGGGTACTCGGGAATCGGAGCATCCCAGAATAATGGCAAAAGGTGCTTGTCCCGAGGTCAGATCATTATGTAATAATGAATCATCCCTGTGATTTCCTGAGACAAAACGCAGGTTTCCTTGCTGGAGTTGTTTTAACGCTGTAAGAGCACTTATCATAATATTGTCAACAATTGAATAAAAACTGATTTTACTATGACTTAATCTAAGATGAAATAAAAATATGCATTAAGTTATGTTTACAATCAGATGACAAGAATATGAAAGCTGGCAATTAGGGGAAGTCTTTTGAACAGCAGCGGAAGGAAGGATTGCGGATATTACAGAAATAATATTTTTCTTCATCAAATGTTTGTAACCAGGGGGACTTGATATGTTGCAGAATTGTTTTTACCGGAACTTCAGCATATTGTTTATCATTCACCGGGCAGGCGGATTTTCGGGGGAATGGACTTTCCTTGCTTTTATTTGCACAGCAATCATTCATAATATTCCCCTTTTATTTTTCATCTTTATGGAGTGTTGAAACATATCCCGCATTAGTAGTTGCCTTGATTAAAGATTCAATATTTGTTTTGGATGGATCAAAAGTTACGGTTGCTGTTTTTGTTTTGAATTCTGATTTTACATTAACAACGCCGGGTACTTTTTTTAAAGCTTTACGAATGGTTATAGGGCAAAATTTTCAGGTCATACCCGGCACATCGAGTGTGATGGTTTTACTTTCGGCAGCAGATACATTCTGTGACAGGAATATTAAACCAGCTATTAAAGTAAAAAATAAAAATGTGGTACGTAAAATTGCTTGCATATTAAAACTCCTGAATTGCTTTAAATTTTGTTATTCAAAAAAGACTAAACCGTAATAAGGGAAAGTCAGTAAAGCAACAAGCAGTACAGCAACAAGCAGTACAGTGACTATCCAGAATATAATTCTTTGATTTCGTAATACAGCTGGAATGGCACATGCATCTTCCGGTGCGCAGTGGCGTGGAATAATATAAAGTTTACGAAATGCCATAAATAAAAAGACTAAAGTAATGCCAACAAAGATCGGACGATAAGGCTCCAGAGCGGTGAGGTAACTGACCCAGGTGCCACCGATGCCTAAAGAAATCAACACGAGAGGGTCAATACAGCATAAAGAAGCACCAATAGCTGCGAGTCCGGCGGCTATGGTTGATGAAACTAATGAACGATTTTTACTGCTTGCTGAATCCGATATTGCTTGCTCCGTAAATTAAATTTAAACGAGATTATGATGTTTGTACCTGGTACAGAGTCAAGATTTTTATCCTGCACAACAGGATAGTTGTTTAATATCTTTATTAAAAGTTTGTGCAGTTAACTTGAGCCCTTCTACCATGGTTAGATACGGGAATAACTGATCAGCAAGGTCATTAATCGTCATGCGATTACGAATAGCCAAAGTCGCGGTTTGAATAATTTCACCACCTTCAGTTGCAAGAACCTGACAACCGACAATGCGGCCATTTTCTTTTTCTGCAACCAGTTTAATAAAACCACGTGTGTCCATGTTGGCTAATGCGCGTGGTACATTTTCTAAATCAAGCTTGCGGCTATCTACATCCAACCCTTGAGATTTCGCTAGTTCTTCTGTTAAACCAACCGTACCGACTTGTGGATCAGTAAAGACAACCGCAGGCATGACAGATAAATCAATGGCCACATCATCGCTTCTATTGATGTTGGTCATATTCTGTGCGGCACGTGTACCTGCTGCGGCTGCAACATAAACAAACTGTGGTTGATTGGTACAATCACCCGCAGCATAAATGTTTCCAATATTGGTTCGCATATGGTTATCAATAATAATTCCGCCACGTTTATCGGTTTTTACACCGATATTTTTCAGTCCTAATGAAGACGAGTTTGAAACACGGCCAGTTGCAACCAGTAACTGATCTCCCGTTACATCACCATTATTAGTTTTAAGCGTGAAACTCTTTCCGTCATGCGAAACAGATTCTGGTGAAGTATTTAACATGACATTAATACCTTCATCTTTAAATATGGTAGTTAAACCTTCACCAATTTCAGGATCTTCTTTTGATAACAAAGTACTTCTGGCAATGACTGTCACATTTGCACCAATGTGTTTAAACGCTTGCGCTAATTCCAGGGCAACCACGGATGCACCTAAAACAATGAGATGTTCAGGTATGCTATCAGTAACCAGTGCTTCTGTTGATGTCCAATAGGGGGTGTCCTTTAATCCTTCAATATCAGGGATAGATGAACTTGCACCAACGGCTAATAAAATACGATCAGCCTTAACTTCTTTTTCATCGCCATCTTTATTAGTAACGATCAATGTGCCGGCATCTTTAAAGCGAGCCATGCCTCGGATTAGATTGATGCCTGCATTACTTTCCAGAATGCTTTCGTATTTAGCGTAACGTAATTTCTCAACCCATTGCTGTTGCTGTTCCATCATGGCTTTGCGATTTATTGTTGGGATATTAAGCGGTAACCCTTCAACATTATGGTGACCTTGTATGTGTGCGATATGTGCGCCACGGATAAAAATTTTAGAAGGAACACAGCCAATATTAACGCAGGTGCCTCCAATGTCTTCAGCACCTTCAATGATAGTAACAGTTGCACCTTGCTCTACTGCTTTAATTGCAGCAGCAAATGCGCCTGAACCTGTACCAACAATAGCAATGTGCAAATCGCTATCACCAGCATTTGATGTTTTATCATCTGAATTTTTAATCATACCTTTGTATCCTTTCGACTCTATTGCTTTGAGTAATTGGTTATTATCAACTTTACCTTCTGTATTAACAGATGCCAGTCTATTTTCAAAAGAGACCTCTGCTGTAACACCGTTAAGTGCATTCAATGCATCTTGTGCACTTTGAGCGCAATGGTCACAGGCCATTCCTGTTATGTTTATATTTAAAGTAGTCATAATGTATCCTGTTTTATTTGATTATGTTATTGAGTAAAATTATTAAGATTTCTGTTTACTCGTTATGTTTGGTAGTGAGTAATTTAAATAAAGAAATGCCGGGCACTCAGTAACAATCCAAAAAATAATACGTTGGTTGCGTAATGTATTCGGTATGGCACAGGCGTCATCGGGTGCACACTGGCATGGCACAAGGTAGAGTTTACGAAATGCCAGAAATAAAAATATCAGGGTGATTCCTATGAATATCGGGTGATATGGCTCCGGAGCAGCAAGGTTGCTGATCCATGTGCCACCTATCCCCAGTGCAAGTAATACTAATGCACCAACACAGCAGAGTGATGCACCAAATGCGGCAACCACTGCGGCTATCATCGAACCCTTATTTTATTTTTTTTGCTGGTGTTATTGCTTCAGACATATTCATATCTCCAGATAATTTAATATGGTTTAAGCTTAGGCCCTGTACTTAGGTACAGAGTCAATAATTTGTTTTGATTATTTCACTTAAAATAAATTATTTGTTACTCAGGGATAACTGGATAGAGAAAGGCGACAAGTTATTCAGGGTTAAGACACAGGGGGAGTATATTTAATCCCCATGAGTTAGCTGTTACAGATTTATTTGTTCTTTAATGTTGATTTATAACCGGCGTTAGCGGTTGCTTTCATTAAAGCTTCAACATTTGTTTTAGCAGGATCAAATGTGACCGTTGCTGTTTTTGTGCTGAATTCAGATTTTGCTTCAGTCACACCGGGTACCTTGTTTAATGCTTTACGAACAGTGATAGGGCAGAACTTGCATGTCATTCCTGGTATATCCAGCACAACAGTTTTGCTTTCCGCTGCTGCAATATTTTGTGAAAAGCTGATAAAGCCAAGTAGTAGAGTGAGGAATAAAAATGTTGGGCGTAAAATTGATTGCATGGTGGAACTCCTAAAAATTATTTTGTTTTATTTAAAATTCTTTATTCAAAACAGCTTATTCAAAGAACATTAAGCCGTAATAAGGAAACGTCAGAAGCGCAATAAGTAGTACAGTAACGACCCAGAAAATAATCCGCTGGTTGCGTAAAACGATTGGAATTGCACACGCATCTTCTGGCGCGCACTGTCGCGGAATAATATAAAGTTTACGAAATGCTAAAAATAAAAAGACTAGCGTAATCGCAACAAAAAACGGACGATAAGGTTCAAGTGCAGTGAGGTAACTCACCCATGTTCCACCAATGCCTAAAGCAATGAGTACCAGTGGTCCAATGCAGCATAAAGAAGCACCAATTGCCGCTAGTCCGGCAGCCACGGTGGATGAAATTAAAGAGCGATCTTTATTTGTTGATGAATCCGACACGTTTTTCTCCTTTATCTTGATTTGAATTGAGTATAAACCCTGTACTGAAGTACAGAGTCAAGCTGCAGAATTAACTTGCAGCCAATGTTTCCACTATGGCGCAATGATGAGTATCTGTATCAGTCTGGCAGGCAGTAATTAACTCTGAGAGGGTGCCACGTAAATTCTTTAAATCCTTGATTTGCTGATCAATTTGTTCCCGCTTTTCTTCAGCACGCTGGCGTACATCATCACAATCACCTTCACCTAATTGCAATAATTCTGTTATTTCTGACAGGCTAAATCCCAGTTTTTGTGCTCGTTTAATGAACTTTATCCGCATCAATGTTTCTGTAGGGTAAATACGGTAGCCCTCGGATGGTTTTACCGGTTCAGTAATAAGCCCAATTCGCTGGTAATAGCGAATAGTCTCAATATTTACGTCCGCTGCTTTGGCTAAAAAACCAATGGTGAGTGATTTTTTGTTCATAATTGATCCTAAAGACTCTGTATGTTCGTACAGACTATTATTGAAGAAAAAAGTTCATTAATAACTTGAGTTAGAGTTGGCTCCAGCTTGTAAACTAACTGCTCCAACCTTGTTAATGAGTCGATAGAGACGATGTTTTGCTGTTATTTTTTTGCTTCAACTAGAAAAAGTGAAATAAAGCCAAAATTCACCTTGACCTGGAGCCAGCTCCAAGGACTAATATTAAAACCAGTTGGAAATTATTTTAAATATTTTTTAACCTGGAGTTGTCTCCAGACTGTCACATAGAATATGAACACACAGAAACGGAGAATGATTTATGTTCCTTAAGAAATTAAAACCCATTAGCACTTTTTTGATAATGGGTTTGGTAAGCACTACGGTATTAGCGCATGATCCTAATTTTGGTATTGGTCCTCATGTTTTATTTAAAGATGGATTAGAGGTTGCCCTGGAAGTTGATTCAGCAAAAGCGGGGAGTAATAAAGCGCAGGAGCTTGGAGTTCAAGTGACTTATGGCCTGACCGGTGACTGGTCGGTCGGTGTGACTACGCCTTATGAGTTTAAAGACAGCGCAACAGCAACAAGTAATGGACTGGGTGATGTGGCTTTATTTACTAAGTATCGTTTTTGGCGTCAGGATTCGTTGGGTTTACAAGAATCTGCAGCCGTTTTTATGAAGTTGATCACTGATACAGCGCAAAAAAATAAATCACCATCATTAAACAAAGGAACAACCGATACTATTGTTGGTCTGACTTATGGTTATGAAGCTCGTAAATGGTATCGCTGGGCAAGTGCACGTTATCGTTTAAACGGAACCAATAATGAATTAAAACGTGGCGACAAGATATTGATTGATTTTGTTGCAGGCATTCGTCCTGAGCTGACGGGTTATCTTGAACCAGACACGGTATGGTTACTTGAGTTGAATGGTGAGCTTGGGCAAAAAGCCACCGTTAATGGAGCAACAAATGCAAATACCGGTGGGGATGAATGGTTTATATCTCCCGGTATATTCTGGACTAAACGTAACTTTGCAATAAAAGCCGGTGTACAAATTCCGATTGCGAGTAACCTGAATGGAAATCAACAAAAATCTAATTATCGTATCAGAACAACATTTGAATGGCACATGTAGAAGCCTGTTTAAATAAAATTTAATTAATTACCAGAGGATTAGAACAATGAAAAAACAAATAATAATCAGCTTATTAGGCTTGTTTCTTATGCAGTCAGCATTTGCGGGAGAAACGAAATATGAAATGCGTGTAGATGGTTTGGCTTGTCCATTTTGTGCTTATGGTATCGAGAAAAAACTGAAAGCTATTGAAGGCACCAGTAAAATCGATGTTGATCTTAATAAAGGACTGGTAATTGTAAATATGGATGAAGGAAAAAATTTAACAGAAGCGCAAATGAAAAAGATGTTTAACGATTCCGGTTTTACTTATCGTAGTATGAAAAAAACGGCACAGTAAATTTCAGATAGGGAGTTGAAAAAAATGAAATTTTATTGTTTACACTTTTTGCTTCGGTTTCTGTCTGGGCGGATGGTAAATTATATACCATTCGCACCGACTCTTTTGACTGTGAATATTGTATCTATGATCTGGAGAAAAAAATCACAAAAATGAAAGGGGTTAAGGAATTTGATAGTGATGTTGATGGACTTCTATTTATAAAAGCAGACGATACATTTAAATTAGATGAAGCTTATGTGAAGAAATTATTAATAGACAATGGTTTTGACTATAAAGGTATGACGGAGAAAAAAGAATGAATGATGTAGTGATAAATAATCGTTCAGATTTAAAAGGTAAAAGTGTCACCATATTTACCTTGTTTACAACAACAGGAACATTGCTTTGTTGTGCGCTGCCGATTATTTTTGTCACATTAGGTATGGGGGCAACGGTTGTAGCAATGACCAGTACATTTCCATTTTTAGTTACCTTAACTAAATATAAAATATGGGTGTTTCTCTTTTCAGGATTAATGCTGGCTGTATCTGGCTGGTTAATGTTTAGGCCGGGGCGTTCCTGTCCAACAGATAAAGCACTCGGTGAGGCATGTAGTTCTGCACATAAATGGAATAAGCGCATTTACTGGGCTTCAGTTGTTATCTGGGCAACGGGTTTTACAGCTGCTTATTTATTGTTACCAATTCGTATCTGGTTGGATATGTAAAACAGACAATTAGTGATGAGTATAAAAGTAGAAATATTTTCTTCTCCTGGTTGCAGTAAGTGTGATCATGCTAAATCTGCCTTACATAATCTGGTAGATGAACTGGGTAGTGATAAAATCCAATGGCGAGAGGTAAATATTTTAGATGAGATTGACTACGCGGTTGAGTTAGGTGTGATCTCTGCACCTTCAATTGCTATTGATGCTGAGCTGGTGTTTTCAAATTTACCTTCTGTAAAAAAACTTCGCGCTGAGTTAGAACATCGTTTGAAAACAGTTCAGCAGGTAAATTAAATATGGTTAGAATATTTATACTTTTAATAGCCATACTCAGTGTCGCTTTATATCTATTCATTCCTTCCGTGGGACTGAATATGGAAACATTCAGACAAACATTACAAACTGCAAGTTGGGCTGGTATTGGTCTCTCATTTTTTTCTGGATTTGTTTTTAGTTTTAATCCTGTTTCATTTGCATCTATTCCTGTGATGCTGGCTTATGTAACAAAAGCACACGAAGAAAAACGTGCTATTTTAATGGGCGCAGCTTTTGTTTCCGGTATGTTGGTAACGCATGTTGTACTAGGTGTTACTGCTGCATTAGGTGGTGAATGGGTGCAAGGTGTTATGGGACGAGAATGGGGACTCTTTCTTGGACCTCTGCTTATTATGATGGGGTTGATGTGGGCAGGGATTATTAATGTTCGTTTACCCTGGTTTGGAGTAAGAGGTAAAAAGGTAACAGGTATCTGGGGTGCTTTTTTATTGGGAATTCCTTTTTCTGTTGCAGTTTGCCCTTTTTGTACACCGGCATTGTTAGTTACCTTAACCGCAAGTGCGGCCATTGGTTCTGTTAGTTTCGGTTTTGCTTTGTTATTGGCTTTTGCCTTGGGGCGAAGTATTCCGGTTATCCTGGGGGCATGGAGTATGGGGTGGCTAGAATCATTACAGGTTCTTTCACGTTATCAACGTGTATTAGAAGTCATAGCCGGTATTGTTCTTGTTGTAACGGGCCTGTATTTATTGAATGAATATTTTTTTATTATTGAATACTAAGATCTGTTAACCCTTCAGATATTGAGCTTGTTTTAACAAAAATAATACATCGTCATTGCGAAGGAATAAAAAATGACTGCGGCAATCTCATAGTAAATACCATTTTTATGCATATTGCCACGTTTCGCTTTGCTTATCTCGCAATGACCTGTCTCTTTTTAGGCTTGAATAGACTATAAAATGAAAGATCAACACGACCTAATGGGGAAGAGTTTTTTATGCGCGTGCTGTTATATTTTTTGATAATAAGTTTTATGCCTTTGGCCATGAGCGAACAGGCTAGTCGGTTGGAAATACAGAAAGTGAGCGATAAGGTTTATGCCCTGGTGGGCCAACGTGGCCCTATGTCAAAATGGAATTTTGGTACCAATGCAACGTTCGGCGTAGTGCTTACCGATGACGGCGTTGTGTTAATTGACTCCGGTGCAAGTGACCATGCTGCACGCTACATTCATAAATATATTCAGAAAATAACTGACAAACCAATCATACTTGTTATTAATACGGGTAGTGAAGATCTACGCTGGCTAGGGAATGCTTATTTCAAGTCATTGGGGGCAAAAATTATCACTAACCGTATTGCACTTGAGCAGCAGAAACAACGCGCTAATGATCAAATTTCTCGTCTCGATGAATATATTTTTCCAAAATTTTCTGCTGGTACAAAAGATGTCTATGCCGATGAGGTATTTGACAAAGAAAAGATCCTTAGTATAGGCAGTACAAAATTTGTTTTAAAATACAGCGGGACTGCCTATCTGCCAGGTGATTTCTTTGTTTGGTTACCAGAAGAGGGGGTCGTGTTTAGTGGCGATATTATTTCAACACAAAGAATGCTAGCGGTAGCCAGAGAGTCAAACACATACTCGTGGTTGAATGTTTTTGAAAAAATTGAAGAGCTTAATCCAAAGCATGTTATACCCGGTCATGGACACGCAACAGATATGATGAAAGCACGCGAAGATACCTATGTTTTTTTGAAGACTCTACGTGGCTCTGTTAAAACATTTATAAAACAGGGTGGTCAAATTGAGGATATTAGCTCATTAAAAGAGTATCCTTTATCTCCGTATGAGCGATTAATTGGTTTTGAAATGTTACTCGGTCGTAATGCATTACACGTTTATATGGAAATGGAATGGGAATAGCCAGCTAAACTGAGGTTAAAATTATTATGAGTACATGTCGAATTGGTTATATAGTAAAAAAGCTGGGATTAAGTGCAGATACCTTACGTTACTATGAAAAAATAAAACTCCTGCCAAGAGTATCGCGTAATGCTTCGGGTATCCGTGAATACGATGATAAAGATATTTCGCGTTTAAAGTTTATTCAACGTGCACAAAAAATGAATTTTAGTTTGGCTGAAATTAGCGACCTGTTAAAAATGCGCGAAAACCCGCAAAAAGTTCGTGATAGTGTTCGTCAGTTAACCGCAGATAAATTAACTGAAGTCGAGGATCACTTACAATCACTTACCACCTTACGTAATGAATTACAGTTGTTGTTAAATCTTTGTCAGTCGAGTAAAGAAGGTTGTCCAATCATTGAAGGACTGGATGAAGAATAGATAACATTAAGTGGGCTTTTAATTTTCAGAGATCAGATGTTCGTATCTTTTATCCGTTAATGTTTTCATGAAGGCAACGATAGCTTTGATTTCTTTCCTGGAGAGTTTAAGGTCTCCGAGCTCATCAGTGTTTTTATTTTGTTCTACTTCTGCTGCACGCCAGAGTTTATGTGTTTCCGGATTTTTTGCACCTTTTACGTCCCGGCTGTTATAGAATTGAACAACGGTTTCCAGCTTTTTAAATACACCATTGTGTAAATAAGGGGCTGTAACGGCGACGTTTCTTAAACCTGGAACTCTGAATGCACCTTTTAATTTTTTATTTTTTACATGTGGATTATCAAGTAATCCGTTATCAACAAATTGACTGCCTTTTCCATTTAATGAACGCACTTTCTTATTCTTTGGCGCACCTAAATTATCATAGGTGAAATCGGTAAACAGGCTTTCAGCTTTTGTGTTTTCAAGAGTAGGGACAGGGTGACAGGCAGCACAGTTTCCTTTTTTCTCATTGGCAAATAAATCGCGACCGTGGAGTTCTTCCGCAGTGAACGTCGCTATACCTTTTAATACGTTGTCAAACTTTGAATCAAAAGAAGAAAATTTTTCAGTTCGTTCAAAAGCTGCAATACTTTCAGCTACGGCAGTAAATGCGTTATCAACATTATTAAATATATCTTTACCATAGAGAGATTGCATAGCACGGGCATATTTGGCTTTGATTTTAGCGACCACTTTTTCTTTTGTGGTTTGCATTTCGCCGGGGTTTAAGAATGGTTGTTTAGCCTGCTCAACTAAATTCTTTGAACGGCCATTGAGGAACAGACCGCCTTTGTACAGCTTATCTTTTTTATCAAAATGAAAATCGGGCACAAATGCCGCATAAGTTGCAGAGGGCGCATTGATATCACCAAGTGATTTTCCATCTTGTCCGGTAGAAACTGCACCTGCTGCTTTACTATTAGCACTTGTTTTATTCGTCCGCTGATCGGTAAAGGCATGTTGGCTGTCATGACAGCTTGCACATGACTGGCTGCCATCTTTTGAAAGTGATTTATCATTAAAAATTTTTTCACCCAGACTTTCCTGAGTTTCACTATTTGCTGAATGACATGCAGTTATAAAGAGGCTGAGTATAGCTACAACTAGGGGCGTTGCAGTGCTGAACAATTTCATGGAATAAAAACCTTTTGCAAACAAGTGCGAATGATAATAATTCTCAATAAGGGAATCAAGTATCAATTCAAATAATCTTGTTGATTTAAGAGTTATTTGCTTTCATTTTTGGTGTCACGAGGAAAATACATAACAATTTGTGTACCTTGCGCATGTTCAGAATACACTTTTATACAACCATCATTACCCTGAATAAAGCCATATACCTGACTAAGACCTAACCCCGTCCCTTTTTCGCCTTTAGTTGAAAAGAAAGGTTCAAACATACGGTTTTTAGTTGTCTCATCCATTCCAATTCCTGTATCGGTAACCGAGAGTAATACATAATCACCGGGAATTATTCCATATTGCTTAGCTTCGTTATCATTAATTACCATATTACCGGTAGCAAATGCCAGGGTTCCACCTTCTACCATTGCATGCATAGCGTTGATGCTGAGATTAAGAATGACGTCTTCAAGAGAGGCACTATCAAGTTCAACAGTCCATAAATCATTAGCTAAATCAAACTCTAGTTTAATTCGTGCGGTAAGTGATTTTTCTAATAAATTTTTATGATCAATTAATACCGTGTTGATATTAATGGGCTCTTCATCGGTAGGCTTATGTCTGGAAAAAGAGAGTAATTTTTTAGTTAGGTTTGCGCCACGCTCTCCTGCACGAGAAATTTGCTCAACATATTCGATAAGTTCGGGTTTGCTAATTAATTCTTCTTTTAGTAACTCAGAGAAGCCCAAAATAATTCCAAGCATATTATTGTAGTCGTGCGCGATACCACCGGTAAGTTTACCAAGCGCATCCATTTTTTGTGAAAAATGTAACTTTTGTTCATTTTCTTTGCGTTCAGTGATGTCTTGAGACCAGCCCATTAAACGCAAAACACCGGCATCCTCATCGTGAATAGGAACGAAAGAGGATTGATAAATTTTTCCATCTGCTCCTTTAAATTCAAAGTCAGATTTTTTACCTTGCAAACCCTCTTTCATTAATTGTGAAACTCGATCCTTATCTTCCTCAGAGACAGTATTCATAAATGATGAGTTTATGACGTCATATTCAGATTTAACGCCAAGCATTTTCAACCCTGTTGGGTTCATTGATGTGAGTAAACCCTTTAAATCAATTTCATGAATACAATAAGGAGAATTATCGAGAACTAACTGATAGCGTGTTTTACTTTTTTGTAGCTCAATATTTGTTCTTTGTGTTTCTTTTTCAGATTCCACCAGATTTCTTACTAATGGAGTTACCAGCCAGCGAAGCAATAAAATACCCAGTAGGGAAAGCGCGATAAGTGTCGGAATGATGTATTTTAAGTTTTCTGAGATAGGATAATACAGTTCATTTTGATCTATTTTTATCACAATGCCTAAACCAAGTTCTCCTACAGGTGAATACACAGCGACGACATTTTCCTTTCTGTAATCTTTAGCATAGATTAGCCCTTTTTCACCATCTAGTGCGTGACTCATCGGTAAGGCTTTACCATTAATTTTACGTTTTTGGTGTTGAAAAAACTTTTTACCGGAAAAGCCATTTAAAAAACATTGCATATCATTGTCGCTTGTTAATGATTTGCATATGGCCAGTTCACCGGTTTTTCCTATAGATTTAACATCGGTAAAGGCAAATGTTAGTTGTGGCATGCTCTTTTCTGTAATAACTTTTCCAAGATATGTGTTGTAGCTGTAAATATTATTAGTCGTATTTAGGATAAATTGACCATCCCATAGTAAGTACATAGATTTTTTAGATGCCAGGCTAACACGTAATTGCGGATTTTTTGAAAATTTGCCAGCCATTACCAGTTCTTTACCTTGAGCATTATAAATGGATATGGCTAAAAATTTTTTGCCAACAAAAGAGTCGGCAATTTCCTGAAGTATATGACTGGATTCAGACGTTGGTTGTTGATTATTTTTTTTTAAGGCTTCAGTTAAGGGGTATCTGGATGAAATACCTTCTTTGCTATCAAGGCCTTGTCCCTGATCAATATTATGTTTAAACAAATGTACTTTATTTTGTAATAATGCTTCAAGGCTTTTACTTAGGCTCGTCTTTGCCTGTCCTTCCATTAAGGTATAAACGAATATCCCTGCAAGCATGATTAATATTAATAATACCAGGCCCCATATATAACTTATTCTTCGTTCTTCATGCCGTTTTGACTTGTTTGACATTTAGTATATCCAGCTATTTTGTGTACATCATTACATTACAATAAAGTGCACTAAATATAACCTATTTTCAGTTTTGTTGCAGCAATCTACTTATTACCAATAAGGGATGTAACGAAGGGAGAGAAGGGTATTTTTCTGTAAGAATTAGAGCTTGAAAAACTAACTGTATTCTTTTATTTCATTATTTGCATCTTTAAGTATTAATTGCGAGCCTCTAAGAATTACCAGGGCTATAATAAGACCAATTATTATATCTGGCCAGCGGCTATCTAACCACCATACCAGTGCGCCACCTATGATAACGCCCGTGTTTGCAATCACATCATTGAAAGAGTCGGCAATCAGTGCTGTTGATTCAGCCAACCAGCCAACACTAATTTCAAAAACAAACATCGTTGCGTTAATGGCTAACAACCAGTACAACACACTTTTTTGTGATTGATCTTTTATTTCTATACTACAACCGCAATCGCTCATGATTTATATTTTTGTTTCTTTGAGAATGTTAGTGTTTAACAAAAATGTTTATCTTTCCGTTTTTATCAAAGCTCATTACGTTATACTTTTCTTTTTTATCACCACTTTCCATTCCG
>Ga0316209_1001856_pt1 | contig 19298 bp, 18 predicted proteins | sample 6monopyrite_MG_FD_204945 | JGI IMG/M metagenome (GOLD analysis project Ga0316209, IMG submission 204945) | Microbial mat bacterial communities from mineral coupon in-situ incubated in ocean water Damariscotta River, Maine, United States -... | ecosystem: Environmental > Aquatic > Marine >...
AATTCCATCTTGTAGCCACAAAATGGCAACCACCCACAATGACCATATACCCGCGTTTAAAGAAAAAACAAGAATACAGCAGACTAATATACTAAAAAGTTTGATGCCCAAAGAGCATTTTTCATAGCTATCAAATTGGGTTTGTAGAGTGGTCCACTCGCTTTGTAGTAGGTGTAGTTGTACATCAGACATAGGTTATTCATTGACCTTAAATTGATAAGTTTCTATTAATTCAGCAACTGGTTTTGGAATATAAATTAACAATTTTCCTTCCTAATATACAAGTTATATCAATTCATCTTAATTTCTTTCCTCTGTGTAGCGCAGCGCTCGGCGTCCGACGCTCTGTGTTCTCTGTGATGATTTTTTTGTAATTGAAAAGCCAAAGAACAAGATATTTGAACCACCGAGGACACAGAGAGCACAGAGAAAAGCAAAGCCTATTGATTACCCAAATCTTGTTCTGACCAAGTTTTGGGAGTAAATTGGCTGAGAATGTAATTAGATCACACTTTAAAGTGGGGTGGTATTACACCCTGCGTTATACAAACATGTGCAATTATCCTAGATTATGCTCGACTATTTTCAAAAGCGATAACTTGCTCAATCGAAGAGCAGCTTAATGCAAGCATAACAAGCCTATCAATACCCAACGCCACACCTGCACAGTCTGGCAGACCAAAGTTTAGTGCGGCTATAAAATTTTCATCAATGGGCATGGTGTCTAATCCATTACTGGTACGTTTAGCGTTATCTTCTTCAAAGCGCCTAAGCTGCTCCGCTCCATCGGTCAGCTCATGAAAACCATTGGCTAATTCTATGCCATGAAAATACAACTCAAAGCGTTCGGCAACTAATGGATTAGTGGAGCTTATTTTTGCCAAAGCAGCTTGGCTGGCTGGAAAGTCCATCACAAAACAAGGGCGGTTTTGGCCGATATTTGGTTCTACATGTTGGCTAAATAACAGCATTAGCAAGGTATCTTTGTTGTTTTCAGTGTCTGCAAGATTTCCATAACCATATTGTTTGGCCAAGGCTTTGATATCGGTTAGCGTCGCTGTTAACGGGTCGCAGCCCAGATGTTGTTTGAATATATCTTGGTAGGTTACCCGTTTTGCGGTTTCACAGCCCAACACTGTCTGCATTAGTTCGTCAATTTCGCTCATTAACTGCAGATGATCAAAGCCCGGTCTGTACCACTCGAGCATGGTGAATTCAGGATTATGAAAACGCCCAGTTTCTTCGTTTCTAAAGGATTTACAAATTTGATAAATCGCACCACTACCCGCACTTAAAAGCCTTTTCATGGCAAATTCAGGAGAGGTTTGTAAATATAAAGTGCATGCCTGAGGCGCAAAGGGGTGAATAAATTGAGTCGAAAAGGAATGTAAATGTTCATCTGTGACTGTGGCAGGACTTAAAGCGGGGGTGTCTACTTCAAACACGTCACGTACTGCAAAAAACTGCCTGATCTTTTGCATAATTAAGGCGCGTTGTTTTAATACTTCGATTGAAGCACTGGGCCTCCAGTTTTCTGTTCGCATTGTTACCCCATTTACAAACAATAAAAAAGCCCACTAACGTGGGCTTTCTGAATTTTAAAGTTTAACTATTTTTGTGCTCTAGACACATATTCACCACTACGAGTATCGACTTTGACCACTTCACCAGTTTGCACAAATAAAGGCACTCTTATAACGGCACCTGAAGATAAAGTGGCAGGTTTGCCACCAGTACCTGCAGTATCGCCTTTAAGGCCAGGATCAGTTTCAGTGATTTCTAGTTCCACAAAATTAGCAGGTTGCACTACTATAGGCGCACCGTTCCAAAGTGTAATAGTGCAAGTATCATTTTCTACTAACCATTTAACGTTTTCACCTACGGCTTTTTCATCTGCGGCGATTTGTTCGAATGTTTCGTTGTTCATAAAATGCCAGAACTCGCCATCTGCGTATAAATAGGCTAGTTCAGTATCTATTACATCGGCCCCTTCTACCGAATCACCTGATTTGAAGGTTTTTTCTATTACTTTTCCTGAAATAAGTTTACGAATTTTAACGCGGCTAAAGGCTTGACCCTTTCCCGGTTTAACAAATTCATTTTCAAGAATGTTGCAAGGTTCGCCGTCGAGCATTATCTTTAGGCCCGATTTAAACTCATTTGTGCTGAAATTTGCCATGTGTCCCCGTAATATAACTATGCTGAGTCTGTAATTGTCGCAAATAATACCTAAAAAACTGTTGGCTGTAGAGAACAACTGGCAAAAAGAACTGGCAATGTGCTTTTCTGACCCTGTTTCGCTGCTTAAATATTTGGAATTGCCCTTAGAACACTTCGTTAATGATATTAAAGCACGGCAACTTTTCCCGATGCGCGTGCCACGCCCCTTTGCCGCCAAAATGAAAAAAGGCGATCCCCTTGACCCTTTGTTTATGCAAGTGTTCACTAGCCGCGAAGAATTCCATACAACCCAAGGGTTTTCAACCGATCCCCTAAAAGAGCAAGACAATAAGCAGTCTGGGATCCTGCATAAGTATCAAAATCGTCTGTTGCTGCTGGTAAGGGGCGGCTGCGCGGTAAATTGCCGTTATTGTTTTAGAAGGCATTTTCCTTACAGTGATAACCATTTAAACAAACACCAGTGGCAACAAGCCTTAGATTATATTGCCGTCAATCCACAACTCGACGAAGTCATTTATTCTGGTGGCGATCCGCTGATGGCTAAAGATGATTTTTTAGCATGGTTAACCACCCAGATTGAGGCAATTCCGCATATCAAACGATTGCGCATTCACACGCGTTTGCCAGTGGTTATCCCTTCCAGAATAACCACTGAGTTAATTGCATGGTTCACTCAATCCCGCTTAAAACCTGTAATGGTATTGCACGTCAATCATGCCAATGAAATCGATAATGCGCTGGCGGTGTCAATGCAAAAATTAAGACAGGCTGGAGTGACATTGCTCAATCAGGCGGTGTTGCTCAAAGGAATTAACGATACTGCAGAGCAACAAATCGCCTTAAACGAAGGTTTGTTCGAGATAGGCGTGATGCCTTACTATTTGCATGTGTTAGATAAGGTACAAGGGGCTGAACATTTTGACTTGGCTGACAGCAAAGCAATAGAACTGATGCGGGAATTGATAAAGCGTCAGCCGGGTTATCTGGTACCTAAACTTGTTAGAGAAATAGGCGGCCAGCCCGGCAAAACGCCACTTGATTTAAAGCTTCATCCCTAAACCAAGATTCCGCAGTTAAACCACTCTTTCTACGAGTTCAACTGCGGATTCTAGGTTTAAGCAAAAGTGTCGATATTTGACCCAATTGCTGAGTTAGCAGACGAAGTTTTAGGTGCTGCAGCTGCCTCAAGTAGTTCTAATGTCGCTTGACCCTCTATTTTTTGCTGAGATTTAGCAAGTTGTAGAGACTTTATTTCAAGCGTCGAACTAACCGACGAGGAACTCGCTCCTGAAATATCCATACAGTGCTCCTTATTACTTGTAGCAGAGTACAAAAACGGGCAAAATCGCCCGCATCAAATCTATATCGACAACCTTAAGTAAAACTTTAGTTATGCAATCAATTATTCAATCTCTCAGCGAAAACGTTCAAGTTATTTATCGAAAAGCTATCGATGCCGATCAAGTCATCAGCCGCTTACAACATGATGGAAAAGGAAAATTTAGTGCGATTTTTGCCAAAGACGCAGGTTTTACTACTAGTAGTCGATTATTCAAACCCTATGTGGAAGAACTAGCGAATGACGTGCTGGCCTTAGAACAAAAAGACCAAGTAGCGGTAAAAGAACAATTACCTCGTATGGTAAAAAAAATAGAATTGATACTAAAAACCTTAAATCAATTTCAAAAAACTGCCCGCTAGGTTTAACGTGCCTGATGTATGGGTAATTTAGCAATTTTTTGAGTGATACTTTGTAGCATTTCAAGGTACTCAGGACTGTCAACTTCAGTAAATATTCGGTTAAATTCATTTTTACTTAAGCCTTCAGGTAAGCCCAAAATGCTAGGAAAAAAAAGACCTTCATCTGTTTCTCCGGCTAGAATAGTCTGAACTGAGACGGCGCTGGAAGAGTGGGTTGCAGCAATAGCAAATTCTACTCCAGAAATATCTGCTGCTAAGTCTACAAAGCTGTAGCCACTTCCATCGTCACTTCTATCCATTAACTCTTTAAATTCGCCAATCGCTATACTCAGACCTTGTTCCGATAATATCTTGATGGCGGCAGAAAAAATAAAATGTTGGTTAAGGTCTGCTCGAGATCCCAAGGTTGGCTTAGCATTGGGCAATGCCACTTTGCCTCTTTTGGGCTGCACGTCACCCACTAAATTAGCAAATCTATGATGCCCCGCATATATTGCCAGTGCCATGATGGCAGCTTCGTTTTCTTTAGGAGCAGTCTCATAACTAGAGCGGTTTTTCGCCCAGCTAAACACGGGTCCAATATATTTAGCCAAGGACTGTGGTGATAAACTTTTACCCACATCTAATAAAGACAGTTGATTCAAATAATACGCTGTTCTGAGGCGCATTTCCTCATCACTGTTGCCACCTACACCTTGCTTAACATTATTCAGTTCTCTGAGAAATTGAGCCAAAGGCAAGACAGACAATTGTATCTGACGTTCAAACATAGAGACAGACTCTACTTGTTGCACAAATTGACTGGCGATATTGCTGTTGGTGTACCAATTAGCTAAGTAAACAAGGGTGCCTAAAGCGAAATTACCAGGTACTTTAACAGACCCAAGTTTCACATGACTGACTTTAATGCCAGGGCCAGGTAACACTAAAATATCAATATTCAGATATTCACCAATAGGATTTTTAGGTAATTGGTAGCTAGCCAAAATACTGGTTGAATTTGGGGTGATATGCACTTGACCATTAATTTGGCCATGGGCGCGCTGCGCAAACCCAACTAAACTGTTTAACTGATCTTGGCTAATAGTAATATTCTGTCTGTGAGTTCTATTTTTGACACTATCACTGAGTTGCTTCATTAGTTTTTTAACTAATTCTGCTTGGTTGACTTGTTCAGCGCTATGGGTGACCACAGTGGGGTATGACTCGATTGCGGTAATAAAAAGCCCCAAAACAGCAATGGCTACCAGCAGCAATAAAAAACTCATATATTTAAATAGCTTAGCCAAGATTGGTTCCCTTTAAGCTTGGTAATTGGTATGTAGTGACAAAAGGTAAACGACTAAACAATCGCCATATTTCCTTTTGATTCAAGCCATTCTTTGCGATCTGGAGCGCGTTTTTTGGCTAGCAACATATCCATCATTTCCAACATTTGATCTGCATCGTCTACCATGAGCTGCACTAACCTACGAGTATTGGGATCCATGGTGGTTTCGCGTAATTGCAAAGGGTTCATTTCACCCAAGCCTTTGAAACGCTGTACGTTGACTTTTCCGCGTTTTTTCTCGGCCACTATGCGGTCTAAAATGCCTTCTTTTTCACCTTCGTCTAAGGCGTAATATACGTCTTTGCCTATATCAATTCTAAACAGCGGAGGCATAGCGACATACACATGGCCGGTATTAACTAAGGTTCTAAAGTGTTTAACAAATAGCGCGCACAATAAGGTGGCGATATGTAAACCATCTGAGTCAGCGTCGGCCAATATGCAGATTTTGTCATAACGCAGTCCACTTAAATCTTCTGAGTCTGGGTCGATGCCCAAGGCCACTGAAATATCGTGAATTTCTTGTGAGGCTAATACCTGGGACGAGTCCACTTCCCAGCTATTTAGGATTTTCCCACGCAGCGGCATAATGGCTTGAAACTCACGATCTCTGGCCTGTTTTGCCGAGCCACCTGCTGAATCTCCTTCCACCAAAAATAATTCCGAACGGCTAGTGTCTTGGGTTGAGCAGTCAGTGAGTTTACCGGGTAAAGCTGGACCTTGAGTGACTTTTTTGCGGGCCACTTTTTTGCTCTGACGTAACCGAGTTTGGGCATTGTTAATACACATGTCGGCCAATAATTCAGCGACATCGGTATGTTGATTAAGCCATAAACTAAAGGCATCTTTCACCACACCTGATACAAAAGCCGCAGCTTGGCGTGACGATAAGCGTTCCTTAATTTGCCCGGCAAATTGTGGATCTTGCATCTTGGTAGACAACACATAACTACAACGATCCCAAATATCTTCAGGTGTGAGTTTGACACCGCGTGGCAATAAATTTCTAAATTCGCAAAACTCACGCATCGACTCTAACAAGCCTTGGCGTAAACCGTTAACGTGTGTGCCGCCTTGCGCGGTGGGTATAAGGTTGACATAACTCTCGGTGACCATTTCGCCACCTTCTGGTAGCCACAATACCGCCCAATCTGCTGCTTCGTTGTTACCTGAGAATGCACCTACAAAAGGCGTATCTTCTGGTAAGGTTACATATTCTTTAACTGACTGGTAAAGGTAATCTCGAAGGCCATCTTCGAAATACCATTCGGTGGTTTCATTACTGATTTTATCATCAAAGCGAATACGTAAACCTGGGCATAACACGGCTTTGGCGCGCAACACATGTAAAAGTTTAGTCACTGAAAATTTTGCTGAATCAAAATATTTTGGATCCGGCCAAAAATGCACTTTTGTACCTGTATTGCGTTTTCCGCAGCTATCTACAATCTCCAACTCTTGGACTTTGTCACCATTTTCAAAGGCGATTTGCTGTACATTACCATCCCGGCGAATACTCACTTCTACGCGCTTGGACAAGGCATTAACCACCGAAATACCCACACCATGCAAACCACCAGAGAATTGATAATTGTTATTTGAAAATTTTCCCCCCGCATGCAACTTGGTCATGATCAACTCGACCCCTGATATCCCTTCTTCTGGATGAATATCCACAGGCATACCTCGGCCATCATCTGTGACTTCAAGGGATTGATCTGGGTGTAATACCACTCGAATCGACGTAGCATATCCACCTAAGGCTTCATCCACACTGTTATCAATGACTTCTTGGCTTAAATGATTGGGCCGTGTGGTATCGGTATACATACCTGGGCGACGTTGAACCGGCTCTAGGCCGTTTAATACTTCAATAGCGTCTGCGTTGTAATCGTTTGACATAGTTGTGTATCAGAGCTCTTATTATTCGAATGGTGGTTGTGCGGGAATGCCCACGGCATGTCTACATGTTATACCCAAACCACCTCAGAATGCACGCTTCAGCGTGAGTTTAAAACGATTTAGGCAAGGCGGCAATTTGTAGGCTTAGTCTTGCAGTAGAAACCTAAAAATATCTGGCAAGAATCGCTGAAAATCTTGAAAACTATGATCCCCGCCTTGTTCTATGCTTAATTTATAATCTTGATACTTAGTTTCTGCCAGACGATAGTCCAAGGTTTCGTCAGCAGTTTGTAATAATACCCAATAATCTGACTTGGGATCCAAAGTGAGTGTATCTAACTGGCGAAGTTCTTCAATATGCTTATTTTCTAGCAGAAATGTCTGTTGGGTATTTGGATTAATATGTTCACCCAAAAAATCGACTAACAATTCAAAAGGGCGCACAGCTGGGTTGATCAATACTGCTTTTCCTGAATATTTTTCCACCATAAATGTGGATAAAAAACCACCTAGAGAGCTACCAATAAAGCGTAACTTGTTCCCCTTATGTTTAGTCACCAGCTGTTCGATTATAGCCACTGCGTCATTGGGGTAGTTCGCTAACTGTGGTATTTCTATCACTAAATTAGGATAGTTAGCCCTCACAAACTCAAGAGTTTGTGTTGCTTTCTGTGATTGTGGAGAACTAAGAAATCCATGAAGATAAATAACCACGTATTGCACTGTAAAAGTTACCCTGTAAGCCGCTGAATCGATGTTGTTATTTGACCATTTTCCAGCAGATTTATCACTCTATACCCCGGCATTAATTGGTTTGTAACAAAAGATTCTTGGTTTGCAAACTGCCAACAAGTAGAAGGACAAGCCATATATAAACACTGCTCTTTTTGCTGTTCAATTGGCATATGGATATGCCCATATATTACTGCTTTTATTGACTGGTATTTTGCAACCACAGCATTAAAACTTTGGCTGTTTGTCCATTCATGTTTGTCCATCCAGCCACCACAGGGAATAGGGTGGTGATGGGCGGCTAACAAGTGATAATCTTGTGAGTACTTTTTTACATAAGTAGCTAAAGAACTCAGATCATTTTCTGATATTTGACCAATAGTGTCTTGGTATTGGGTGTTTAATAAATGAATATGCCAATTGTTAGGCAGAAGCAACTGTGGATTATTCGCCCACAGATATTCTTCAGGAATATTGGCTACTAGTTGTTCTTGGTTATCATGGTTGCCAGGGATAATACCCATTCGGCATTCAATTTTTATTTGATTGATTAGACCAGAAAAATGTTGGTAACTTTTTCCAGAGCCATCACCACTTATATCGCCTGTTACTAACAACACATCAGGTCGATGCGCTTTAACATCAGCCAAAATACGCTCTAAGCTTCTAAAGGGGTTGATGTTGTTGTAGCCAATCTTGTGGATATCAGCAAACAAATGACAATCTGAAATTTGTATGATTTTCATTTTTACAAAAACTTAGGCTTCAGTAGAGTGCAATTGGTTGCGTTGAGATAAACAAAACTGCAACCATTCAGCTAAAAACAAGTTGACCATTTCTTTTTCGTTTTTTTGATACATTTTGATGTTCGGGTATTGGTAGCTAGGCTTCAAAGAGCCGATATTCTGTGCGCTGATCACTTCTGCCATTTTGGCATCGTGGTATAATCTCACTTGTACCACAGGGCGCAAAAATTCATATCCCATCTGGCTTTTTTGTGACATTTCTAGGGTGCTGGTATAGCGGCTACATTCGATAATTTTAATGGTATAAAGCAAACTAGTATTCACTTCAAATTGATACTGTAAATCTTCTGTATCGCAATCAGGAAGCAGCCTTAACAAACGTCCGTAGTTAACCTCACACACCTGATGCATGTTGGCAACCTTGGGAACATATTTACGACCTATCTCTTTAGTCATGGGACCAATCTTCCAATACTTGTTGTTTATTCATGGCAAACCATTGTAAAGCTATGAGGGTCGCAGCATTGTCGATTTTGCCTTGGTTTATCCAATCTAATGCTACTGATGTGGGCACTCTGTGTACTAAAATATCCTCACTTTCATATGCTAATCCATGCACACCTTTAGCATCGCTGGCATCTACCAAACCGACATAAATGTGTAAGCGTTCTGTTGTTCCGCCCGGACTAGACAAGTAGCTTAGGGCTTTGTGTAACTTTTGGATATCAAGGCCTGCTTCTTCCTGCGCTTCTCGGCGACACACATCTTCGGGTGTTTGGCCTTCATCAATAATCCCTGCCACCACTTCCAGCAGCCAAGGGGATGAAGACGTTGGCAGTGCGCCAATACGCACCTGCTCAATCATCACAAATTCATCCAACACAGGGTCGTATGGCAAAACAGCTATGGCGTGACCTCGTTCAAAAATTTCTCGTTCGACCACATCACTCCATCCGCCTGCAAACAATTTATGTTTAAAAGCATACTTAACCATTTTAAAAAAACCTTGGTATAAAGTTTCTTTGGCTAATATTTGTACATCTTCAGCTGAAAATTGTTGAATCTTATGTTGAACGTCTTGTTTCGATTCTTGCAAGTTTGTCTCCGCGGATTAAAATACTAGCCTGTAAGATACATGTGTTACCTACAGACGTTTAGAATGTAAGCCTAGCATAACGAAGTTTCATATGCTGGCGCGCCACAAGTCTATTAATTCATAATATTCTGTTACACTTGAGCCCTTGGTGTTACCACAAAGCATTGTTACTTAACGCTTGATTTGCTTAGACTTTAGCATTACATAAAAAATATTCGACTAGACGTACCCAGTTTGGCGTACAAAATAGAGCCGGATTAGGAACCACATTAGGACTACCAATGAAAAAAACATTTTTGTCACTATTGATCAGCATGGGACTTTCTACGTCTGTGTTTGCAGATGATCTCTACCAAGTTTATCAAATGGCAGTTGAGAAAGACCCTACCATCAACCGCGCTAAAGCTGACAGAGATGCTGCCTTTGAAGGTATATCCTTAAGCCGAGCAAATTTATTACCTCAAATATCGGGCTCTATCGGTTATAGCGATGGCTCTAGAGAATCTAATCAACAAATATCAGGTCCTACTAAAGACAATCCAAGTTTACCCGAGGTGTTTGCTATATTTAGTCAGGACTCTACAACACTTGATGCGAGTCTTTCCCTAGGTATGTCAATTTACGACCATCAAAACTGGATCGCATTAGATCGGGCTGAAAAAGTGGCTCAACAAAGCGATACAAATTATGCCCTATCCAAACAAGATTTGATCGTCAGAACGACTGATGCTTACTTAGCGATTTTGCGTGCCAAAGATAACCTTATTTTTGTACAAGCTGAAAAACGTGCTATTGAACGTCAGTTAGAACAAACCAAACAACGCTTCAATGTAGGTTTAACTGCCATTACTGATGTGCATGAAGCACAAGCTAACTTTGATAATATAGTGGCCCAAGAAATTATTGCTGAAAATGCAGTTGAACTTCGCTTGGAGCAGATGCGTGAAATCACTGGTAAATATCATGGCAATATTTCGGTACTCAATACTGAAAATTTCAGTGCATCAGGCCCTTTGCCTGAAGGTGTCGATAACTGGCTTAAAATCGCGGAAGAAAAAAATCTTGACTTAATGGTTCGTAATATTGCGAAGGATATTGCCAAAGAAGATATTTCGAGTGCTAAAGCCGGACACTATCCTACACTAGCTCTCTCAGGCAGATACGGCAGAAGAATAAATGAGGAAACAAATAATATTAGTTTCGGATCTACTGATTCGAGTTCAATTGGTGTTACGTTAAATGTACCAATTTACTCAGGTGGATCAGTTCTCGCTCAAACAGCACAAGCCAGATATAACTTTGTTGCAGCCAGTGAAAATTTAGAACTTACATACCGGTCAACCGTGCGTTCGGTTCGTTCAGCCTATAATGATGTGATAGCAGCGACTTCGACTATACGTGCCCTTCAGCAAGCAGTAGTATCTGCTGATAGTGCGTTAAAAGCTACAGAAGCAGGGTTTGATGTGGGTACTAGGACTATTGTTGATGTATTAAATAGTACCAGAAGCCAGTTTGATGCTAGACGTAATTTGGCGGGTGCGCGTTACGACTTTATCAGTGCGATATTAGCTCTTAAACGTGCCTCTGGAGACCTAACAGAGCAATACGTAGTGGATATCAATCGTGGATTGATGCCTGCGAAAGCCAGTTAAGATTAAATAATCTGTTCTCTAGGGTGGCTTTGGCTGCCCTTTTTTGTTAGACATATATAATTTGCAGTGGTTGTTGATAATTGATTGACAGCCGAGTTCACTTGCATAAGCTATCGCCGATTTTTTAGTTTTCTGAGACCCGTTTCCTACTATGCAAGCCTCGACCCTACAAGCCAAATTTATTCAAATTCGCTCAAACAAATTATTCGAAATTTTTGTTGTCACCGTTATTATTTTTTCTGCCCTATTGGTGGGTGCCAAAACCTATGACATGTCAGGCACTATGTATAATATTGCCAAATTTCTTGATTGGTTTATTAGTGCGTTTTTCCTGACTGAAATCACCATTCGGTTTCTGGCTGAGCATCGTAAGCGAGATTTTTTCAAAAGCTTCTGGAATGTTTTTGATACTTTGATTGTAATCATTAGTTTGATCCCTGCTGACGATGCCGAGCTGGCATTAGTTGCTCGCTTAGTGAGAGTCTTTAGAGTGCTTAGAATGATTTCTATCATTCCTGAACTCAGAATTTTATTGGTATCCTTGATTAAAGCCCTTCCTCAGCTTGGCTACGTGATGTTGTTGATGTTTATCATATTCTATATATACGCAGCTGTTGGTAGTACTTTATTCGAAACCATTAACCCGGTTTTATGGGGGGATATTACGATTTCGCTGTTGACGCTTTTTAGAGTGATGACTTTCGAGGATTGGACAGATGTCATGTATGAAACAATGGAAGTGTACCCCTTAAGTTGGATATTTTATCTGAGCTTTATCTTTTTCACAGCTTTTGCCTTTTTAAATATGGTGATTGGTATAGTAGTGAATGTGATGGAACAAGAAAACGCTAAAGCCCGTGCCGAAGCCATGGAAGACGAAGGTGAACCAAGCCTCAAAGATATATCCGCACAAATATCAAAATTGCAGGGACAAATATTGTCAATGCGCGACAGTAAAAGCGCTAATGCTTAATTTTTTTGCTTTTCGAGTAAATCACAAAAATCGTTATAAGGCACAGGACGGCTAAACAAGTAACCTTGCACAATATTGCAGTTATTATGTTTCAGGAAATCTTTTTGTAATACCGTTTCTACGCCTTCGGCTATGACTTCTAGTTTTAAACTGTGGGCCATAGCGATGACTGCAAGTATGATGGCTCCATCACTTTCTGGGCTATTTTCGTTGAGCTCTTTGATGAATGACCTGTCTATTTTAAGTCGATCAATGGGGAGTTTTTGTAAGTAAGCAAGTGAGCTATAACCGGTACCAAAGTCATCAATTGAGACACTCATGCCCAATTTTCGCACTTCAGTGAGTAGGTAATATACTTTGTCGTAGTTGTCTATTAATACACCTTCGGTGAGTTCCAATTCTAAATGCTGGGGATTAATTTGCGCCTTATGCATACTATTCTTAATAAACTCGAGCAATTGGCGATCGCTAACTTGGCGGGGCGACAAATTGATCGACAGTTTAATTTCTTGGTTTTTTGTACTTAATCGCTGCAAGATTTTACAGGCTTCTTTTATCACCCATTTACCTATAGGAATGATCAATCCTGTTTGTTCAGCCAATGGAATAAACTCATCTGGTGGGATTAAATGGCCATTTGGATGATGCCACCTGATTAAGGCTTCAGCTTTAATAATTTTGCCACTGACCAAGTCCAGCATGGGTTGTAAAAATAATTCAAATTCTTGATTTTTTATGGCGTGACGCAGAGCATCTTCCATTTCAATTCGCTTAAGTGAAGCGTCGACTAGCTCCTTGGAATAGAACTCAATGCTACTCACTGCTTTTTTCTTTGCAGAATAGACTGCCAAATCCGCATACTTCATTAATTCTTCTGCGCTGTGGGAATCTTTTGGAAACGCTGCTGCGCCAATATTTAAACCAATTTCACATTTCAGTCCAGAGCTTAAATAGAAAGGTAAACAACTAGCGTTAATCAACTCGTGGGCTAATTTTAGGCACTGAACTCGATCCTGTGATGAAATCTGAGTATGTAAATGTTTAAACTCCATGATCACAGCAAACTCTGTTCCACCAATCTTGGCTATCATGTCATCCGTATGAATGATGGCGTTGAGACGTTTCGCCAAATCTTTTATGACTTCGTCGCCTACTAAGTGACCATGCAATTCGTTTATGCGTTTGAATTGTTTAATATCGATAAACAATAGGTAAAAAGGACGATTTCGCTGAATTTTAGTTTCAAGCTGTTGCCAAAAATACTGCCTATTTGGCAAGTTGGTTAGTAGATCAAAATGAGTTAACTTCTCGTTGCGTTTAAGTAAGTATTTGACCTGAGTCACATCGCTCACAGTTAATAACCAATTCTGCACTCTTTGTGCTTCATCTTTAATCGGATGAATAGATAACTTAAGCCATTTGCCCTGTTGTGGTGGATTTAACCAGTAAATCTCGCCTGTCCACGAACTTGCGGTTGAGAAAACCCGATCACATTCAGGATATTGGGTTCTAAACAGTTCCAGCAGTAATTTGTCTGGAGGTAGGTTTATTTCCACATTTGAATCATCAAATAGGAAGCGTAACGCTGGATTGCTATTCAGTAATTGTAAATCCGCACCAAGAATAGCCACCCCTAAATCTGTTTGTGCCAATGCCTGGGCAACGGGTTGCTGCGCAGTTAGCGCTCGACTGGGCTCACTAAGTAACTCTTCTAAGCGTGCATGAAGATAGTCATGTTGAGCAGATATTTTGTCGCTCGACAATAACAATTCACGGGCAATCTGCAGGGTTTGCTGCTTTTGCCTATATTTAGCGTCTAGTTTGTTGACGATCAAATAACCTTGGTTGTTCGTTATAACCGCTGAAGCTTCTAACCGAACCAACTGTGTAGACAATTGTTCTGACCATATCCCAGATTCAATTCGTCCATCTTTGCTGGTTCGCCACAGGTTTTCGGCGTCAATTAAAAAATCTTCCAGATAGGCTGAATTTTGCTTAAAACAAAACACCTTGGTATCCACGGTTTCTGGCAATAATTCATCTAGCCAATTTCCCGCCTTGTATAACACTTCAAATTCTGTAGGCGATAAGCGCTCAAAAACAACGCAATCTAATAAACCCAATGATGTAAGAAGTGATGCGTCCATGGGATTGGTTACTCAGTTAATAAGTGGGCAAGATACGAGAACATGGTTTCGACACCATCGCCCGTTTTTGCGCTAGTATTAAAAAAATGTTTAAAGTTTTGTTTTATTTTATCGAGTTCAGCATCACTCCAATGCCAACTTGCGGGAAGATCTGATTTATTAATAGCCAAAACCCCCGGAATGTCAGCCACGTCTTTCACCATCTTTAGTATCTCTAATCCTTCCACTAATGATTGTGAACGTGTTTGATCAGTTACAATGATAAAAGCCGCTGCACCTCGTAAATATTTAGCTTGAAACCCGCAATAACGGTCAATGCCCTCAATATCCCAGATCATAAATTGCACAGTTTGTTTGGCTGTCTCAATTTGTTTTTTGTCAATCTTTACGCCAATTGAAGTCAAATATTTTTCCGAGAAAATACCTTCGACGTATTGCTTAACTAAGCTGGTTTTACCCACTCCAGTAGCGCCTAACAGGCATATCTTTTTCTGGATCATGATTGTCCTAACTGTTTCATACTTATTTGCTCTTTCCTTTTACAAACAGAATATACCCGTCTCCCTTGAAGCTGCATCGTTGTTGGCTGCTCTTACTCACCCCAATCACCTAGTACGCCTAGGCTCATGGGGCTGAGTTCCTTTGCCGCCTAGCTGCAACTCCAACGGCTTTGGGTATACACCTTGAAGTCTATGCTCCACCTTCAAAATATATCACGTTAAATAACACTTTCCGTGCACCTTCTTTGGTTGTTTCTAATTCAATAATGCCTAATCCAATCGCATTTAATCGGTTGGGTACTACACCGAGTTCCTGCAGTTTTAACTTTACATTATCAGCACGTTTCTGGCTTAAAGTTTTGTTGAAAGAAACGCTGCCAACCGTGTCGCTTGCACCCATAATAATTAAACCTATTGATAACTCTTGCTGCTGGGCTACTTTAATTAAGTTATTAAATTGTCGTTTGATTTCAATCAATTTTTCCAAAGCTTGTTCAGATAAATTACTTTGTCCGGGTTCAAAAGCTAAAGAAATACGTTCAATTTTTGCGATGTGTAAATCTAAAATAGCCCTGATTAACTCTGGGTCATTGGCGGCTCTATTCTGTGTACCTTCGACAATTAAATCGTCTAACCAGTTGGGTTGAAAATTCAACCCTATCAGTTTTGCTAATTCACCTTGTAAAAGTAGCTTGTGCAAATTAGACAGCTTACCACTAAATTTTGGTAAATTATCAACCCAGTCGGCAGTCACGCTAGGATAACGTGCAACAATTTGCTCGGTTTTATGTTTTATTAACAAAGGGTCAAGGGATAAATATGCTTTTTCTTTGAGTATTACTCGACTGCTATTAATCGCATGTTGTTCAAGCCATTGTTGTACTGATATTGCGGCAGGGTCACGCATTACCTCAAGTTGTATTTGTTCTAAACCTAAGGTGTCTATGTTGGTAACTAGAATACCTGGGGCTTGATTAATTACACTCACCTGGTTCATCAGTTCATGTGACTGCCAACGTTTTACCAGTAAAAAACAGCTGCCTATTAGTACCAATAAAACTACAGTCCATGCCATCCACGGGCGTTTATTATTAGTATGTTCAGGTTTTAATACAGTCAACAGGCAGTCTCTTAACTGATGCTCACTATTATTAAAAGGTATTGAATCACCATCAAAATTGTCTAGTTCTTTATCGTAAAGTTTGTGTATTTCTTCTAATGTATTTTGCAGCTGATTAGCTACGCCTTGAGGCATATTGCCAGTTATCGCCGCCACGACTGAGGCTTTGGGGCCTTTTTTTAATAATAAAGTAAAATCATCAGTACGCACCACATCAAGATTTTGTTCGATTTTACCAGTATTAGAACTAAAGGAATCAGACACAAAATCGTTTATGGCTGTCAACATAGATGAGACCATGTCTGCATCTGCTTCAAGTTCCAAACCTAAAGAAACTGAATTTAATAACAGCCCTGTTTCGCGATGGATCAAAAATACCTGTTCAACTCGAAAGGCAAATGTATGGCTAGCGGCATATTGGGAAAAGGTCACGCCAGACTGCCATGCTCTAAGTCGCCAAGTGAGACCTTTAATTGTTAGGCTGTTTTCAATTAGCGTGTTGGTTTTTTCTAACAATTCAGTCATAAATGCGCTGACGGATTTTCTAATTAAACTACCTACTAGAGGGTATAAATAACCAACAAACTTTTCACTATTATCGGCTACTGACTTTTCTACTGATTTTTCAACCAGTGGTAAAAGTACTTTGTTCACCGAGCTGTCTTGTCTTTCCCGATCGAGCAAAGCTTCAGAAAACACCCCTGAAACCAATTCACGAGCATTGTCCTCTAGGATTTGTTTAACATGCTGCCCATCTTTACCCCATACCAACTCGCGGATTTGGCGCATTTCGTCGGTGTCAGTGTTGCTGGGTTGCTGCTCGTTTGAGTGGGCCATTTTTCAGGCTACTCACCTTCGTCTGTTTCAAGGTTGCTTGCCACTGTGGCCAGCAATTTAGCTAAGGTTTTGCGATCTGTTTTAGATGAATTGAGTTCGCTAGAGACTTGCGTGAGTTTTTCCAACGCCTGATTAAGCTGATCGCTAAATTTCACTGTTAAGGTTTGAATTTCTTTGTCTAAGCGATCGTGTAAATCGTCATTTTCTTGCTTGCTGTTTGCTTCGGCCATTTCGAGGTCAGACGAAATTTTGTCAGCATAAGTATTTAATTCAGCCGCCTTTGCGTCTTGGCCTTGATCGGCATTCGCAAGTTTATCTTCTAGTTGATTGAAGCCATCACGCATAGTGGTTTGTAAACTTTGGGTATTTTTTTCTATCGCAAGCTGCATTTTTTTGAAATTGTCTTCAGTATGCTGCTCTAACGCACTAATACGCTTTTCTATATCACTTTTGGCCTCGCCAAATACAAGATGCCTTAAGCTTTCCAGTTCTGTTGAGGCTACTGAGTCTGTGGGCGAAAGTGTTTGATCTTTAGTGGTCGGGGCACTTTTTTTATCAGCCATATTGCAAATCCTTTACTCGAATAATACTTTCAAGAAATGAGTGTGAATCTCGAATGTTAAGCATCATGCACAGATTTGCATGAAAATTAAACTGTTTTCAAGTGTTTAGCATGAATTACGTCGTTGGGTTTGTATACTCAACTGACTAATAGATTGATTTTTAACAACACTAGTCCAAAATAGCGGTTATGGCGTAATCCATTTATACCTAGTCAATATTCATCTCGAATTAACATCACCAAGAGTTTTTCATGAAATACCAAAGTAGTCCTGCTTTTACCCATAACCAAGACGATAAAGTGGGCGTGTTAATCACCAATTTGGGCACACCTGATGCGCCTAAAAAAGCCGAACTCAAACGTTACTTAAAAGAATTTTTATCCGATCCTAGGGTGGTGGAAGTACCAAGACTGCTGTGGTGGATGATTTTAAATCTAGTCATTTTGAATATTCGCCCTAAGCGTTCAGCTAAAGCTTACGCAACAGTATGGACTGAACGTGGATCACCGTTGATGTTTCATACTCAAGACCAAACCAATGCCTTGCGAGATAATTTACAGCAACAATATGGCGACAATATAGTAGTAGATTTTGCGATGCGTTATGGCTCACCTTCAGTTGATTCTGTGATCGACAACATGTTGCAGCAAGGTGTACGAAAACTCGTGGTGTTGCCTTTGTATCCTCAATATTGTGCTTCAACTACGGCTTCTACTTTTGATGCGATTGCCAATAGCTTTCGTAAAAGACGCTGGATACCTGAATTACGATTTATTACTCATTATCATGACCACAAAGGCTATGTAAAAGCTGTAGCAGATAAAATTCAAACCCATTGGGATCAACATGGTCGAGCGGATAAGTTAATCTTCAGCTATCACGGTATTCCCAAACGTTACTTATTAAATGGCGACCCTTATCATTGCGAATGTCATAAAACGTCTCGACTCATCGCAGCAGAATTAGGGTTAACCGATAATGAACACTTTACCAGTTTTCAATCGCGCTTTGGTCGAGAAGAGTGGTTAAAGCCTTATACTGATCATTCACTTAAGGCATTTCCAGAGCAAGGTGTTAAGTCTGTGCAAATTGTTTGCCCAGGGTTTTCTGCTGATTGTTTAGAAACCATAGAGGAGATTGGTGAGGAAAATCGAGACTGTTTTCTTGAAGCTGGCGGTGAACGTTATGAATATATTGCCGCACTAAATGCCGATAAAGGGCATATTCAGGCGCTTACGAAGTTACTCGAGTCACATCTGCAGGGCTGGGCGATAACCCCAGAAAACACTGAGCTGCGTCATAAACTGGCGAAAGCTATAGGCGCCGAAAAGTAAAAAAGTGAGTTACATTACTTTGAGTTCCAAACAAGACCGGTTGGTCAGTCTGTGTTAACCTAATTTTTACATTGTGATGTTTCTCACGTCACTGGAAATACAAAATTAGTAGAGTACTTATTAAATAATAATCAAAAAAGCCGCGCAGACCCTTTAATGGGTGGATAAGACGGATGCAGAACAGGAACTTCCATGTCGACACAAAACCTCACTGACCAAGCTTTAGTGCATACCCCACTTTTTAGCAACGATGCCACAGTTATGGGCATTCTGGCGATTTTACTGGGCTTAGTGTTTTACACTGCCAACAGCCAAGCTGCTTTTTGGCGCAAATTTTATATGTTTGTGCCGTCAGTTTTACTTTGTTATTTTTTGCCTTCTTTATTGAATACTTTTGGCTTAATCGATGGTGAAAATTCCCAGCTCTATTATGTGGCCTCCCGTTATCTGTTGCCTGCTTGTTTAGTCTTATTGACTATTAGTG
>Ga0316209_1001857_pt1 | contig 19295 bp, 17 predicted proteins | sample 6monopyrite_MG_FD_204945 | JGI IMG/M metagenome (GOLD analysis project Ga0316209, IMG submission 204945) | Microbial mat bacterial communities from mineral coupon in-situ incubated in ocean water Damariscotta River, Maine, United States -... | ecosystem: Environmental > Aquatic > Marine >...
CGGAGAGCTAATCATGAATATACTTTCAATACCTGCATATTTTGCATTGGTTTGAGCAATCGATTTTTCATAAGAAAAGTCCAGTGCATTGCGCAACCCACGTAGAATAAATCGAGCGTTCTGTGATGCACAAAAGTCGACGGTTAATCCTTTATATGTAGCTACACTAATTTTAGATTGATCTTTAAAAGTGTCTTCTAAAAATTGCTTTCGTTTTTCAAGCGACCACATGTATTTTTTATCGGCATTTATTCCTATGGCCACAATAATTTCATCGAATAGTGGTAGGGATCGCTCAATAATATCAACATGTCCCAGCGTAATAGGGTCGAATGATCCCGGGAAAACAGCAATGCGTTTCATGAAATAAAATTAAAATTTATACCTACTAAGATAGTAAGTTAAATTGATACGACTTATGGTGCTCGTTTAATTCAAGCGGAGATACTAAATGGGGTGTCAATTTAGTATATTCGTAGCTTAAAAATTACGCATGAGCATTCTTTACATTCTTATGGGATTAACCCTTTTAGTTATTGGTGGTGAGTTTCTGGTGCGATCCTCAGTAGCATTGTCCTTTAAGTTGAAACTTTCTAAAATGGTGATAGGTCTCACGGTAGTTTCTTTCGCTACGTCTGCACCCGAATTACTGGTAAGTGTTCAAGCTGCGATGGATGGATTGTCTTCTATTTCGCTGGGAAATGTTATTGGAAGCAATATAGCTAATATAGGTTTGGTGCTTGGAATCACGGCGTTAATAGCACCACTTGCTATTGATCGAGATTTTTACAAGTTTAATTGGCCTGTGATGATGGTCTTTTCAATAGGACTTTATTTTTTATTGAAAAGCGGAGGAATGATAACGCGCTTAGAAGGCGGTATTTTATTGGGATTGTTAATTGTTTATCTGTGGTTGCTTTTAGCACGAGCTAGGAAAGAGAAAAAGGAAGTCGCTGTAGAAGAAGTAGACGACAAGTTAGCAAATGTCACTGGACTTAAAATAGGTTTGTGGTTGCTCATTGGCGGGCTTGCGCTATGGGGAGGTAGTGAGTTATTGGTAAAAGGAGCCGTTGATGTTGCCAGTATGATGGGAGTAAGTGAGCGCGTTATTGCGGTTACTATGATAGCTGTAGGAACTAGTGTGCCTGAATTGGCTGCATCGGTTATTGCTGCGCTTAAAAAAGAGAAGGCACTTTCGTTAGGAAATTTAATTGGGAGTAATATCTTCAACATAGCTTCGGTGTTAGGTTTTACGGCTATAATTCAGCCTATCAGTTTAGATAATGAGCAATTACTGTCAAACGATATTTGGTGGATGCTCGGGTTTGCAGGTGTATTAATTCCACTGGCGTTTCTTCCGAAGAAATTTACCTTGGGTCGCTATAAAGGTTTATTGATTGTAATTGCGTATTGTGCTTTTGTGAGTTTAGCTTTTTTAGGAGAAGTTTAGCAACAACAAATACTAAGGAAGCAAAAGAGAAGGATGTGCTTATTTTAATTGCGCCATAATGAATAGCTCTTCAATCTTGTTCATTTCTTTTCAATTATTCTACATCTTACTTTTTAATAAAAATTAAAAAATTTTCTATTTCGATGTAAAATTTAGGGGGTTGTCAACATAAAACGTAAAGTTTTTGATAACTTAACAATAAAAAATAGGGGGTGTGTTGCTAAAAATGATATTTTTGCCGCGTAATTGTATCATTTTAATAAAACCACCTTATGTCAACATTACGATTTCAAGCGATTACCGAAACTTTTGGTAGAAAACCAGTAGAAGTGAACGAACCAGAGCGTCGTTCATCTATTTTCGGACAGAATGTATTCAACGAATCAGCTATGCGTCAATTTTTGACGAAAGACTCTTTCAAAAGTGTTATGGATGCTATCGAAAATGGTTCTAAAATAGACCGAGCGGTAGCAGATCATATTTCTACAGGGATGAAGGAATGGGCAATAGCCAAAGGAGCTACTCATTACACACATTGGTTTCAACCTCTCACTGGATCAACTGCTGAAAAACACGATGCGTTTTTTGAAACCATTGGGGATGGATTAGCCATTGAGAAATTTGGTGGAGGGCAATTGGTACAACAGGAGCCAGATGCATCTAGTTTCCCAAATGGAGGAATTCGTAATACGTTCGAGGCAAGGGGTTATACTGCTTGGGATCCTACATCTCCCGCTTTCATTTATGGAACTACACTTTGTATACCCACAGTATTTGTAGCTTACACCGGAGAAGCGTTAGATAATAAAACACCATTATTACGTGCGTTGCAGGTAATAGATCAGGCGGCTACAGATGTGGCAAAATATTTTGATAAAAACGTAACCAAAGTGAATGCAACTTTGGGTTGGGAACAAGAGTATTTCTTGATCGATAGCGCGTTAGCGGCGTCACGTCCGGACATTTCATTAGCTGGTAGAACTTTGTTAGGACACTCTTCTGCTAAAGGACAGCAATTAGATGATCATTATTTTGGTTCTATTCCTACACGTGTTTTAAATTATATGCGTGATTTGGAAACCGAATGTATGTTATTGGGTATTCCAGTAAAGACTCGTCATAACGAAGTAGCACCAAATCAGTTTGAATTGGCTCCAATTTTCGAAGAGACCAACCTTGCAGTAGACCACAACTCTTTATTAATGGATGTGATGAATAAAGTAGCAGATCGTCACAGCTTTAAAGTTTTATTCCACGAAAAACCTTTTGCTGGAATTAACGGAAGTGGAAAACACAACAATTGGTCTTTGGCTACGAATACTGGAGTGAACTTATTAGGACCTGGTAGTACGCCAATGAAGAACTTACAGTTCTTGACCTTTTTTATCAATACGATTAAAGCAGTAAACGAATACGAAGAATTATTACGTGCTGCTATCGCAAGTGCGAGTAACGATCACAGATTAGGGGCTAATGAAGCACCTCCTGCAATTATTTCTGTTTTCATTGGATCACAACTCACCGAGGTACTCGACGAACTTGAAAAAGTGAAAAATGGTAAATTATCTCCAGAAGATAAAACCGAATTAAAACTTAATGTAGTAGGCAAAATTCCAGAGATTTTACTAGATAATACAGATCGAAACCGTACATCACCATTTGCCTTTACTGGGAATAAATTTGAATTTAGAGCGGTAGGTTCAACGGCCAACTGCGCCAATCCTATGACTGTTTTAAACTCGATTGTTGCTAAACAACTAATGGAGTTTAAAGAAAAGGTGGATGCCTTGATTAAGGACAAGAAAATGAAGAAGGACGATGCCATCTTTAATGTGCTAAGAGAGTATATTAAGGATTCGAAGCGTATTCGTTTTGAAGGTGATGGATATGGTGAAGCATGGGAAAAGGAAGCAAAAAAACGAGGTTTAAGCAATAACAAAACCACACCAGAAGCCTTAAAAGCTAAGGTGTCCAAGAAAACCATTTCGTTGTATGAAGAGTTGGGCATAATGAGCAAAGTAGAAATTGAAGCTCGTCATGAAATTCAAGTCGAGGAATATGCGATGCGTATCCAAATTGAAGGACGTGTTCTAGGAGATATTGCGAGAAACCACGTAATTCCTACAGCAATTCGTTATCAAAATATTTTAATTGAAAACGCAGAAGGATTAAAAGAGCTTTTTGGGAAAGACTTTATGAAAGTTGCTGGAGAGCAAATGAAGCTTATTGAAGCCATTAGTAATCACATCGCTAAGATTAATAAAGGTATTACTGACATGACCAATGAGCGTAAAAAGGCAAATAAATTGGATGATACCGAAAAACGCGCCTTTGCCTACTGTGATAATGTTCGTCCTTATTTTGAGGAAATTCGCTATCACTGTGATAAATTAGAGTTGTTGGTGGATGATGAACTTTGGCCACTAACTAAATATAGAGAATTGTTATTCACGCGATAATTAGTATGCACTTTATTGAAAGCTAGATTCATAGAATCTAGCTTTTTTTTGCTCTTTATGTTAAAAAAGTGCAGAAAATTTATGTAGTTGATCGGTTTTAAAATACCGCTCAGCGAAATCGTTTTCGTAAATATCGATTTTAACATAATTTTAACATTTTTTGATTTCTTACGCAAATTGGTCATTGAACGAGTTTTCATTGTTTTTGGTCTAATTTTCCGATTTTCGTTTATAAATAAATTCCTACAAATTAAATCTCAGTCGTTTGTATTTTTTTTTACATGTTTTTTCGCCTTCGATTTTTCTATAGCTTTGAAATGTAACTATTGTTGGGAGACTTAGTTACGCCACCTCCTCTTAATATTTACCATCAACTTATCCCCGATGCTGCAATTGACTTTGCGGTCAAGAGAAGTATGGTCCAGTTTTAAATAATATGCATATTCAACTATAGATCAATTAATTATTAATCAATTTAAATTTTACATTATGAAAAAAGTAATTTTAGGGCTTTCAGCATTCTTTTTCTGCGCAGTAGGTTTTGCACAGGTAACGGATACTAATGGCAATTCCTCACCTACGCCACAAGCGGCGGTAGTATTAGGAGGAACATCTGCCACTGGAAATGCTGGTGAGTCTATTCAAAACGGAAATGACAACCGCGTACGCGTTCGTCAAGCGGGATCAAATCAATCGGCATACTCTGTGCAGAATGATGGTTCTGGTGATGGAGGTAACTTAGCACGTATTATGCAAACTGGAAGCGTTACAGGAGCAAGCGGATTCGCAAATGCTGCTGACGTTCGTCAATCGGGTACAGCTAACCAGTCTACTACAAACCAACAAGGTGACTTAAACGAAGCTGTAACAAGACAAGGACAGAACGACGATGGTTCTGAAGGAAACCGTGCTTACATCCAACAAGGTGTAGCTAATCAAGCAGAAAGTAATTTTGCTGCAATTGATCAAGACGGTGACGACAACCAAGCGTATACACTTCAAACGTATGACAATAGTGATGCATGGACTCAACAAGTTGGTAATGACAACTGGTCTCGTATTCGTCAAGACGCTGGTCCAAACGGAACAGATGGTCATATCGCTTTAGTAGAGCAAACAGGAGATGATAACGCTTCAGATATCGCTCAAAGTGGTGCAGGTGCTCGTAATTCGGCTACCGCAGTTCAGTTAGGGGATGGGAACTATGCTAAGCAAATCCAAACTACTACAGCAACTGCTGGAGGTGTTGGAAATGAAGCTTTAGTTGCTCAAGGTGATGGTTCGGTTGCAACCGATCTTAACGCTACTATTTTCTTTGGACAGTTAGATGCTGTTGATGACGTAACTAACGGTGGTTTCTCTGGAAGTTCTTTCAACGGAATCGCATTCCAAAATCAAAGTGGTGAAGGAAATGATGCTGAAATTCATCAATTTGGTGATGACGGTGTTGATGGAAACTATGCAGAGCAGAACCAAGGTGGTTTAAGCAATGATACATACATCATTCAAAATGCATTTGGAAACCCGAACGGAGGAGCTAACTATGCTCGTCAGGATCAGGATGACAATGCTTCTAACAGTCAGGCTGGTATCGCTCAAAATGGATTCAACCACAAAGCGTATCAAAGACAAACTGGAGATGACAACAACGTAATGTCTACTCAAAGAGGTAATGGAAACATCATGAACTCTTACCAGGACGGAAACCAAAACCGTGCTACTACAGCTCAAAGAGGTAGAGATAACCAAATTCACGTTGTACAAAGAGGTGGACATAGCTTCGTAGGTACTCAAAACTTACCAAACGGTTCTCCTGTTGGAGCACCTAATGGTGGTAACGTTATGGATATTTTACAATTAGGTCCAGCTGGAAACTTCCATACTGACGCGATCGACTGTGTTATTCCTGAGGCCATGGAGCCAATGCCAACACCGAACATCGGAACATTCAACATCGATAAGCCTTGTCCAGATTGCTAAAATTAGCGAACTAGACATTAGTTGAATACTTTTTAATTGGATAGAGCAATGCAGTACATTGCTCTATCCATGTTAAAAGAAAATAGTAACTTAAGCCTTGAGATATGAAGTTGACAACCAACAAATTGATTAAAATGAGCCTTGTGATGTTCATTTTTTGTACCGGATGGAGCACATTGGGTCAAACATTCACTGCGGAAGAGGAGGAGAATGCAAACGAGTCTACGGTCACTAAATTATCGAGCGCCGATGTATTTAGAACCTTGGGAATTTCGAATGCCTCCAATACATTGCGGAGTGCTAGTCTCCAAGGAAATAAAGTCCTGTTGAGACAAGTGGGAGATTTTAATCAGTTAAATGTAGTAACCCAAACTCGTGCAAGTGATATTTCGGTAGTGCAACAAGGAAATGATAATAGGACCTCTTTAGAGTACAACACCAATACCGCTTTTGCTCGATTAGCTCAATTTGGAAATGGTAATACAATCAGGGATTATGTGTATAACCCAGAAGACGATGTTTCATTAGAACTTACACAGCAAGGAAACAATATGTATTTTGAACGATTTGGATCAAATTCACTTACCAAATCACTCACATTAAAACAAACAGAAGCTTCTCCTGTTATAATAATAAGAAGCTTCAATTAATTAGGAATACTAGTTAAAAAGCTATGAGTGCTAAAATTGGATTTTTATCGATGTTCTGTTTACTACTAACAACCGTTGGAAGAGCACAGTTTTTCAATAAAGAAATAAGTGCTAGTATTAAAATTGAAAGAACCAGTGAGTTCTATACCTTTAAAGCTATAGCAGAAAATAAAACACCTTCAGATTACAATTTACGCTATGAATTTATGGTCTTCAAAAAAGATGAGAATAACAATACTTCCAAATCCAGTCAGGAAGATCGTTTTTTTTTAGAAGCCAACCAGAGAAAAATACTATCTTCGGTAACAGTTAATTACAATGTAGAAGGAGAAATCATTATTGCACTGCTCATCTTTGATAAAGATGACAAACCTATAGGGAAAGCTCGATTGGAACTTCCTAATGGTGGAAAAACAGAATTAGGAGAACCCCGCCCTCAAGCAACTTTATCTCGAGATCAAGCTGCACCTAGTGATGGGTTTTTCTTACAAGGTTTTGTTATTGAAAATACAATAACAAAAGCTGGACGAGATTTTTACAGATATTTTTTCCTAGATTATTACAATCGCCAGATAATCACTTCAAATAATATTGTAATTGACGAGGTTCCTGGACGAAATCGATTTACACGAGTAAGTGTTTCGATAGAAGGAAGAGTGGTCTGGCAGTTTTTTGCACAACCACGAAAAGAATATTTAAAGCAAATGGCAAGAACGGCCTTAGATAGGTCGATTGCATATTTGCAGCAATTACAGAAACAGAGTACACAACTAACCAAATATTAACTTATGTTTAAAAGAACAATATATCTTGTAGCCTTTTTTATAGTCGGCTTTGGTTTTAACGCCATGTCGCAGCAATTTAGCTACAAACCTTTAAATCCTGCTTTTGGAGGTGATACTTTCAACTATAACTGGTTGCTGAGTTCGGCGAATGCACAAAACGGATTGCGGGAACCTAATAATCCTGCGAACGAACAAAGCGAGTTGGAGCAATTTGGAGAGCAGTTGAATCGTCAAATTTTGAGTCAAATTTCACGAACCTTATTGCAACAGCAAATCCAAGGTTTGGGTGACCTTACCGAAGAGGGTACGTTCACTTTTGGTAATTTGGCAGTTGAAGTTTTTCAGACGGATGAAGGACTCGTCATCAATATTTTTGACACTTCGAATGGGGAACAAACCCAAGTAGTGGTTCCTAACTAATTTTTATTCTATGAATTTGTTACGAATTGCCATTGCTATGGTTTTGGTATTGACTGTATCGTCTTGCGGTACTTATTTCAATCAACCATTTAATCAACAGAAAGCGCGAAGCGGTGAGTTTTCGCGAAGTACAAAATCTCTATTAGATTTACCCAATGTGGATGTTCCAGTAGAAGTTGCCGTCTATAATTTTAGCGATCAAACCGGGCAATACAAGGCGATTGAAACCGGAAGTACATTTAGTACCGCTGTTACTCAAGGTGGTACAACTATCTTGATTAAAGCGTTGGAAGATTCAGGATGGTTTAAGCCTATCGAACGTGAAAATTTGACCAATCTCTCTACCGAGCGAAATATTATACGAAATACGCAACAAGAATACATCAAGAATTTAAATCCAAATGAACCGCCACTGCCGCCTTTATTGTATGCAGGACTTATATTAGAAGGGGGAATTATTTCCTACGACACAAACATTGTGACTGGAGGATTTGGAGCTAGATATTTTGGATTAGGAGGCTCAGCGCGCTATCGTCAAGATAGAATCTCCGTTTATCTTCGAGCTGTATCAACGAGTAATGGACAAATATTAAAGACGGTCTATGTCTCCAAAACGATCTTATCTCAAGCTTTGGATGCCAATTTTTTTAGGTTTGTAAAATTCCAACGATTACTGGAAGCTGAAACAGGTATCACTAAAAATGAGCCTGTACAATTGGCCGTGCAGGATGCGATTGAAAAAGCCGTTTATGATTTAATTATGGAAGGGATTCAAGATGGATATTGGAGTTCAAAAGAAGGAAAGGAACAAGATCAACAATTAGTGAATACCTATTTGGAAGAAAAAAAGGCTGAAGAATCTACGGAGTTATACGAGCGTTTGCTTTTTAATCCAGAACACAAAAATGGGGTAAGTGTAACGGGTGGAATAAGTCTTATTAATGCAGATTATAGCACTAAAGAACCTGGTGTGTTTACTCGCATTGGCTATGAAAGAAGATTGACAAATAATTTTGCCGTCGAGGGTTCCACATCCTTTTTTCAACTCAATAGTGGAGAACAGTTTAGTGCTTATTTTGGAGCAATAGACGCGAACGTCAAATACTATGTTTTACCTAGTGATAATTTTGCGCCTTACCTCTATGCGGGAGCGGGTGCCTTCACACAGTTAAGCGAACCGGATGACAGTAACTTGCAAAAGGACACCTTCTTTAAAGTTCAATACGGTGGAGGGCTAGAATTTAGACCTTCAACTAAATTTAGCATACGGGTAACAGGAGAGCACAATTTGAGCTTTAGTGATAATGTAGAAGGGCTTTCAAATGGACGTCGAAAGGATCATTACCTCACTTTTGGCGTAGGACTGAATTACAATTTTGATTTCTAACAACCAATTTACTGACACCATGTTTAAAAAAATATATATCGTTTCTTTTTTTCTGGTACTCTTCTGCGCTTGTTCAGAAGATACCGTTGACGTAGAGCGTAAAGGGAGGTTGACAGGGACCATAACCGAAAAAGGAACAAATCTTCCTTTGCAGAATGTTAAAATAACAACTAACCCAGCCTCAACTACCGTAAGAACAGATGATTCGGGAAATTTCGAAATAGCAGAAATTGTGGTAGACGATTATTCGGTACAGGCCGAATTAGAAAATTTTCGAACCGAGTTTCAAGCCGTAGAAGTCTTAGAAAATACTACGTCTGTGGTAGAGATCGAAATGGAAGCAACTTCGACCACACCAACACCACCTTTGGTTCCTGAATTATTATCACCAGAAGATGAAGCAACAGATGTTGATCTTACCGTTGATCTGGTTTGGTCTTCTTCAGTTTCGGAAGTGGAAGATTTAGTTTATACGTTGGAATTACGTAATGGAACCACGAATGAGTTTCTAGAATTTGAAATAGAAAACGACACTGTGTTTACAGTAGAGAATCTGCAAATTGCGACGACCTTTTTCTGGCAAGTAAAGGCTTCGGATGGAGAAAATGATCCAGTGGCGTCAGAGGTAAGCTCGTTTACTACGTTAAGTCTGCCAGATAATCCTTTCCTATTTGTAAAAGATGAGGATACCAATAGTGTTATTTACTCAGGTGATCGTGATGCTACTGCAGGTGGAGACCCAGATTTTAATTTGGTGCGACTTACAACACCCGAAACCAATAGCTTCCGACCTAAAAAGAACATCGAAACAAGTAAAATCGCTTTTATGCGAACCATAAATAGTGAAACACATTTATTCACGATGAACTTCGACGGAACGAATGTTAATCAAGTTACTAGTAACGTGCCAATCAATGGCTTCCGTTTAAACGAAACATCGTTCACATGGGCGAACAATGGCGGAAATTTATACTATCCAAATTTGAGTAAACTCTATACGATTGATCCCGATGGAGGTTCGGCTACCTTGTTATATGAAACCTCGGATGGGTCGTTAATTTCTGAAGTTGCCATTCCTGAATTTGATAACGATTTATTGTTGTTAAAAACCAATGATTTAAATGGATATTCGGTACGAATATTTACCTATAGACTTTCAACCGATACTGTAGAAACCGTTATTTTGGAAGGTGAACTTGGAGCTGCAGGTAGTATCGATATAACAGCTAATGCTACCAAGGTGCTTTATACGAGAGATTTGTCGGGAAGTGAAAATTCCAATTATCGTCAATTTGAAAGCAGATTATTTCTATATGACATGGCAAGCGACACAACGGAGCCTATTGAAACGGATGTTGTTTCGGGAGAATTGGACGAACAATGCCGTTTCTCTCCATCTGAAGGAGCGATTGTATGGACGCGACGTTTGAGTAACAGTACATCGACCCCAGGAATTTATACCAAAGTGTTGAGTGAGAACCTAATGGATGCACTTTTATTTACCTCTGCTTTTATGCCAGATTGGGAGTAAATAATTTAAAAATAGGATTTTAAAACGTCTTGGGTTTCCAAGACGTTTTTGTTTATGTATTTTTGTGTCGTCAAGTAAAAATCATGAGTCAAGAAGTATCAAAACGTTATGCCCAAAGAGGGGTTTCTGCAGGAAAGGAAGATGTGCACAATGCTATTAAAAATGTAGATAAAGGATTGTTTCCAAAGGCATTCTGTAAAATTGTACCCGATCATTTAACGGGTAGTGATGATCATTGCTTGATTATGCATGCCGATGGTGCAGGAACAAAATCTTCGCTAGCGTATATGTATTGGAAAGAAACCGGTGATGTTTCAGTTTGGAAAGGGATCGCTCAAGATGCTTTAATCATGAACATAGATGATTTGTTGTGCGTGGGAGCTGTGGATGATATTTTATTGTCTTCTACGATTGGCAGAAATAAAAATTTAATTCCAGGTGAAGTAATTTCTGCTATTATTAATGGAACGGAAGAATTGATTACCGATTTAGCCAAATTTGGTGTACAAATACATTCTACAGGTGGTGAGACTGCCGATGTAGGGGACTTGGTGCGCACCATTATCGTAGATTCTACGGTTACGGCTCGAATGAAAAAACAGGATGTAATAGATAATGCGAAAATTACACCAGGTGATGTGATTGTTGGATTGGCTTCATATGGCCAAGCTACCTACGAAACGCAGTACAACGGTGGTATGGGAAGCAATGGTTTAACTAGTGCTCGTCATGATGTCTTTGGTAAGACATTGGCAGATAAGTTCCCAGAAAGTTTCGATCCGTCGGTTCCATCAGATCTTGTTTATTCAGGTTCGAAAACATTGACCGATTCGGTTGATGGTAGTCCGTTGGATGCGGGGAAACTGGTATTATCGCCAACGCGTACCTATGCGCCAGTTATAAAAGAAATTCTCTCGAAAGTAGATCGAACTAAAATACACGGAATGATTCATTGCAGTGGTGGTGCTCAGACAAAAATTCTTCATTTTGTCGAAGATGTTCACATCATTAAAGATAATATGTTTCCAATACCTCCACTGTTTAGGTTAATTCAAGAAGAAAGTAAGACCGAATGGAAGGAGATGTATCAAGTATTTAACATGGGACATCGAATGGAATTATATGTGCCTGAAACTGTGGCTGCAGAAATTATTGAACTATCGGCTCAGTTTAATATTGATGCGCAAATAGTAGGGCGAGTAGAAGCAGCTTCTCAAAAGAAACTTACCATTAATTCTCCTTTTGGAATATTTGAGTACACCTAATCCATTTATTTTCTTTATTTTGGGGCTCCCCCAATAAAGTACTTTTGCAGTTTACTACTACATATAAAAGACGTGTACTAGTTATAGGTCTTCTCTTTTTCATCCTTGGTGCAGTCGCGCATACATTGGAGCTCTGGGCTATGTACAGAGGTCTTCGTGGAGCAGTCACATTAGCCTACCTTATACTACTTATTTCGTTTCATGGAAAACAGACATTGCGACCTTTAATCGCTTTTATGGCTTTAAATAGTATAGCGAGTTTTTTGACCATTGGATATGAAAATGAGATGTTAGGTCAAATTTCGATTGCCATAAATGCTTTATCGTTTTTAGTCCTGATCATCACGATTCTTCCGAAAATAAAATTGCGACGAATTAAGCCTATATTACTAGTGGTTTTCTTAGCTTTAATTTCCATCAATGGATACCTGTGTTATTCACTGGTTGATATGCTTAAACCTATGATTCCGTCCACTTTGATGCTTTCAATTGTATACGTACATACATTATTGTTGATTGTGTTAACGCTTGCAGGCTTGTTATACAACTTCGTTTTTAGCACGAAGGCAAGTTGGGTTTTAACGATGATTGTCTTGCTTATTTTCTTTGCTGAAGTCTTAAGAGCAATCGGATATTACGGAATAGCATTTGAAAATGTCGCTGTATATTTAGCCAGAGTATTAACCATTGTTATGGGAGCAATGATTATTCGGTATAGCTTTATCGCAAAAACTGAAGAAGAATCCTTAACCAATAAAGTTTTCTAACCGCTTTTTGAAAATTGAGAGAGACATATTAACTAACTATTCGTTCATAGCTATTCTTGCGCTAATGCTATTAGCTAGTTTTATGATTCACCCTAATGAAGACTATTTGTACTTTAGAGGTCTGCGGACATTAGTAATCATCTCCTTTATAGTTATTTCATTGTTGAATAACTGTAAAAACAAATTAGTAATGGCGTTTGGATTACTTTATGGCTGCTCTAGCTTTTTTACGCTGTGGTACGAAAGCGAATTGTGGTCAGTGATTTCGATGGCCTTTAGTTTTCTTTCCTTAATGGTGCTGGCTTTGTTTCTTTACAAGCGATTGACTTTTAAAGGGCTACGCTTGTATTTTATCATTGCCTTGACGATTGTTGTTGGGATATTGATTTGGTTGGATATCTTTTTTTTAGGAATGCTAAGCGAAGTTGAAACCAACAGTTGGCTATTTAAGACAATCATCGCGGCAGTTGTTGGGTTTTTTATTCTAGGAATTTTATCTTTTATATATACCAATGAAACGAATTCCATCTCTTCTATATTCTTTGTGTTTTTTTATATTTTCTTGCTGTTTGCCGAAATGTTTCGCGGCATGGGATATTATGAATTTGTTGACTCAGTGATAGGTCAGTATGCAGCTAGATTGTTGTTAGTGATCTCTTTTTATCTCCTTTATTGTTTCTGTAATAAGGAAAAAAAGAAACAAATTTTTTAAGTAAAAAAAATCCGAAATAAGCGCAGTATATCGAATATTACAAAGGCCAATTTGGACAAAAAAATTGTAAATTCGCAGTATGTTAGACAAACTCCAGATAATTAAGCAACGCTTTGACGAAGTAAGTGATCTTATCATTCAGCCTGATATTATTACCGATCAAAAGCGATATGTGCAGCTCAATAAAGAATACAAAGATTTACGGATTTTAATGGACAAGCGAACCGAATATATTAGCTTGACCAATAGCCAAAATGAAGCGGAAGAAATAATTGCTGATGGAAGTGATGCCGAAATGGTGGAGATGGCAAAAATGGAACTTGATGAAGCCAAGACTCGGATTCCTCTTTTGGAAGAGGAAATTAAGTTTCTGTTAATTCCAAAAGACCCGGAAGATGCTAAAAATGCAGTAATGGAAATACGTGCAGGAACTGGAGGAGATGAAGCGAGTATTTTTGCAGGTGATCTGTTTAGAATGTATACCAAATATTGTGAAGGCAAAGGCTGGAGCACGAGTGTAGTTGATTTTAGCGAAGGTACTAGCGGTGGATATAAAGAGATTCAATTCGAAATTTCGGGAGATGATGTCTACGGAACTCTTAAGTTTGAAGCGGGAGTGCATCGTGTTCAACGTGTACCACAAACTGAAACACAAGGACGAGTGCATACCAGTGCGGCTACAGTAATGGTTTTTCCAGAAGCCGAAGAATTCGATGTGGAAATTGACCCAAAGGATGTGCGTATCGATTATTTCTGTTCTTCTGGACCTGGTGGACAGAGTGTGAATACAACCTATTCGGCAGTGCGACTAACACACGAACCAACTGGTTTGGTAGCGCAGTGTCAAGACCAAAAATCACAACACAAAAACAAAGAAAAAGCGTTTAAAGTGTTGCGTTCTCGACTGTTCGACTTAGAACTTGCAAAAAAGCAGGCAGAAGACGCAGAAAAGCGTGGTAGTATGGTAACTAGTGGAGATCGTAGTGCCAAGATACGTACGTATAATTATCCGCAAGGTCGTGTAACAGACCATCGTATAAATTTGACACTATACGATTTAAGTAATATCATCGATGGAGATGTTCAAAAAATTATTGATGAACTCCAGTTGGTAAGTAATACAGAAAAACTGAAAGAAGCAGGAGAAACTTTTTAGGAATGACAACGAATCAACTTATTGCCGAAATTCATAAAAAGAAATCGTTTCTCTGTGTTGGATTAGATGTCGATGTCGATAAAATTCCGAAACATCTTTTAAGCGAAGAGGATCCAATTTTCTCATTCAATAAAGCGATTATTGATGCAACGCATCAATTTACAGTTGCTTACAAACCCAATACTGCATTTTACGAAGCCTATGGGCGCAAAGGGTGGGAATCTCTAGAAAAGACGATCGATTATCTAAACACACATTACCCAGAAATGTTTACCATCGCCGATGCCAAACGTGGTGATATTGGTAATACGTCTAGAATGTACGCTAAGGCGTTTTTAGAAGATTTAAACTTCGATTCTGTCACTATTGCACCTTATATGGGCAAAGACAGCGTTGAGCCTTTTTTGGAATTCGAAAACAAACACGCAATTCTTTTAGCATTGACTTCTAATGAAGGTGCCTTCGATTTTCAAACGAAATCGGTAAACGGAACTGAAGTCTATAAAACGGTTTTGGAGACTTCAAAAAGCTACCTGAATAGTGTCCGATTAATGTATGTGGTAGGAGCTACGAAGGCTGAATATCTTGCAGATATACGTAAAATTGTTCCAGATAGTTTTTTGCTTGTTCCAGGAGTTGGAGCGCAAGGTGGAAGTCTGTCCGAAGTTTGTAAATACGGTATGAGTAAGAATATAGGCTTACTTATTAATTCTTCAAGAGGTATTATCTACAAATCACAAGGAGAAGATTTCGCAGCTGCGGCCGCAGAGGCTGCAAAAGATCTACAACAACAAATGGCTGTTATATTGAATGCTGTTTAAAGACCAACTCAATAGAAGCATTTCTTTAGAGGAAAATCCTCAACGCATTATTTCATTAGTTCCTTCTCAAACCGAATTATTAGTCGATCTAGGTTTAGAGAATCGTTTGGTTGGCATCACTAAATTTTGTGTACACCCAAGGTATTTAAGAAAAACAATGGCTGTTGTAGGAGGTACTAAACAAGTTAACTTAGATAAGATTAAAGCACTCGAACCAGATCTTATTATTTGTAATAAAGAAGAAAATACAAAGGAGATAGTTGCTAACTGCGAATCTATCGCTCCTGTTTGGGTAAGTGATATAGCTACTGTCGATGATAGTTTAGATATGATCTTAAGGTTGGGTTCGCTTACCGGAGTTGACCATGAGGCCCGCCAATTGATTACCACTATAAGATCTCAAAAAGCAAAATTCGATAATTTTATGGAGGGAAAAACTACGTTGAAAGTGGCCTATCTTATTTGGAAAAAACCTTATATGGCGGCTGGCTTTGGTACTTTTATCGATGCGTTGTTAACCTTAAATTGCCTTGAGAATATAATTTCTAAAACTAGATATCCAGAGATAGATATTGATGACTTAAAGGACTCAGATGTTATTTTATTATCGAGTGAGCCCTATCCTTTTAAACAAACGGATATAGATGAGCTACAAAAGCTTGTTCCTAGTAAAGTGATATTGGTAGACGGCGAATATTTTAGCTGGTATGGTTCGCGCCTACAACACGCATTTAAATATTTTAAGAAGATAAATGAGCACCTTCGTCCTGTTTAAACTTTAAGATTCGAATTTGATCCAAAACAGCCTCGGCTTCCTTAGATAAGCGATCGCTCTTCGTTTTGTCATGAAGTGCCAACTTAAATGACTGTTTCATTAATTCGGTATAGCGAAGTTCAAGTTTTTCGATTTTACTTTTAGATTTCCACCAATCCAGCATGCTTCCTTTTCTTTTTTTTACAAAGGTAGGAGCTAGTCTATCAAGGTTTTCTCAACGAAGGGTTAATAGAATCCTAATTGTATTAAGCTAGCAAGCAGTATCGTTAAAAGATTAACGTTTAATCTTGTAGTGCGAAAACTTGTTGTAACAAACGAGTGGTTCGAGAAGAAACCTTGGTTCTAATTTCTTTCTCTTCAACGGCAATCATTTTGTAAACTCCTTTTAAAGCTTCGGTTGTTACATAATCTGTTAGATCGGGATTTACTTTGTTAACCAAAGGAATGCTGTTGTATTTATTTATAATATTCGACCAAATTTGATCGGCGCCTACTTTACCAAATGAATTCTGAATTACAGGATTGAATTTATTATACAATGCCGTTTTGGTTCTTGTTTCTAGGTAATTTGTTGCCGAATTATCTGGTCCTAATAATATGTTTTTCGCGTCATTAAAAGTGATTCCTTTTACAGCATCAACAAAGATAGGAGTGGCTTCTTTAACAGCATCTTCGGCTGCTCTATTCATCACCTTTAAACCTTCATCTGCTAAATTATCTAGTCCAATGCTACGCAGTGCTCTGTCTACCTTCTGAAGTTCTTCAGGTAATAAAATTTTAACCAATTCATTTCTGTAGAACCCGTCCTTTAACGTAAGTTTAGACACCTGCTTGTCAATACCAAAATCCAACGCTTGACGCAATCCTCCAGAGATATCTAAAGGACCTGTTCCTCCTGTTTGATTGGGTAGGCTATTTACAACTTGTTGCAATTCTCCGCACGACATAAAAGTGAGGATGGTAAAAACAAAGGCTATTTTTTTAATCATGACAATTGAGCTATAAAATGTGTTGGTTTCAAAGATACTAACTTCTCCAAGAATGAGCATCCCTTTTTTGGTAGGCGCAAATGTGATAATAAAGTGGCTATTTGATTGCGGTTTTCGTAAATTTGCGCTATAAAATTCAACTTTTTTTGTCAATGCAACAACAAGCGCCCTATACACCAAAAAATAAAGTACGAATTGTAACGGCTGCCTCGCTATTTGACGGGCACGATGCCGCTATCAATATAATGCGTCGAATCATTCAATCTACTGGAGTAGAGGTGATTCATTTAGGGCACGATCGCAGTGTTGAAGAAGTGGTTAATACGGCCATTCAAGAAGATGCGAATGCTATTGCAATGACTTCTTATCAAGGAGGGCACAATGAGTATTTTAAGTATATGTACGATTTGTTGCAAGAAAAAGGTGCAGGGCATATCAAAATCTTCGGTGGTGGAGGTGGAGTAATTTTACCTTCAGAAATTGAAGAGTTAATGAATTACGGAATCACCCGAATTTATTCACCCGATGATGGTCGTGAATTAGGGTTGCAAGGCATGATCAACGATTTAGTGCAACAAGCCGATTATCCAATTGGCGATGCTTTAAATGGTGAAGTAGATCAACTTGCTGAAAAAGTTCCTGGCGCAATTGCTCGTGTAATTTCTTCGGCCGAAAATTTTCCGGAAGTAGCAAAGAAGGCATTAGAAACTATTCATAAAAAGAATGAAAAAAGCACAACTCCTGTTTTAGGTATTACGGGAACAGGTGGTGCTGGTAAGTCATCATTGGTGGACGAATTAGTGAGACGATTTTTAATCGATTTCCCGGAAAAGACCATCGGACTTATTTCCGTAGATCCTTCCAAACGTAAAACAGGAGGAGCCTTGCTGGGTGATCGCATTCGAATGAACGCTATCAACTCACCAAGAGTATATATGCGAAGTTTAGCAACCCGTCAAAGTAATTTGGCTTTATCTAAATATGTGTCAGAAGCTATAGAGGTGCTCAAGGCTGCCGATTATGATCTCATTATCCTAGAAACATCTGGAATTGGACAAAGTGATACGGAAATATTAGAACATTCAGATGTATCCTTATACGTAATGACACCCGAATTTGGTGCTGCTACTCAATTGGAGAAAATCGATATGCTCGATTTTGCAGACTTAGTGGCCATTAATAAATTCGATAAGCGTGGATCACTAGATGCGCTTCGTGATGTGAAGAAGCAATATATGCGTAATCATCAATTATGGGATACCCCTCAAGATGAACTTCCTATTTTTGGAACTATCGCTTCTCAGTTTAATGATCCAGGTATGAATACGCTCTACAAAGCGATCATGGATACCTTGGTAGAAAAAGCTGAAGCCAAATTAGAAAGCAGCTTTACGATTAGCGACGAGATGAGTGAGAAGATCTTTGTGATTCCGCCGGCTAGAACACGTTACCTTTCTGAAATTTCTGAAAACAATCGCGCCTACGATAAGAATGCCGATGCTCAAGTTGAGGTGGCGCAAAAACTATACGGAATTTATAAAACGATAGAGTCTGTATCTGGCGCGGCTGCTCAATTAGATAAATCGGGTCTTTTGCTTCAAGATTCGAGTTCTGATAAAGAACTAATTAAACTATTGATTGCAGAATTCGATCGTGTTAAATTAGATTTGAATCCTCATAATTGGGAAATTATAACAGGTTGGAATGAAAAAGTAGCGCGTTATAAAAATCCTGTATATACCTTCAAAGTACGTGACAAAGAAATTAAAATCGATACACATACCGAATCCCTTTCACATAGCCAGATTCCAAAAGTAGCATTGCCAAAGTATCAGGCTTGGGGTGATATTTTGCGATGGTGTCTTCAAGAAAATGTTCCCGGAGAATTCCCATATGCGTCTGGGTTATATCCTTTTAAAAGAACAGGTGAGGATCCTACCCGAATGTTTGCCGGGGAAGGTGGGCCAGAACGTACCAATAGACGTTTTCATTATGTGAGTTTAGGAATGCCTGCAAAACGGCTTTCAACGGCTTTTGATAGTGTGACTCTTTATGGAAATGATCCAGGACATCGACCAGATATTTATGGTAAAATTGGAAATGCAGGTGTTAGTATTTGCTGTTTAGACGACGCGAAAAAGTTGTATT
>Ga0316209_1001858_pt1 | contig 19282 bp, 11 predicted proteins | sample 6monopyrite_MG_FD_204945 | JGI IMG/M metagenome (GOLD analysis project Ga0316209, IMG submission 204945) | Microbial mat bacterial communities from mineral coupon in-situ incubated in ocean water Damariscotta River, Maine, United States -... | ecosystem: Environmental > Aquatic > Marine >...
GTAGATTTAAAGCCGCACAGGCGCCTTTAACCTTGCGATGTGCCCTGCGAAAAACGTCCAGGCTAGAGAAAATAAATTGAGGAGTTTAATGTGAGAGTTTTGCTGTTGGCGACTGCCTACAATGGGTTGACCCAAAGAGTTCACCGGGAACTTGTTATAAAAAATCACCAGGTCTCTATCGAACTTTCGAGCCAATCGGATCACATGATTGAAAGCGTTGAGACCTTTGAACCAGATTTAATCATCTGTCCATTTCTCAAACACCGGATCCCGGATGCCATTTGGCAGCAGCTTGCATGTCTGGTTTTACACCCCGGCGTTGCAGGTGACAGAGGTCCATCCTCTCTTGACTGGGCGGTAACAGATCAATGTGACATCTGGGGCGCGACACTGTTGCAGGCTAACGCCAAATTCGACGCCGGTGCAATTTGGGATAGTGCGGAGTTTATTATGCGCCAAGCGACAAAGGCCGGACTGTACCGACGAGAGATAACTCAACTGGCAACAAGAATGATCGTCAACGCAGTAAATTTATACGCCCGCGGAAAAGCGATGGATGTGATGGAGCCCATTGCCAATAATATGCTGGTCGGCGCAGAGCAAGATCGCTGGCGGCCACTGATGAAACAATCCCATCGCCAGATTGACTGGCACAACGATAGTGGCGAGACAATTTTAACTAAAATCAATGCTGCCGACAGCTTTCCTGGCGTCAAGGATGAAATTAATGGCCGCGCCGTTTACTTATTTGGCGCTCAGTTTGAAAAACTGAATACCGGCAATCTTCGCCCCGGTGAAATTATCGGTCATAAGGATGAAGCGATATGTCGCGCTTGCAAGGACGGTGGCATCTGGATCCAAAAGCTCAAACTGGCTCCGTCGAAAAATAAAGGTTATTACAAATTACCCGCGATGCGTCTGCTATCGTCTGATAAGAAATTTGTACGTAACCTGCCGGTATTGTCTTCGGATGTGCAGCGTGATATTCGGGTAGAAGTAAAGGAACAGGTGGCTTATTTGTATTTTGATTTCTACAACGGTGCGTTCAATACCGAACAATGCCAGCAACTGCTGAATCAATTCAGGATCACCGCGAGCGACCCGGACGTAAAGGTAGTCGCATTAATGGGCGGAGAAGATTTCTGGAGCAATGGCATACACCTTAACTGCATCGAACACGCAAAAGATCCGGCGTTGGAATCCTGGCGAAACATCAATGCAATTAACGATCTGGTCGAGGCGTTAATCAGCTGCGATTCGGTGCTGACCATCGCTGCCCTAAGAAATAACGCTGGCGCTGGCGGCGCTATTTTACCCTTGGCCTGTGATTACGTTATCGCTCGCGAAGGCGTGGTGCTTAATCCGCATTATCGCCTGATGGGACTCACAGGCTCCGAATACTGGACTTTTTTGCTCCCCAAACGAGTCGGTAAACGTAAAGCAAAATCACTCACTACCGCCTGTCTTCCGCTGCTGGCCGACGAGGCGCTGGAAATTAACATGGTAGACGCAGTATTCGCTGAAAACTGGTATCAGTACCAACAACAATTAAGCAAGTACTGCCGTACTCTGGCAGCCAGTGGCGATTACGACACGCTAATTGAAGCCAGGAAAAAACTGCGCGCCAAAGAAGAAAGCAAACAACCGCTCGCCAGCTATCGCTATCAGGAACTGAAACAGATGAAAGCGATTTTTGACGACCCGGATAGCGATTACCACAAGCTTCGCCACAACTTTGTACATAAAATCAGTTGCGGTAAAACGCCGGTTCGTCTGATTAATACACAAGATAAAATCAAGGAAAAAAGAATGAGCGCAGGATAACTACAAGCGGATTTTAGTTCCTACACGGATCATAGTCTGGATTGGAAGATAATCGAATAGCTTCATCTACTAAATAAAGCGAAGCTTCATCTTCACCATGCAGTTTGAGTTTTTCAAACCAATAATTCAAAAGGTAAGTATCATATATCATCAACTGGAAAGCTTTCGCCTGGTCGACGGTAGACATTGACATTTGCTTCGATAGATTTTTACTCAATGCCATATTCTCTTCATCTTTCAAAACTTCATAAACAGTGTTTTTCAATGCCAATCCAAGAGCTTTGTTCAGCCTTGTTTCACTTCTTAGAAATAATGAGTCGCCAGCTTCAAGACAAAGTTGGGCCACATCTCCGCGTTCCCAGGAATTTCCTTTGCAAAGATTAAATAGCGCTGTAGGATTGGGTACAATTGTTGCCGCGGTAAAGCCGATTGACGCAATCATGCGTTCAGTATCACTTATTAAGCCGTTTTCGTATAGCGCAGTACTGAATAATTCAATTCCCTCTGCCCAGTACTCGTCGAAGTTAGGTGCGACTACGAGCTGCTCCAAAGCAGAAATTGCACCTTCTAGATCTCCGTTTTTCGATTTAATAATCGAGATAAGAAACCAAAGTGATCCGTTATGGGCATCGTATTTAATTGCTCTATCAATTGCTGTTTTCCCGCAAACTTCTTGCGTGCTTTCTTGAATGCACTCTGCTACAAGAAAATAATGAATCATATTATTTTCAGGGAATTCAACTGACAAAGCATTTAACAACGACAGTCCACGCTTAACATCCTTATCAGTTGTTCTATCAAAGTCGAAGAATTCACCGGCTGGCAGTAGAGCGCTTGCCATCCGGGATTTAAAGCTATTGTTTGCTTTTAATGCCGCTATAATGGACTCCATCTCCTTAGGTTCGGTAAAATCTTCATTTTTTTCTTTGCAACTAAGAATAACTTTCTTAGGAGTGACCAGGTCGTCAGCAACGGTAGCACTTTTAAAAGGTGTTTTAGCGTTCGCTTGCAACTCATAAGATGGCGACCGCATATCTTTCAGGCTATCGTGATCTGATAACGACTTGAATTGAGGCGCGCCCCAAAATCCAGCTATAATCAATGATATTGTAACTACAATAAGTACGATGTGCTTTTTCAAATGTTTATACCACTTTGCTATTTAAAAACAATACGAAATGAAATTTACTTTATTTCCGGATTTTGTAGAGATTCTATTCTATAACGATCGGAGTTTTGAGTTAACGACACAAAAACACTTTTATTCTTTTATTTGTCTAAAAATCGAGTTCCTTAGCACCTTATATTTCAAACAATTTCCCACGCACCATCGCGCGGTACTCGCCAGGTGTGATTTTATTTTTCTGTTTAAACATCCGGCTAAAATAAGCGTTGTCCTTCAGGCCAATCTGATCGGCAATATCCTGATGACTTAAATTGGTTTCTTTTAATAGCTCTCGTGCTATTTTCATTTTTAACTCCAGACCAAAAGCGAGCACCGATTGACCGACAGCCGTCTTAAAACGGCGGGAAAAATTTCTTTCGCTCATATTGGCCAACTCAGCGAGCGCTTTGACCTTAAAGTTTTGCGAATAATGGGTCTTCATCCATTGCTGTACCTCGACGATTCTTTCGTCTGGATGGCGGGTGGTGCCGCTGCTATACCAGGGCTTGTCATAAGTACGGTTAATTTCGTGATTGAAGTGCTGTTCGATCACCTGACTGACCTGTTTGCCAAAAAAGTTTTCGATTAAATACAACGTCAGATCAACCAACGCATTAATACTCCCGCAGCAATATAACTGACCAGCCTGAGTAATAAAATGATGCCGTTGCAACGAAACTTCAGGATAGTTTTTTTCAAACTGATCAAAGTAATACCAGTGGGTTGTGGCAGGTTTGCCGTCGAGTAGTCCGGCCTTTGCCAATAAGCAAACGCCGGTACCGGTCGCACAAATCTGCGAGCCTTTTTGATATTGCTCGCCTATCCAGTCAATCAGTCGCTGCGAGTTGTCCACGACGACTTCCGGATTACCCCACATGGGCGGTAAAAAAATTAGCTCGCTATGTGGCGCAGACTCCAGATCAAATGAGGGTAATACGTTGATTCCCTTGGCAAATTCCATGGGCTGGCCAACAGGCGTAAGCCCCGAAACTACATGGCACTGCCATTTGTCGACTGGAATCCGACGAATTCTGGCTACCGAGCTGGCAGCCGAAATCATTTCCATGGGTAGGGTCAGGCTGGTCAGTAGCGCGCGCTGATAGCAAATAAAGAGTGAAGATTTCATGGCGGTTTTGTCTAGTTTTAAGGCTGCATTATCCTATCGATTTATGCAAGGAGTCAAATAGACTAATCATCCAGGCTCACTCATCATACCCGTGGCACGATATGCTTCGAGGACGATGCGCAAAATTTAAACGTGAAAAGATGAAAAAATTACCCGTAATTGTTGGATTTGGCGGCATCAACGCCGCTGGTCGAAGCTCCTTTCACCATGGCTACCGGCGAATGGTTCACCAGGCGTTGTCTGAAGATCAGCTAGCGCCGATGTTTTCGGGGCTGGCCAACCTGATGGGACAATCTGACGCAAGGGATCGACAGTTTTTACTTGATAGCACGTTAATACGAAAAATCGAAGCGCAAACCTGCGATCTGGATAACCTCACCATTCACCGGAAAACAACCCTCAAATCTAGTGGTACGGCATTGCAATTTCAGACCAGCAAACGTCAGCTTCCAGAGAAAATTCCCGCCGACTGGCAAGTCGAAGAGCTGACTGCTGGCCAGGTCAGAGTAACGGTAACAGATGAAATGCAGGTAATGACAACTGACGCCTACAAACCGGCAGTAACCAGCGCTGCGCAGCTACCCACCGGATTTGACGCTGGCAGCTATTATCCTTCTCGAAATCAGCCCAAGGGCTTGCAGTTAACCGTGTTTGGCGCGTCCGACGCGCTGCACTCAATTGGCATTGAATGGTCGCAAATTCTCAACCACATTAACCCAGACCAGGTGAGTGTGTACGCAGGCTCGGCCATCGGGCAGCTGGACGATTTTGGTGGCAGAGGCTTGCAACAATCCCTGCTAAAAGGCGGTCGGGTGACCTCCAAACAAATGCCACTGATGCTTTCACAGATGCCCGCAGACTTTATCAACAGCTACATGATCAATAGCGTCGGCTCCACCGGCGCCAACATTGGCGCGTGCGCCACATTTTTGTATAACCTGCGTCAGGGGATCGGCGACATTCAGTCCGGCGAAGCGCGTGTAGTCATTGTTGGCGGCGCGGAAGCGCCAATTGAAGCCGAAGTGATCGAAGGATTCAAGGCGATGGGGGCGCTCGCCGAAGACGCGCAACTGGCAGAGCTGGACGCAAGCGACACGGCCGATAATCGGCGCGCTTGCCGGCCTTTTTCGGATAACGCAGGCTTTACTCTGGCGGAAGCGTCCCAGTTTTTTATTTTAATGGACGATGAGCTGGCACTGAAGCTCGGTGCGACTATTTACGGCTCAGTACCCGATGTTTTCGTCAACGCCGACGCTAACAAAAAATCCATTTCGTCGCCCGGAATAGGTAACTACATAACCGTCGCCAAAGCTATGTCGTTGGCGCAACAATTACTCGGGGAAGAAGGCGTTAAGCAAACTTTTGTACAGGCTCACGGCACAGGTACACCGCAAAACCGAGTCACCGAATCCCATATTCTTAATGAGATTGCAAAAACCTACAATATCTCACAGTGGCCTGTCGCCGCGATTAAATCCTATGTCGGTCATTCACTCGGACCCGCCGGGGGCGATCAATTGTGTGCCACCCTGGGTGTGTGGGAGTACGGCTATATTCCCGGTATCAACACCATCGACAAAATCGCTGACGATGTTTACCAGTCTAATTTGTCATTTTGTCTTGAGCACGAACACGTGGGCTACAAGGGCGAAAAAATGAAAGCGTCGATCATCAATTCAAAAGGTTTTGGCGGCAATAACGCCACCGGATTAATCCTCTCGCCGCAAACGACCATGGCAATGCTGCGCAACAAGTATCCTGAGTCAGCGCTCGAAAGCTACCGTACAAAAAACACTCGCGTTCGAGCTTGCGCCCAGGCTTACGATAAAAAAGCAATAGACGGCGAGTTTGACCTTATCTATCACTTTGGCAGCGAAGTGATGAGTGCTGAAAATCTGGAAATCAGCCAGCAGGGAATTAAACTGGATAACTTCGAAAACCAGCTCACTTTTTCGACAGAAAATCCTTTCGCCGAGTACTGTCAATCATAAGCGCAGCCAATCTAAAGACGAAAGCCCATCGCTTAATCTCTAGCTAACAAAAAAGCATTTGCTCGCACCTTGCAGCGGCGTTATGCTGTGCGCCGATTCCGAGTCGAGTGCAAAAATTCCAAATCTTGATTCGATCACACGTCAACAAAGCGGTTGGCTTTGCCCGCTTTTATTGCTTTTCGGGGCGTTTTATGAACAATATCAGTCTGTTTCTGATCTCCGCGTTTATCTGGGGATCCACCTGGTTGATGATCACGTTTCAACTTGGCGTTGTCGAACCGATAGTGTCGGTGACTTATCGCTTTGCGCTGGCAAGCCTTTTTCTGTTTACTTATTGTTTACTCAGGTCCAGACGGTTTAACTTTGAATTTAAGGATCACTTGCTAATTCTGGTTCAGGGATTGTTGCTGTTCGGTTTCAATTACTGGCTGACCTACATTGGCGTAACAAAAATCAACAGTGCGCTGGCGGCAATTTTAAGCACCAGTATCGTATATTTTAATGTCGTTTTTGCGCGAATTTTTCTGGGCGATAAAATTCGCAGCGAAGTTCTCGTTGGTGCCACCATCGGCGTTGCAGGCATTTTTCTGGTTTTTCTGCCAGAGCTGACGCTAGTGAGTCAGTCTGAACAGGGTCACAGTTCAATCTGGCAGGGGATCGGCCTAATCATCTGCGGCAGTATTTTTGCGTCTTTGGGCAACATTGTTTCGGCAAAAATGCAACGACGAAAGATCCCGGTGCTACAGGCAAATGCGCTAGGTATGTTTTATGCGTCCGGGCTTATTGCGCTCATCGCATTGTCGAGCGGCTTTCAATTTTCCTTTGACTGGTCATTGCGCTATGTTGGCTCACTAATCTATCTGGCTTTATTTGGATCAGTGGTCGCATTTGGCGCTTTTTTGACTCTGGTCGGCCGGATTGGCCCCGATAAAGCCGGTTATGTCACCCTCGTTTATCCCGTTATCGCCATGCTGTTCTCCAGCCTGTTTGAGGATTATCGATGGACAGGCATGGGATTTTTCGGTCTGATTATAATCGTCGCCGGTAATTTTATCGCCATGGGCAAGTATAAAAGTCTGGCGCTGTATCAGCGCTGGCGTGCAGCGGCCGTGAAGAAGTAATTATAAAATCTTCATGCGGACGGTCTGGGTTAGTAATACGTTCTAACCACCTCAAGCTGAAAACATTGTTACGCCATTAATAGCTTTTTGCCAAATAATTTCTGACACTTGTCGGCTGGCAGTGGCTCGCTAAACAAGTATCCCTGCAATTCGTCACAAGTATTTTCAAGTAAGAAAGCCAGTTGCTCCTGCGTTTCTACGCCTTCAGCTATCACACGAATACCCAGTTGATGACTCATGGCTATAATAGCCGACGCGATAGCCATGTCGTCCTGATCCGATGGTATGTCTTTTACAAAAGAGCGGTCTATTTTTAGCCGGTCAATTGGAAAGCGTTTTAACTGACTGAGCGAAGAATAGGCAATGCCAAAATCATCCAGTGAAATTTTGACGCCCATCGCCTTAAATTCGGTAAATAGTTTTGCGCTGCGTTCCGGGTTTTCCATAGCAAAAGTTTCAGTAATTTCTATTTCCAGAAATTTCGCTGCGACACCGCACGATTGCAGAGTATCTTTAACCACTCGTTTGAGCGACGGATCTCTAAATTGGCGAGCTGAAAAATTAACCGACAGTTGTAAGTTAAATCCCTGAGTTTGCCATTCCTTTAGCTGCTTACACGCTTGAGCCAGAACCCACTCTCCCAGCTGCACGATTAAACCGCTTTCTTCCGCCACAGGAATAAATTCGTCAGGCGATATCAGTTGCCCCTGATGCCGCCATCGCAATAATGCTTCGACGGCAAATACCTGTCCGCTTAACAAATCAACCTGTGGCTGGTAATACAGCTGAAATTCCTGCATTTTTTTCATCGCGCGACGCAATTTTGAATGCATCCTCATTCTTTTTATGGCCGTTTTGTTCATTTCCTCTTCAAAAAAACAGTAGGTATTTTTACCTTTGGCTTTGGCGTCGTACATGGCAATATCAGCTTGCTTGACCAGAGTGTCGACATCGCCGCCATCGTCGGGATAAAAACTGATCCCGACACTGGCAGAAATATGTAATTCAAAAGCGTTGATAAGATAAGGGCTTGAAATCGCTTCTAGTACCGAGTGTACCAAAGGCACAATGTCTTTCTTTGCGTGCAGGTCAGTCAACAGTAATACGAATTCGTCACCTCCCAAACGCGCGACGGTATCGCCTTTTCGAAGCTTGCCCTGCAATCGCTCGGCAACTATTTTCAATAATTTATCGCCCGTCGGATGACCATAAGAATCATTAATTAATTTAAAACCATCTAAATCCAGAAAAATAACCGCCGCAGGAAGCTCAACTCTTTGTGCTTGTATCAGGGCATGCTCAAGTCGCTCCTGAAACAATACTCTATTCGGTAATCCGGTTATTACGTCAAAATGCGCGAGGCGATATATATGCTCCTCGCTGAGTTTTTTCTCGGTTATATCACCAAAAATTCCGACATAGCGAACTAAATTATCCTGAGGATCCTGGTAACTCGAAATACTCAACCACTGTGGATACACTTCGCCATTCTTGCGCCGGTTCCACAGCTCTCCTTGCCATTTACCGGTTGCAATTAATTCTTTCCACAATTGACGATAAAATTCTTTGTCGTGGTGTTGCGACTGCCATAAACGAGGCGTTTGTCCAAGTACTTCAGCTTCACTATATCCTGTGATTTCCGAAAAAGCCTTATTAACCCTTAATACGCGCCCTTGACTATCAGTTACCAGAATACCCTCGCGGCTGCACTGAAAAACATTTTCCGCGAGCTGCAACTCCGATCGTGTGTTTAACCGTTCGCTAATATCGTGGGCGCTAATCACAAGAACTGGCGGGCTTTCGGCATCGGAAAGTTGCAGATGGATTTCTACCGGATAGCAACTGCCGTCTTTACGTTGATGCGCCGATTCAAATACCATGCTCTGTTTTTGTCCGGAGATTATCGGCGCTATCATTGAGTCGAACTCATCCTGGCGCGAATCGGGCACTATTTCTTTCAGGCTAAGTTCTCTTAATTCATCAAGAGCGTAGCCCAGTTTATCTCTTGCTCCTTGATTAACTTCCATAATTTTGAGACTGCTTGCCTCAATAATATAAATTTCATTATACGACTGGTTGAGCAAGCGCCCGAATCTGGCAGCCATACGCCGCTCGACCAGACTATCGGTGATATCCTCAGATATTCCCAGTAAATAAACCGGCTCGCCTAGTTCATTGAAAATAGGTATTTTTCGGGTGTGTAAAATCCGTTTGCCTTTGCTTGCTGTGTCTATTTCCTCTTCGGCGATGTTCAGCACTTCCCCTTTTTCAATTACATCGCGGTCTTTTTTTGTAAAAAAATCTGCCTGTGCTTCTGGAAAAAAATCGTAATCATTTTTACCTTCAAGCGCTTCACTAGTTAAACCTAGCAACTCTTCCCCGGCATGGTTCAGACGCACAAAGCGTAAATCGCGTGCTTCTTTAACAAACACCATTAACGGAATATGCTCAATCACCGAGTCCAGAAATAGATGGGTATCCTGCAAAGCCACCAGTGACTGCCTACGCTCCAGTTCATTGGCTATACGTTGCGCGTATATCCCCAAAACAGGTCGAGTCCAGTGGTCAAAAACCATGGGCTTAACGTCCATCACAGAAAGCACACCCAAGACCTCACCGTCTACACCCGAGAGCGGTGAACCAAAGAATGAAGTGACTCCCAATCGGGTGAGCTGTGTGTTTTGCGGATAGAGCTGACTCACATTTTCCGGGACAAACTCCATTTGTTTATTCACGACGTCCTGGCAGGGTGTGTGATTCAGGTCGTATTCAAAATTATCGGCAATATTACCATTGGTAAAAGCAGCCAGAGTTTTAACTCGAGATTTTTCAGGATTGGCAAAAATGCTGATAAACACGTAGTTTGCGTCATAGACTCGAGCCAGCTCGCAAGCGAGCGTCTGAAAAAGCTGGTTTGAAGCGCTCAAATCTACGCAGCTTTCGGCCAATAATTCCAATGCCCGATGCGCGCTTTCTTGTGAGTTAGTTATATTGACCCTGGTATCCACTACAATTAGGTGCCTATTTACGCTTGGTTCGAGCCGTTTTTCGCTGAATAATCAGTTTTTGCGGACTGATTAGTTTAAAACCGCGCTCGGATACTGTCTTTTAAGCATAGTAAAGCAGAAGACACCTTGCCAGTTTCTCGTAACGAACGCCTTAATGAGTGAAAAGGCATTCGACGTATCGCAAAGCAAACCACAGGTTTGCTATTTAGCAACCGTCCCAAAGCGACCATAAAAAAACCGCCATTCAAAACTGAAAGGCGGTCCAAAAGGTTAATGACCAGGTTATAAGAGTTTGGTAAATTTAGAACGAATAGCTCCCCTTAACATAAAATATGCGTCCTCGCGGGTCGTGCTGTTTCGGATCGTAGCTGAAGTTTGCACCGTCGTTAACCAGCGGTGGCGCTTCGTCGAACAAGTTAATCACGCCGACACTGATCGCCGCTTCTGCGTCTTGCATATCGAACAGATAGCGATACTGCATTTCAACCGGCGCGAAACTGTCAATGGTTTCACCCTGTCGATTGTTCAGATAACTTGAGACGTAGTCCATTCTTGCGTAAACGCTGTGCTGGTCGAGCTGCCAGTGGGCGGCAAGACTCGCTTTGTCTTGAGGCATAGAGCGGACAAAGTTGCCAAAGTTAAAGGAACCAACGGCGTCAATAGTCTCACCATTAATTGGCACTTCGTACTTAAGGTAACGAGACCAACCAAGAGACAGCTTCAGGTTACTGGCACCCAGGTCAAACTTGTAGCTCGACTCGAAATCAATACCGCTGGCATCAATATTGGCAGCGTTAAAATAATCGGTCGAAATGCCGGCCAACAGACTGGTTGGGTCGTTAGGATCCTGTCGAATGACCGTTGGACCGTTTGGATCGGCAGCGAGCTTACCTTGCGCCGATTCGATAGTGATCACGTCCTTATAATCTATGCGCCAGTAATCCAGGCGAACGTCAAGTTGGTCGTCGCTCCAGGCCGCGCCAAAATTGTAGTTGGTCGCTTCTTCCGGCTTAAGATTTTCTTAAGCCCGTTGTAGTCTGACGAATAAACAAAAGATTGTTTGGCGCCTGGATCAGGTTACCTTCGGCGTCCAGAACTGGCGTACCATCGGGATTTAAAACGTAGTCGATTACATTAACGGTGTTAACTACGTCGGCATTCAACTGCGACAACGAAGGTTCACGAAACGACGTACTCGCCGAAGCGCGTATCGAGAGAGTTTCGCTCGCCTTGTAAAGCAACGCGATTTTTGGATCGACACTATTGGCCGAGTCGAGATTTTCGTAACGAAGCGCCGCGTTCATCAATAAGTCGTCTGATAATGGCACTTCTACTTCAGCAAAAAGCGCCGCGGCAGTGCGTGACTCATCGACCTCGTTAACGCTGCCCAGAAAAGTAAAATCGTTTGGCAGTGGCGTTCCATTTGCATCGTACCGCAAGGTGCTATTGTCGGCAGGGTCAACTTCATAGGTTTCACGTCTGACCTGCGCACCGAACGCCGCGTGAGCGACCCCGGCAGAAGTTTCAAATAACTCGCCATTAATCACGCCGTCCCAAACTAACAGGGTAGTATTGGTAGTCGAGCGAAAATCAGTTTTAAGCCATTCTAACAATTCATCGCTGTTACCCAGTGGGTCAAAGTGGTTAAAGGTTAAATCACCATTAGGTCCGCCATTTCCGTCAAGCGCAGCACTCAGGCGCGACAGCGACATTTCCGGCTGCGAAATGCGATATTCGTTGCCACTGTACGCCAGCGACGCAATCCAGTCCCAGTCATTTTCCAGAGAGCCGGTTAAGCTGCCTTCAACTCGAAATGTTTCATTGTTACGAGGCGCCGGGCGAGATTGGCTAAAGTCCAGTGTTGGATTGTGTCGGCCAAAAATAACGACGTCGACACCAAACGGATTGTAGAGTTGTCCTGCGCTTATCGTCGGAAAGTTCAGGTTTGGCAGTGAGGGAACCGAAAAGTTATCGATTACCCGATAATCACTGTACATGGCGGAAACATTTAATTTCATGCCGCTTTCAAATTCACGGGTTAAGTTACCGTAGTATTGTTCGCGTTCTTCTTCGTTAATGATGTTGTAATGCAAGCCGTATTTAAAGCCACACAGCTCTAAATCGCCATCGCCGTCCAAATCTAATGGTCGACCGTTGACAGCGTCACAATTAGGGTTACCCACCAGATCACCGGCAGAATAAGTACCTGCCCAGGGGCCAGAAGTAACGACCGCGTCGTCTAGCAATCGAAAACCCGTACCCAGACCACTGGCCGCATTTTCTACCAGCTCAGGTTTTTCCCAACCTTGCAGATTACTGCGACGCAATACCGAAGCGGCTAAAACAATGTGTGTTTCGCCCGCGTCAAAGCCGCCCATAAAGCTGATATTTTTATCGTTCTGGTCAAAACCCTGAATGCTCTGCCAGGAACCTTCCACTTTTAACCCGTCGAAATAATCATTCGTTCTTAAGTTAACCACACCGGCGACTGCGTCGGAACCGTATGCGGCGGCGGCTCCTTCTTTGAGCACTTCAACCTGGTCAACGGCGATTGCCGGGATAGATGCAGTGTCGACAAATACGCTACCGTCCTGAGCTTTGGCGCCACTCAGTGTTTGCCGTTTACCGTTAATTAATACCAACGTCGACGACAGCCCTAACCCCCTTAAATTGATATTTGATGTGCCCTGATTGTAAAAACTGGTGAAGGTATCAGGGCGATTTTCCGCACCGCTGTTAATCGGCAATATGTTGACCAGATCAGTTAGATCGACAGCGCTGGTAAACTGCATTTCCTCGGCAGTTAATAGCGTGACAGGATTAGCTGCAGCCGTATCGGTGCCTTTAATGTGGCTGCCGACTATCATCATTTTGGTGGTGTCGACGGATGCCTCGTCGGATTCTGCTTCTTCGGTCTCCGCCGCAAACGCTACCGGCGATGCGAGTGAAAGCCCTAACGCGATAGCAATGCTGGAGTGGCGAAATCGTTTATTGGTATTTATCAAAGTGTCGCTCCTGTAGTGATAATAGTTATTATATTTTCAGGCAGTTTTTTATTTGTATTATTGGTTATCTCAACAGCGAATTAATTGGTGAAAAGTATCCGCCTAAACCAAACTTCAAAATACAAAAATCAGTCCCATAATTCATTAGTCGGGTCAGGGGTATTTACTAATGTCCCTGACTCTGATCATTATGTGAGCAATAAGTACAGATAAACATGGTACTTTAGTACGGGTGAGAAATAGATTGGCGTTAGTTATGAAAATGGATGCTAAAGGAAGTTAATGTGGAATTTTGCGACAACAAATTGTGTTTCCGTATTACCGATTATTTCGGGTCAAGAAGATGTACGGTAGCTTCGGCGAAACCGGTTCCAACTTTTGCATAATAATTGAAAACGACGTCAACTCCGGCCGACAGAAGCCTTTTTTCTTCATCAACATACCTTGCTACTGCGGCAGTTTTTCCTTTGTATTGCCCCAGACGAAGTTGCTTTGAAGATTCCAGCATATCGACGTAATTAGGAATGGCAAACAGAATCAGGTTAATTTTAGACAGGTCTATCTGCGCCCAGAATTCCGGATCTTCCGCGTCACCGGCGATCACATTTCGACCGGCCAGTTCTTGCGCAGCCACGCGCTCTTTATCAACGTCAATGCCGCAAACGCTCTTGTTTAGTTCGTTGGTAAGCGTGTCATAAGCACCGGTCCCAACCCGGCCCATTCCAATAACGAGTACACTGGCGTTATGCGGCTGCGAGAAATGATCTTCAGCTAAGCGGGTCTGCCCTTCAAATTTCTTTAATACGGCAACCCAGCTCTGGAAAAGATCATGCGCCCAGATATTGATAATACTCGAAAAAATGAACGATATTGCCACCGCTAATGCCATAATGACGAGCCACTCTTTAGGTAGCAACCCATAAGTAACGCTTACAGAGCCGACAATTAACCCAAACTCGCTATAATTGGATAGAGTTAAGGCCGACAAAAATGCCGACCGGCTTCTTAGTTTGAGCCTGGTCAACCACAAAAAGAACAGTCCCGTTTTAATCGGCAAAAGCAGCGTTAAAATCAGAGCGACGACTAACATATCCAACGTGGGTAGCGCGATGAACCCGACAGAAAGAAAAAAACCGATCAAAAAGATATCCTTAAAACTCAAAAGCGATTTTGCCAGCTCTGCAGATTTACAGTGCCCACTTAAGAGAATTCCAGCAACCAAAGCGCCGAGTTGAGATTTTAATCCCACCAGCTCAAATAATTCTGCACCGCTAAACGCCAGAAAAAAGCCCACTAACGGCAAAACCTCGCCGTGGCCGCAACGCTGAATCAGCTTGAATAATAATGGCCTTAACAGCGGTAACCCGAGCAGCGCAAGCGCCCACAATGAAGGCATTTGATCGGCGGTAAAGGTAACAAAAAGAACAGCGGCAATATCTTGAATGATAAGAATACCGATTGCTACCTGACCGTGTCTGGCTCTCAACTCACCTTTGTCTTCGAGGACTTTTACCGCACAAACCGTGCTGCTAAAACTCATGGCAAAACTAACCAGAAGCACTGCCTGCCAGTTCAACTCCGCAAAATACATAACTCCCATCAGGCCGAAAAACAAGCCGCTCAGCATCGTGATCGCAACTATTACGCTCATGTGCCCGGTGGCACTACCCCATATTTCCGTCTTGAACAAACTCGCTACGTTGAGCTTTAATCCAATAGTGAAAAGTAATAGCGATACACCCAGATCCGCCAACACATCAAGAGATGAATCTGGCTCAATTCCAAGCGCGTGCAGGCCAAAACCCGCCGCCAGGTATCCGACCAGCGGCGGCAGGCTCAATTGTCTGACTAAAAATCCGCAGATAAATGCTACGGCAACCCAAAGATAGTCCATATATCAACCATTACTTCCAATTCACGTTTATGCAAGTGTCATAGAGATAGACACTGTACGATTAAAATTCCATTGGCCCGGATTTACGGCCCTGCAATCTCTTATATAAAATTAGTCCAATTTCAGCCGAAATCCAAATACAGGCAGCGCTTGTTGCAGAAAGTCCAGATCGTCCGATCGGAGAAACCCCAAATTTTGATAAAGTCGCCAGGCAGTAGTCATCGCTTCTGTGGTGTGCAGTATAATCTGGCTATGGCCTTGAGCCTTGGCTCGCTGAATACAGGCCTGGGTCAATGCGCGGCCTACGCCTTTGCCGCGAGCAATCTCGCCAACGCCCAGCAATCGAATACCGGACGCATTTTTCTCGCGAGTGGCCGTTCCACCCGAACCGTATTGTGCCATGTCAGAAAAATAAACCACGCCGCCGAGCAGTTCATTTGTGCTGGACAAGGCTACTAACACCTGGGTGTCAGGTTTTCGGGTAAACTCGCCAATATTGCGCAGCATCCGGTAATAACCCGGTTGTTCCTGCTCATTGGGAAATCCGGGCAAGTTGCCGTAGACCGCCACCATCAACTCGCCCAGTTGCTCAAATTCGTCTTTTAATAGTTCTCTGATTAGAATATCGGCTGGCATTTTGTTAACACTTCTTTTTAAATCCCTGAACAAAAACGATAGCAACATTAATCTGTGCAGGCCAGAAGTTTACGCATTTTTTAGCCGATTGTCAGCCAGTCCCGCCTGCTCTTTTCACTCATTAAAATTGCTACTCATCCGACTAAAACTAATTCCTGATCATGCGGTCAAAACCCTCATGTACATCAAAAAGGACACATGAACCATGAAAAATCATCTTCTCAAGTGGTTTCTCGTATCTGGCGGCCTGGCATTAACTTTAGCATTTCTGTTTATCTGGTTTGGTGTTTACAATATTGCCGCCAATGAAAAGCACTGGGCGGTAACCACGGCGCTGCTGGAGCTTATTCGGGAGCGTTCGATTGAAGTACGTCTCGATAAAATTCAGATGCCGCAAACAGCTAGCGCAGATTCAATCGCCAGAGGTGCTATCGGCTATGCCGAAATGTGCGAACAATGTCATCTGGCGCCGGGAAAAGGTCGCACTGAGTTATATGAAGGGCTCTATCCGCAACCCCCGGTTTTTCATCAGCGCGACAATTCCGAGCACGACCCGCGCGAATTATTCTGGGTCATCAAAAACGGAATCAAGCTGACAGCAATGCCCGCGTGGGAAAAATCGCATACTGATCAACAAATTTGGGAAATGGTCGCGTTTATCTCAGATCTGGATCAAATTTCGCCCGAACAATATCAACAACTCAGCAAGGCGCGTGAGCGGGAAGATACTGGCAGCGCAAATAACGACAAACACTAGCAAATTGAGAATAATGGTCTAAACTGATAATCATATAACTACAAGCTATTTGGTGAATGTCGCTATCTCCGTTATTTTCTAGTCAAAGCAGATTCGCGCATTCACCAAAAACGTAAATTAACGACTCAACCGAACGCCAGCCCAAAGATTAAACGATGAATACACCCCTGATGACAACAAGCCAAAAACTCTTTACCAGATCGAACGATCTCGCGCTGACTATTGGCGGCACCGGCGGCATGATGACGACCACATGGGTGGTCACCGGCTAGTGCGTTTTCGACAAAACAACCGTAAAAGCCCGTGACTCCTTTAAGACTCACGGGCTTTTTTTTACCTCTAATAACGGAAAAAGACTGAAAAAAATGAAAGTTCTAAAATTTGGTGGTTCCTCATTAGCCAGTCCTTCGGCATTCGAGACAGTCAGGGCAATAATAACCGAATCGGCAAGAGCCGACGCTGTCGCGGTAGTGGTTTCTGCACCGCTAGGCTTCACCAACTACCTGGTTGATCTGACACAGGCGTTGGTAACGGGAAATTTTGAACCGAACCGGTTTAATTTGCTACTCGAAAAATTTTCGTCTTTTTTAGATGATGCGCTTGGCCAATATCCGCAATTAAAGCAATTTGACGCTGCCGCCGAAATTGAATCCATCGTGGTACAACTCGAACAACTGGTACAAGGCGCCAGACTATTGTCGCACTGCCCCGAATCAACCCAGGCGCAAATTTTAAGTAGTGGTGAAAAGTTTAGCGTGGCGCTACTCTCAGCGTACCTGAAAGCGGCCGATCACACAGTTACAACGATAAAGCCAGAAAAGTTTCTGGTAACCGACGCGCAAAGCAACGAGCCAGTTGCAGATTTATCCAGGAGCGCCAGCCAATTTCGGAATCAATATCCGGATTTAGAAAAGATTTCGCTAATGCCCGGTTTCTACGGCGTAAAACCCAGCGGCGAAATAACGACCTTGGGACGAAACGGCTCTGATTATTCTGCAGCCGTGCTGGCTGTTTGCACTCGAGCCACTAGCTGCGAGATCTGGACCGACGTTGACGGAATCTATAACGCCGACCCACGCGTGGTAAAAGAAGCGCAATTAATTGAGGCTATGTCATACCACGAGGCAATGGAGCTATCCTATTTTGGCGCCAAAGTTTTGCACCCGAAAACCATCGCCCCGTTGGCGCAAAATCAAATCCTCTGCCGGATTAAAAACACCCTGGCGCCAGAAAATTCCGGTACTTTAATTTCCTGCGAAACTTCACCGGAAGAAACGGTCAAAGCCATTTCAAATCTCTCGGATGTTGCCATGATTACCGTTTCCGGGCCTGGTATGAAAGGCATGGTCGGCATGGCCAGTCGTGTTTTTTCTGCGATTAGTTTCGCCAATATTTCGGTAATTATGATCAGTCAATCTTCGGCTGAATACTGCATTAGTTTTTGTGTGCCGGGCGTCGAGGCGACTGCGGCAGAAACCTGTTTGAATCAGGCTTTTGAGTTGGAGTTAAAAAATGAATTACTCGAGCCGATAGAAATAAAACGGGAACTCGCTGTGATCACGCTGGTTGGCGATAAAATGCAACATCAAAAAGGAATCGCCGCCAAATTTTTTAGCGCCCTGTCGCAAGTGGGCGTGAATATTATAGCCATCGCTCAGGACGCATCAGAGAGAAGTATTTCAGCGGTCATTCGCGATCAGAGAACCGACGATGCGGTAAAAGTATGCCACCAGTATTTATTTTTGAAAAAGCCCAGTATCGACGCAATAGTGATTGGCTGCGGTAATGTCGGACGAGAGCTTTTACAGCAGATCCAATCACAGCAAACTCGTCTTTTCGATAAAAATATTGCGCTCAATGTGGTTGGTATCGCCAATAGCAAACAATTGTTTCTGGACAAATCCGGTGTCGATCTGGCTGACTGGCAAACTTTACTGACTAATGCCGAAGAAAAATTATCCCTGGACAGACTCAATCAGTTTGTCGCACAGGCTCACCTGAGTAATCCGGTAATAATTGACTGCACCAGCGCTGAAAGCATCGCCATGCAGTATGATCAGTTTTTACAAAATGGTTTTCATCTGGTCACGGCTAACAAGAAAGCCAACACTGCCAGCCTGCCTTATTACCAAAAGCTAAGAAAAATAGCCGATGCCAGACAGCGTCGCTTTTTATACGAAACAAATGTCGGCGCGGGTTTGCCGGTTATCGACAATTTACAGGGGTTATTGCGCGCGGGAGACTCTCTATTACAGTTTGAAGGGATTCTATCGGGTTCACTCTCTTATATTTTTGGAGAAATACATAACGGCCTTTCGCTATCACAAGCGACTATAAAAGCACGAGAACTCGGCTACACCGAGCCTAACCCGGCGGAAGACCTTAGTGGTCTGGACGTTGCGCGCAAAGTATTAGTCATTGCCCGCGAGGCAGGTCTTGAGCTTGAACTTTCGGACATTGAACTTGAGTCGGTAGTACCAAAGGAGCTGGCTGAACTAAACGACGCAAATAGCTTTTTGCAGCGCTTACCTGAGTTTGATGCCACTTTTCAGTCCAGGATAGATAAAGCGCAACAAAACAACCAGTTTTTGCGTTATATTGCTAAGATCGAAAACGGTAAGTGCCGGGTAGCAATTGATTCGCTCGATGCCGATCACCCGCTATATGACGTCGCCAACGGCGAAAACGCCCTGGCGTTAAATACCTATTACTACCAGCCTAGACCTTTTGTTATCAGAGGCTACGGTGCAGGGGC
>Ga0316209_1001860_pt1 | contig 19249 bp, 20 predicted proteins | sample 6monopyrite_MG_FD_204945 | JGI IMG/M metagenome (GOLD analysis project Ga0316209, IMG submission 204945) | Microbial mat bacterial communities from mineral coupon in-situ incubated in ocean water Damariscotta River, Maine, United States -... | ecosystem: Environmental > Aquatic > Marine >...
TACTGGAGTTCATCCCCGAGGAATTCCCACCCTCAGAAGAACCACCGGCAGAAGAATTGACCACCGAGGAACCAACTTGCGACGACGAGCCTGCGTTTGACGAGCCCGTGTTCGTCGAATTGTTCAACGAAGAACCATTGCCAGAAGAGGCTCCACCCGATGACGAAATCCATCCTGAACTGACTGCACTGGAAACCGAAGAACCAACACTTCCCGCCGAACTGGCTGAACTTCCCGAACTGGCAGAAGAGCCGGATAAACTTCCCGAAGTCGGATTCTGCGAACCACCTCCCGAACTGTTCCCCTGACTGCTATGCGAACCGCTACTCAAAGTCGGCGGCGGGTCGCCATCGCTCAAGTCGCTTTCGCCATAATCGGAAACATTATCGGGCAACTCCCACCGTTCATCCTGAGGCGGTTCCGGCCAAAGTTCCCGCGGATCACCAGGCCCCAACTCCATCCGAAATTGCGGACGATGATCAAACTGCACCCGTATCTTTTCCGGTTGCAATTGACTCAACACCATCCCATCGCGATCAAGCACTTTCACCACACCCAACCACGCAGCAGGCAGCGATGTTTGAGGAGCCGTCTCAAAGAAATAGCGAGCCGTCGGCTGCGCGTAAATCCGAAAAAATTCCGACACAAAAGAACGTGAATCTTCACGCGATCGAATCCAGGGCACCGACATCCGTATCCGCCGTTCTCCATAACTGGCAATACTTTCCGGCTGCCGGTAATTCCCCCGCCAGCGAAAAGAACGCCTCGCCATATTCAACGATTGATCCCGCTGATCATAAACATAATCCCCCGTCAGTACGACACGATTAAACAACAACTCCCGCGAACGGACCTGCTTCAATCGCGTCATATCAACGTTTTCGGTGTACTGTGCCAGCACCGTACTTTTTTGCTGAAGAAAGAAAAACTGCCCCGCTGCATCAACTCCCCAGGAAGCATTTCTCGCGCGTACCGCCAACTCTTTAATAATACTCCGCACCGATTCCTCACCGCGAAACTTCACCGAAGTGACATCATCAGCCAGCGGACCGGTTTCGACGAGCGCCGGCACATACAAAATATTCGTACCTGGCACCACATACTGCTGAATTAACTTTCGAATCAATTCCGCAGAATTCATCACCACATCGACCGATTCCAACGAACCATCCGGATCGTAAGAAAACAGATTTGTTCGTCCATATCGATGCGGCTTTTTCCCTGCTGCGGTTGGCGAAAACGCACCCGGGAAAACCTCGTTCAATTCAATCGCAGGCCCTTCCATTTTAATCCGTACTCCCGCGGGAGATTCCGATTCCACCTGCTCGACCCGCCCGAAATACCAACGATCTCCTGTCGAATACTCACACGCAATCCAATCGCCCGGATCCACCAAATCCCGATTCGCAAAATCATCATGCAACCGAATCTCCCCCGCCCCGCAACCCCCCAGACGATGCAATTCAAACCAACACTTCTTCACCGCCCGCGCACTCAACACCCCCTTCACATCCGTCTGATTCGGACCGTAATGTAAAAAAAGTCGTTGATAATCCATCTCGTTTTCTCTCTATTCAACAACACAGCGACCAGGCGCTAGCCGCCGGTAATTATTTATCGTCTGCCCTGCAATGAAGACATTTCCAATATGACCGGCGGTTAGCGCCTGGCCGCTCGCAACAAATCAAGAACTCAGCACCGTTTGCATCAGCGGGTTATCTGCATGAATTTGAATCGTATAAGAATACAAATTCGCCCGGGTCAGGTTGTACTGAAATCGCGAGACCGAACACTCCTCGAAATACCGATACGTACTGGTCGCCTCATCACGATACAAAAAGAAAGAAAACTTGATATCCGAAGAAGCGTCCAGCAAGATTCGCAATTGCTCCAGCTCATCGAACATCTCTTCTTCGCTCAACAGCAACTCCGAATTCTGCATCGCGATCTGTCCCGCAATCGAAATCTCAACTCCATTGCGAGAAATCCCCATCCGATGATCTCCCTCTTCCAGAAGCACCTTATAACGTCCGAAATCCCAACGATCCTGAATCTGCATTTTCGTAATCGGACCAGGTAGTTCATGATAACTTCCCTGCTTCAAAATCGTCGGATTAAACTGCAAAGCCATCATTCAACTCCTCATAAAAAAACAGGCCAGGCAAGCCGAGAGTGTGAACCTCCTGGTTACTCTGCACAGCGTCCTTTACTTTTTCCTAACGCCTAACCCGGCATAGCCGGAACCAAACAGCGATTTGAACCACGAAAGAAACGAAAAACACGAAACAAGAAGGCGACTGCGTAAACAGGTTTGCTTGACGAGAAAGTGTCGAACCGCGAATAGACGTAATTTTTCGCGAATTAACTTTCATTCATCGTATCTGTTCTTTTTCCTTTTCTGCGCGTTGTCGCGTCTTTGCGTGAAACTCTTTTTTCTAAAATACGAGCCTTCTTTTTGTTTTACCTCGGTGTTCTCTGTGTCTGCGTGGTTCATATCTTTCTTTTTCGTGGTAATAATATCATGTCACTTTTGCGCAGCATTTCATCGATAAGATACTAACGCCTAATCCCTACTACCTAACGCCTATAATCATCCCCTGCGATTGCGTAATTGATGCCCCGCAAATTGCAGATCATTGACGATCTCATCCAGGTCCATCGATTGAGAAACCTGAATCGTAATTTCACCAAACTGATTCACCGTTTGTTCAACCGCAGCAGGTGATTGCGTTGTTGAAGAGGCTGCACGGGATCGATTCAATCCTTCCAGAAACGATCCCCCAAGCTGATCCACCGCTGAGCGTTGCAACACAAATTCCCCCGCACTCAATAACGCAGGAACCTGATCCACCCCGGCTGGCCCACGCACAAGCCCTCCTTTGGAAAAACCGCGGATGCCACCAGAGAAACCGCCGCCCGAAACTCGTCCGCCTCCTTGCGAGCCACTCCCAATACCACCACCAGGATTCCCACCTCCTGCTGGAACTCCTCCAGGAATTCCACGACCGCCGCCACCGCCGCCACCCAGTGCAGCAAGCTGGGCAGCGACTCTCGAAATCGCTGCACTCAGTTGCGCCAACGCCTGTAATGCAGGAGAAACATTAAGCGAAACTGACATCCCGCTCAATTGACGCACCTGCGAAATCACACGCCGAAGCATCGAAGAAACCTGCCCCAAAGGAGACCGTAACGCCTGCAACCGTCTGGCCAAAGAGGTCAACCCCCGTTGACTCTGGCCCATTCGTTCCAGTTGCTGATTAAACGAATTCATCCGAGAAATCACATCATCCAATTCCTGCGAAAGCTGCGAACTATCCGCCAGAATCTGCACCGTCAAAGATTCCGAAAATCCAGCCATGATATTATTCCTAACGCCTAACCCGGATAAACCGGAACCAAACAGGAGGTAGAATTAACCACAGAGACGCAGAGATCACAGAGAAAAAACTCTCGCAAAGAGACGACAAACTCAAAGAGTTTTGCGCACCGCCTGCTACAGTTTGGGATTCAATTCGATTTTTGATCGATTTGAACAATTTATCTTTTTCCCTTTTCTTTGCGTTTCCGCGTCTTTGCGCGAAACTCTTTTTCTATATTTTTCACTTCTTTTTGTTTTGCCTCAGTGTTCTCGGTGTCTCGGTGGTTCACTTCTTTCTTCTTCGTAGTAATAAAATCCTGCCACTTTTGCGCAGCATTTCATTGATAAGGTACTAACGCCTACTACCTACTACCTACTACCTACTACCTACTACCTACTACCTACTGCCTACTGCCTACTGCCTACCGTCAAACCCTGGCCAGCGTGGGTGATCTCACGAATGCTTTTCCGCTGAACGTAATCAGGTTGTAATCGTCTCCCTCGGTCATACTGAGTGATTCCCGATAGACTTTTGAAAACGTCACTTTTTCACTCGCCACTCCAGCCGGATCGAGAATCGTAAATTCGAAAGTGAGCGTTTCCTGCTCGCCATCCGCAGACGTACTGGCGATGCCCGCTCCCGAAGCGAACGTCAAAAATTCATATAACTGCAACGGATCACCCGAACTGTTCGCCTTGCCGATCAGTTGTGTCCACTTGGCGGAAAATGAAAGGGAAACCGATTCATCGTCTCCTTGACGCAAATGCCCGCCACTGATTTTGCCACGATCTTTAATTTCAATCGTGTTCACTTTTTCGGTCCAGCTCAAATCCCCCTCATCAAGCAGCACCGCCAGCGTCAACGCCGTCGGCGATGCCCCATCCTTCAACACCAACTCCGCATCACGCAAATTCCGCACCAAATTAGAAACAGCCATTTATATTTCCTTTATGTTTTCCTAACGCCTAACCCGAATAAACCGGAACCAAACAAAAAAACCACAGAGACCCAGAGTTCACGGAGATAAAAACTCTCGCCAAGACGGTAGATCTGCTTAAAAAACTTTTCTTTCTTCTTTTTCTTTGCGTCGCCGCGTCTTTGCGTGAAACTTTTTTTCTAAAATGAGAGCCTTCTTTTTGTTTTGCCTCAGTGCTCTCTGTGCCTGCGTGGTTTACCTCTTTTCTTTTTCGTGGTAATAATATCCTGCCACTTTTGCACAGCACTTCATTGAAAAAGTACTAACGCCTATCACTCAATCCACTAATTGTGCCAACCCTCGAAAGCTGACCAGCGAATGATTCAGCGGTCTCCCTTTGACCGAGCGTTCAATCCGCGAAAAATCTCGCACTTCCGGCTCGCTCAATTTCGCGTATCCGATCGCAGGTTGTGCAGAAAGATCAAAATCCCGCACCGCAAGCACCTGTCTCGAAAGCATCCCGCGAACTTCATCGATCATCACGCGCATTCGAGCCAGATCGTCATCCCGCCGGGAAAAACAATGCACATCCAAACCAAAATCGAGAAATTGCAATCCCGTCGTGCGTGCTTTGCGATCCGTAATCCAGGGCAAAGCCAACTCCACCCACGCCTGCTCGCGCGTCACATCATCCTGCATCCCCGGATAAACCGTCAGCCAGGTCGCAGAAAAAGTATCTCGCCAGTAAGTCGTCAAACTGCGAACTAAATCTTCATGAAGAAATTGTGTACTCATTGTTTCCAGCCTGCGGTTACTCGAAAATATTCAACGGAATCGAACCGACATCGTCTCGCGCCAGGTTCAGACTGCTGCGAACCATCGCAGCTGCCTGCATCTTGCTCGTTCCAAATTCCAGGAAATTGATATACTCCACATCGTTCGTGACAGAAATCTGTGTTGTCTCGCCGTCATCCTCTTCCTGCCCCACGCCCTCATTCCATCCCGCCTGAGCCCGTCCCGTATCCACCGGCGTGCGTTCAATAATCCGCTGCATCAACCGCCGAGCCAGCTCCCGAACAAACTCCTGCCGCTTCTGATCAACCCCACCGTTCGCTCTTTCCAATCGATCCATCACGGGCGATAAATCAACCTCAATTCGAATACTCATTGCGGCCTCTCCATCTAAAGTAGGTTAGGCTTTCCAGCCTGACAAAAATGGTCTCCGCCAGATTACCTCTCAGATTTACCAGTGATCTTTGTATGATTAATTGAAAAATCAGTGCAATTCGCGTCAGGCTGGAAAGCCCAACCTACGTTCAACGCTGTACCACGTGCAGCGAAACTAATCCGGTAATCGAATCGAATTCAAACGCGGTGATGTCATATTGTTCGCCCGCGATCAAAACACGATCCGTCAACTGTGGTGCATCCGCAGGCAATTCCTCCTGGCTGACCACAACACGTCTCGCCCCATCAACCGCCTGCCCTCCCGCTTCCTGCGTGGGCATTCTTTCTTCCGATTCAATCAGCACCGAACAACTGGTATCCGTAAAAGTTTCCGTCACCTGCTGCGTTTCATGATCAAGTTGGCGTTCGACCACCCGGTACGTGATCGTCACTCCCCAATCGAGAATCGCTCGCGTGATGTCATCCTGTATCTGTAATGCAAGGCTCATTATTTTTCCTGATTGTTGCGATTTATTAAACCGTAGGATCCGCTGGGCGGACCCTGCAATTTTTCTGATAGAGACCCACCTCAAAGCAATCGATCAATCACTTCGGTAAAAGTAACGCCCAGCACAAACGTCATCGCAGCCAGAATCGGCATCAAATTATTCTGCCAGCGTTCAATCACACGCAACCGCGTTTCATGATCGTTCGTCACTTCCACTAATCCGGTTAATGTCACTTGAAGTCCTCCCAAATTCACATTCACTTCATGAAGTGCTTCCACAATCCGATCCAGTTTCTCATCCGAACGAGATTCCAACATTCCCAAACACCTTTTTTCTAACGCCTAATCCCTACTCCCTAACGCCTATCTCCTACTCCCCCGTATCCGCCTGTGAAACGATCCATCCGGGGCTTTCTCGCTGTTGCTGATCCCGCAATAGCCGTTCGTAAGTGGATCGAGCTTGCAGTAGTGCCAGCAGGTTCGCTCCGCGGTCCGTTGTTGCTCCCGCCTTTCCTGCGACTGCGTATTTCAACGCGGAGAGTTTTCCATCGCGTAATAAATTGGTGATATCCAGATCGATCTGGCTCAAAATTCCCTGGATTTGTTCCGCGGTCAGTTCTGTCCCAGTGACACTGGAAAGATCGGATAAGTCGCTCACAGTTATTCCTTTCTCGATCGTATTCTTGAATCGTAGGCTGGCGTGCTTGCACCCATCTTCGCGTGCCGAGTGATGTTCCATGACCAGTAAAAGTCGAATTTTCATCTACCGTATATCGATTCACCAGCACCAGGTTGATGAAGTGGAAACCGCATTTGATGGGTGCAAGCAGACCATCCTACATTTTGGCCTACTCTTTTATGTCATCTGTCAGAGACGGCTTCGTTGGCACTTAGCAATTCCCGTTGATGCGCTGCTCATCACTCTGTCTGAGCAATTCGTAGGCGAGATATTGAATCTGTTCCGCATAACATTTTTCTCGAAATTGCGAGACATCCCAGCCGAATCGTTCACACAAACGAAACATGAAAAACTCCAGGCTGCGGGGTCCATTCAAGTCGAGTCCGTCCCCGCCGCCGAGAAAAAATCCTGTTGCGATTCCCGAAAATGTTCGCCTGTCATGTTGCTCATCTCTGCGATCCGCTCGCACATCCAAATTAAATCGCCCGCCGTCCAGCCTGATTGTTCCAGTTCTGTGTGCAACTGATCCGCGAACAAATCCCAGCCCGTGGACTGCTTCGGAGCAAGCGTTTCAAACTCAATCCGCTCGTCCCCCTTCAAGCCTTCCCACAGTACAATCATCGCCACGCGCCGGTGATAATTTTCGACCGCTTCCAGGTACTGAGAATCATTTTCATCCCGCTGGATCACTGCCAACCCTTCTGCGTCTCGAAGTGGTTTGCCAGAAGAATCTCGTGAAATCTTTGTCGGTGCAGACGGAGCAACAATTCCTCGCTGTTGCAACGTTTGATGAAAACCGAGTCGCAAAGGTGAAACCGAAAACTTCCAGACACTCCCATCAGGCCGAGGCAACCGTACCAGTCGCGAATAACGATCCTGAATTTCTTTGCCACCAATACGCATAAATTGTTGCCTCTATTCTGAATAGTTACCAATTAAAAATACGATCGTCACTTCCACCACCAGGCGAGCCGGGACACGATGGGCCTGGTCACTTTCGAGCATTAAGAGTGGTTACCAATAACGCCCCGCAAAACAACCAGGGGGTTTACACCCCCGGCTCGCCTGTTCCATTCTCTTACGCTGCTCCATCCACCTTGGTGACAAACGCGGTATCAACAGCCGAAATACCGCCGTAGTAGCGGGCTTTGACACGTAGCACGACATCCCGCTCAAACGCGGCTTCACTTTCCGAGCGTTGCAGAAACGTTTGCACCGGCCAGATTTCCGTCCAGACAAACTGACGGGCAAAATCACCGACATACCAATCGTTCGCCGCCTCGCCGCCTTGCTCGTCAATAAATGGCGAACTCAACACTTGCAGCATTCCACCAAACGGATTCGCCATCTGCATTTCGCCATCTGCCGTCACATTCGTCACTTCAGTTGCGTTGACAATACTGCGAGCGGTTCCGCGAAGAGCTTCCGGGACCAGCACATATTTCGCAGGAGCAATCACCGGGCGAGATGTGCCATCAATGCGATCATCCTTCACCTCAGTCGCTCGATAATGAAGCACTTCTTCAATATCTGTCCAATCGACCAACGGAATCGCTGCGTTGAACGCGCTCGATGTCGTGTTCCCTGCACCGACCCAGTTCCGATTCGAACCGTTCGTTTTATACAGCGTTGCTCCGGCCCCTTTGGGACGATACACATAGTTGCCACTCCCAGCTTCTGCATCGCTCACGCCACGCACAATAGTTCGCTCGCGTTCTTGCCGCAAATAATAGCCGAGCGCCATCGCCCGGCGGTTGATTTCGCCGGTTTGATCAAAAGCAATCAATTCCTCATTGATCGATAAAATCCGTCCCTGCTTCGCTTCGGAAGTCGTGACATATTTTTCCTCAAAGGTCGATTCCTCATAAGGATGCCCTTCCGCCACTTCCGTCGGACCTGCCAACGCGCGGAACCCTGATAACTTCTGACTCCGCAGCGACGACGGAATCACCGTCACTAAGGAGTCCCCGATAAAGCCTTCGGTGCTTTCGTATCCCTCAACCACTTTGCGACCAATTAACTCGCCCGTCATCACCTGAAACAGATGCGTGCTGACTCCAGGATTCGATTCGCGAAGCAGTGCCGCAGCTGGCTTCTCTCCTGAAAAGACCTCCTGCGTTCGTCGCAAATTGGAAAGCACGCCACACGCTTCTGCTAATTCATAATAACTGAAATCATCCGTGCTGATTTTCTTTTCGTTCAGTAAATCACACGCCTTTTGATAAAACTTTTCCGGGCCGAGCGATTCGACCAACTCACGTAAATTTTGTCCCTGCATATTTCAATTCCTCTTACCATTCGGAGTACAGACATTCCTGTCTGTCGCATTCATCATTAACGGAACACAGACATTTCAGTCTGTACAAAATATAGATTCGCCATCATCGCGATAAAAATTAGATGCAATTACCCAATCGCTGCATTCACATTCGCAGATCCGACATGAAACGCCGAGGCGAATGAAACTCGCAGTAGCGTCGTGCTGTTCGCGTTGTACTGAATCGCCCGGGCAATCGCATCGCCAGAAGAGGCGACCGCTTCAAGTTGTTGATTCATCAACGTCGAAGCATTTTCATCTGCTGCGAGCAAATCTCCCAACTCGTACGTTGCCGACTGCGAATCAAATTCATAAACCGAAAGCGGACTCACATCGACCGAAATCGATTCGGTCTCCCCGTCCGCAGAAGGCTGATGCGCCACTCCCAGAAAAACCGCTGCAAACGATGCCTGGGTGGTTACCAAATTGGTATCCCACGGATAATCCGAAGCTGGTTTTGCATCGTCCGTATCGAGATACACCAAATCTCCCGCCTCAATCACCGTGCCCGAATCAACACGGACTTTTACCAACTGAACCTGCCCACTACGAAATCGAAGTCGATTAGCCATCAAATTTCCTTTCCCAAAAAACTAACCCGGATAAACCGGAACCAAATATATTTTAGCCACAGAGAGCACAGAGGTCACAGAGACAAAAGATTTCCAGAGAACCTCAATAAGTTCATCAGGAATTCAGTGATTACCTTTTTTGAATTCAAAAATCTTTCCTCAAGTTGATTGAAATGACAGAAAAAATATTCTATCCACAAATAAACTAAATATTGATTACCGGAGAATCGTTCAGTCTATTCCTCTGTGGCCTCTGTGACCTCTGTGACCTCTGTGGCTAACAAATACAATCTGCCAAATGCAATCTGCCAAATGCAAAGGTGCCAAATGCAAAGGTGCGTCACGACGCACCCTACGGTTAACTTTTCATTGCTCGGATGAATGCCTGATCCATTGCATCTGTTATTCCCTCTGTCCTGCTCGAACTGCTTGGCGAACTTCGTTGTAATTCGCTGCATAATTGACGCCGTTCCCGCAGCAACCGCCGGCGTGCTGCCTCGCTTTTCGCTTCCAAAAGTAGTTCACGAAACTCCTTTGTCATCGCCTGTTGAGGCAACTTTGCCTGCTCGATCAGTTGTTCAACATGAGTCTGTTTCTTGGCTCGTTTTTTCACCGCTAGATATTTCTTCAACAGTTTGTTGTAGCGAGTCCGCATCGAAGCGAATTCTCCTTTCACTTCTCGAAGTTCCGATTCCAGCAGCGATTCGGTCTTTTCATCAACTTCGCTTTCGTCAGTCTGTTCCTGAAAAGTGCTTGTTGTCGCCGGGTAAACGACCGCATCAACGCTGATCACTTCTTCAATCTTTTCAACTTTCGTCTTCTCCGCATTTCGACGAGCCAGCACGACGTGGCTCATCCCGACGAATTCTGTTTTCTTTTCTGCCAAGGCCAGAAATGTTCGACCGGAATCGGTCTCCAGCACCTGAATGTCTCCGCGAATTCGCCCTTGCTCGAACCGTACATTCATAATCGAACCGACCAAATCCCGCGTGCTGCGTTCATGTGGACGGGAAGCATTTTCTGCATGATCCAGAAAGACCGGCCTGTTCTCGTATAAAGGAATTGCCTCTTGCAACGCTTCTTGCGTGTATTCATATCCATTGCGAGATTGTGAGCCAGCCAACGCCACATCAAGCACCTGCATCAACTCACGATCGACTCGACTCGAATGACTTTGCCAATCTGCAATATGTTCCTGAAGTCGCTCACCTGTTGCTTCCAGTTCATTCTGCTGCTGTGTTGTTTGTGTCATTATTCGTTCCTTATGAATAGGCGTTAGGTAGTAGGGATTAGGCGTTAGGGTTGTTTTCACGGCTCGTTTGTTTTCCTGACGACTGTTTCGCTCTCTGCATCGATTTCGCGCTGCATCTGCTGCGGGTCGAGGTTTTCTTTTCGTTGGACTGCGGCTCTGCTGAGGACTTTGGCGTTGATCAACGCGACGTCTGCCTGGCGTTCTCTCGGGCGATCTCTGCTGATTAGTTCTGGTTTACTCCAATGCAGTTCCGCCTGTTGCAAGGTTTCTTCATCCAACTGATTTTGAAAAACGGCTTCCTGCATCAATCGTTTCCAGAGTCGTTCAAATTCGCCACAGAAATAGTTTTGCTCGCATTGAAACAGTTTCACTGCGGGGCCTTCTGCGACCATTGTTGAAGCGTAGTTGCCGTTGGAGGCATCGGCAGTCAGCATGAATTCCGGGATTCCTGCTCCAGAAGCAATCCCCAACAAAAGCATTCTGCCCAGCGGGACCGCATCACCAAAATTCGTATCGGGCTGTAAGAACTTGATTTCTGTTCCGGCAGAAGTCGTTAAAATGGTTCCTGGTCGAACTTGTTCCTGGTTCACATCCTGAGGCACTCCGGGCAGCGACCCTGTTTTCGCCGCTTGTGCCATGGCGCTTGCTTGAGCCGGGCCGCCCTGCACTTTTCGCCAAAGCACAATCGATGATTGCAGCTTCCTCGCCCGCAATTCCGTTTCCTGCCACTGCTGAAATTGATTAAGCGAATACAACATTGAAGCGAAAAAACTGATGCCTCGTTTTTCGTTGGAATCGACACCGATCCGCGAATGTAGAATTTCGTTGGCTGGAATGCGTTCGATCAACTCCCCATTTTTGGGGTCGATTTTCAAATAATAGCGAACCGTTTCCACATCGCCCTGCTCTGTTTCGATCCCCTGTGAATCTGGCTGCGTCGAAGTTGCCCCGATCCATTCGGGATCGATAAACCGCACCTGAGGCGGCCCGTTCGTATCGGCGTAAATTCGCAAAAAACATTCGCCATCCCGCCAGACTCGCCGGGCGTATTCCTGGAACGAAAAGTGAGCTTTGTTCGCGTCCAGAAACTGAATCCACAATTTCTTGAGCAGTTCCGTCTTTTTGCGTTCAGGCTCGTTTCTGCTTTCGTTTTGCACACGAAACGAAAGCCGCAATCCTTCGCCAACGACATACGCTTCGAGAAGACGTAAGATATTTCGAGCATGAGGGTTTTCACGCACCAGCTTGCGTGCCTGGTCGCGAAGTTCTGCCCGCTCTTCTCCTGTCAGATGCTGCGGCGATCCTCCCAGCAATGTCCAGTCTCCCGGATCTTCCGCCACAGTGGTGGGGCGAGATTCTTCCAGAAGATCGACCAACTGCTGCTGTACTGCCCGTTCATACCGCGCCTTGAGTCGTGCAGAAATCAACTTATCCCGGAAGTATCCGATCATCAACTATTCCCTATCGAAAAAACAAAATATCAACCCGCCCTCACCCTACATCGTTTGGTTGCGCGGTTTGGTAGGCGTTAGGTATTAGGTATTAGGCGTTAGGCTCTTATCAATGAAAGGCTTCGCAAAAGTGGCAGGATTTATTTATCACGAAGAAGAAAGAAGTGAACCACGCAGACGCAGAGAACACTGAGGCAAAACAAAAAGAAGTGAAAAAACATAAAAAAAGTTTCACGCAAAGATGCAGCGACGCAAAGAAAAGCGAAAAAGAAATGATTTTTAATTTATGAGAATAGCAGTTTGAATTTCAATATTTTGCAGAGGAAGCAGGAAATTTTTTTCTCTGTGACCTTTACGTCTCTGTGGTTTTTATAGTTTTCCTTATTTGGTTTCGGCTATGCCGGGTTAGGCGTTAGAAAAACAGTCGAGATATTTCTTATTCGGCGGGATAAGAGAAATTATGTGTGTGATTTGTTAGAATATCTCACCGAATGAAACCGTATCCATTGCCTCTGACTGGGAGACTCAACATGATTCGCTTTGCTTGTACCTTGCTGTGCTTCGTTGCTTTTTTCACTGTTTTAGAATGCGAAATATTTGCTGACCAACCGGCATCGTCTTCTAAAACAATCAGCCTGTTTAACGGTAAAGATTTAACCGGCTGGCATGTCGATGTTCCTGCAAAGGATAAGAATCCGGACATCAAGCCGACATTTATTGTGCGAGACGGGATGCTGGTCAGTCTTGGAAAACCAGCCGGTCATATTATTACTGACAAGTCGTACGAAAATTATCGCCTGGAAGTGGAATATCGTTTCGCAGGCGAGCCGGGCAACTGCGGCGTGCTGGTGCATGCTTCGACGCCGCGGGCTTTGTATAAAATGTTTCCGAAATCGATTGAAGTGCAGATGTATCATCAAAATGCGGGCGATTTCTGGTGCATCGTCGAAGATATTACCGTGCCCGATATGATCAAACGACGCGGACCAAAAGAGAACTGGGGAATTACCGAAGGAAAGGGACGCCGAATTTTGAATTTGACAGATAATTCCGAAAAGAAAGTCGGCCAGTGGAACCGCATGGTGATTGAATGCGTTGGCGACGAAGTCAAAGTCTGGCTCAACGGCGATCTGGTCAACCACGGCAAAAAATGCACCGCCACCAAAGGACAAATCGCCCTGCAGGCAGAAGGCTCCGAAGTCGAATTCCGCAAAGTGTTACTGACACCAATTCAAAAACTGACAAATTGATGCGCCTCTTGTAGGGTGTGCCGGGTACACCAATTGTGAATTTCCAACCATGATAAAAGATTGCCATTATAGCGGAGTGTTTCCTTGCAATCGTGGTCCGCACAGCGGACCCTACACCTGGTTTTTCCTAACGCCTAATCCCTACTACCTAATGCCTATTTCACCAGATGAAATTTCCGGTTGCGCTTGGTGCTTGCACTTCGAGCCAGTCGGTTGATTCTGCTTGTTGGGTGGCTTGCAGGGCGGCGGCTCCTAAGGTGAAGACGCGATCATCGTGATGGACGCGGTCTTGCAAGTGATCGATTCTGCACATGCCTGATGATCTCTGTTTTAATAGGACGGAGGCGAGTTCGGTTTCCAGATCGTCTCGGGTTTCTGTTTCTTGCAATTGTCCGCAGTTTTTGTACCAGGCGATTTGCCTGTGCAGAATCAATTTTCGCAAATTGACCGCGAGTGCATGATTTCCTTTTCCAGCCATGAACTGAAAGCGTTCCAGTTGTACTTGTGATTGATACTTCTGGATCGTAGAAAGGAGTTGATATTCATCGAGCAGAAAAAAGATGTTCGGGAAATTTTGAGCCATCTGTTCGATCCAGCGATCGACCCATGAAACGGGAACGGGCTTGTTTGGTTTTGGGCAGATGACATCCATGCGGTCGACAATGATTCGTTCTCCCTCACGATGAAGCACAACGCCGACGGTGTAGTCGTGTTTTTCGGCGTAATCAATCGCTGCGATATACTGAAAACCGGGGCGTCCCTGTTGTTGCTGCGATAAGGTTTCATCCCTGCACGCTTCCGCTTCTTTGAGTGAAACGAAACCGCCATCGCTCATTTGCCAGGAGTTGTTCCAGAGGCGATCAAAGACCGCAGCGGGCAAAAGTTGGCGTTGTTCTTCGAGCCACGCCGGTTTAATCCACGGAGCCTGGCAACCTTGCATGGTCGAAAAATGCCAACGGCTACTTTTTCTTGCCGCTTCTCGCACATCCCACTGCCAACCGCGTCCGAGACCCGCATTGGTCAGCACCATTAACATGCAGTTCGGTTTTTTGGCAGCCGAGGAAAGCAGCGAGTACCACAAGTCCGGCTTCTCCCAATGCGACAATTCATCGCAAATGACAAAATCGGGAAGCAGCCCCCAGGAACTTTGCACATCAGAAGAAATAATGGTCAGCCTGCTGCCTGTTTCGCGATTGAAAACCGCATGTTGACGAAATTCGAGTTGATCGCAATAACGCGGATTCAGTTTGGCAATTCGTTCGATGGCATCGCGTATCAATTTTCCTTGATCCAAATCCGCAGCGGCAGCCAGGCCGTTTACCTGCGTTGTGCTGTATTGCAGAATCCACGCCAGTTGCACCGCCATATCGGTCGTTTTGGAATGACCACGCGGTCGTTCCAAATAGGCCAGTTGCAAAGGCGATTTCGCAGCCCGCCCTGCCAGTTGCATCCAACCGGGATCGAGGGCGCCAAAATCTTTTGTTTGCCAGGGTTGCATCATAGCCGGGAATTTTTCGGTGGCGTGTTCTTCAACGATGAGTTGCTCACGGAATAACTTTGGATGTTTGCGAGCCGCTCTTTTCTGGAGTGTTTGCTTCAAGTTCAGTCGGTATTGCAAGGTTTTCCAGGCGCGCAAGGCGGATAAGTTCTTCATCGCTGATCACTTCTAAAGGAGAATTTGAAATTGAAGCAGCCGCATGCTCGGGCCACTCCGGCGGGGGTCGATTTTTCAACCACTGCGACATCGCGGGGACACTCCCTTTCATCGCTTCCTGATACAATCGGGCGGCGACGTTCTGGCTTAACGCATCGTAAACGGCGTCGGTTTTCATTCGAAATTCGTCGTCATCGGCTAACAATTCAACGACCAGGAACAAGTCAAGATTCAACTGCTGAGAAGCCGCCGCAGGGGATGCACCACGCAGGAGCAGATCGAGATATTCCCGCTGTTGCTCACTGGAAAATGGAGAATGCTCCCGTTCAATAGCTTGTTGCGATAAAGAATCTTCATCGATTACAGCCAATTCAATCCGGGCAGATTTTTCTTTCCGAATTCGTTTTGGTTTGTGACTCATATAAAATCCTTAGGATCGTTCGAACAATTACTGTCCGATCTCAACTTGTTATTAGCCGCCATTCATCAGTAAACGAAACTGATCCACCACAGAGAACATGTAAGAACCGCGGCTAACGCCGTGCGGCTGATGAATGATCGCTCGCTGAAATTAAAATCCTCGGGTTGCTACGCAACTCAGACAACCCTGAACGGGATTGTCTGAGCTACCCGGCTTATAAACCACAGAGCACGGAGAGCACGGAGAAAAATGCTCTCTCAAAGATGTGCCAGACACAAAGAGTTATCCACATCGTCTTAAAAAGATTGAAATTCAATCCATCAAAGCTTTAATGGAAAATTCTCTTCTTCTTATTATTATCTCTGCGCTCTCCGTGTCTCTGTGGTTCAATTCTTTCTACTTCGTAATATCAAGCCTACGTAGTAAAAAACGATCCGTTTTACGCAGGATGCCAGTGATAAAAAACTAACGCCTATTATCAAATACAAAATAAACCGGTTCGGAGTATTGGCTTTTGCGGTGTGTTTCTTTTGAGATCATTCTCTTTTTCCCAGCATGGCGATGTTTGCCATATATGGCGGAATGGCCGATGCGTGATTGATTCTTTTTGGTTGATTTCCCGACACGCACAAAGCCGGCTCGTTCAAAGAACGGGTTGATATTTCCCATCTGTGCTAATGTTTCAATCCATGGCCAACAGCTCGATTCACAACTTCGCCGGATGAACTGGCTGGCTAATCCTGCACCGCGGTAACTGGGGTGAATGACCACGCGGGACAGCGTGACGAGTTGATGATTGAGTGCTTTTGCTTTGATGCTGGTTCGTTTTCCTGAAAGCCCGAAGAAGCGATTTCGCATACTCAAGGACAATGCTGGCGATGTGAAGACGCAAATGCCAATCGGGTTTTGTTCGTGCCAAAGTAACGTTACATATTTGACGAAGCCGAGTGAATGGGATCGATAATGCCACCGAGCGAAGTACGGCCAGTCGGATTTGGTCGCTTTGCTGAGCCAGAGTTGCGGGGCGAAACTGATGACTCTTTTTTTTTATCGGAATCGTTTCTGGAGTATCGGGGCGATTCCCCCAATGTGCATTGAATATGCAAATCGGGTGAAAGATCATCTATGACATCTTCGTGAGTGGTCGCGATGAGAAAGCCGATGCCGGTTCGATCAGTCAGTTTTCGCAGGTTGAACGCAACGACTTGAGCGAGTATGCGATCCAGTGTCGCGGTGAATTCGTCAGCGAGTATCCAGGTCGGTTTTTTTGAAATGGCGAGTGCCAACCGAAATCGATATCGTTGACCATCGCTTAATTCGGCGGGAGTTCGCAGCATCAGTTGAGCTTCGCTTAACCCGCAGGCGGAAAGAATTTGCATGCCCTGCTGTACCGGTAATTTAAGGGCATCGATGAGCGGTTTTGTTTCCAGATCGATTTGATCGATGTCCAAAATATCATTAAGTTCTTTTGCAGCGGCTCGCATTAAACTCGATTTTCCTGAACCTGATTCTCCTGTGAAGCAGACAATTTGTGATGGCTCGATGGGAACTTCAAAGTCTTGTGCAATGATGTGCTGTCCGGTTTCGAAATCGACGCCGAAGCTGTCCATTACCTGGGTGGTCATGGTGGTTCTTTTTTTGGGGAGGAAATTGTATTTGATGGATAGTTTCATTTGTTTTCTTTCAGGCGAGCCGTTTTGGAAAAATCGTCGGTTAGGCTTTCCAGCCAGACACATTGATTCGTAAATATTTCGAGTGAAACGGTAAGTTTTCTGGTCAATTGAAAGATGATCGTTTTGGAAACCACATTTGTCAGGCTGAAAAGCCTACCCTACTTTTTTTGTTCCGGCTGCGCCGGGTTAGGAGTAATAGTGGTTTAAGAACTGTAGAATAATCGTTACCCGAATCTACAATTCTCGGGTTGCTTCGCAACACAGAGACAACCCGCAGCGGGATTGTCTGTGGTCCCTGGAATTGTCTGTGGTCCCTGGAGTAGATTGCGTCGATTGGCAACAGCACAGTAACCCGGGGGTTAACACCCCCGGCTCGCCTATCCGCCATGAATATGTGCTTCGACTTCGCATTGTTGCAGAAACTGATCGAGGTGGGGTTTGACTTCTTCCCATTGTTCGGGATCAACTTTCAGGGTGACGGTGACCATTTCTTCCTGTTCGTCATCGTCATCGGCAAGAAAATCGAGTTCGGGAGTGATTAGCAAATCAGCGAGATCTTTTTGATCGAAGCCGGTGAGCGTTTCGTCGATGTCTGGTAGTTCGATGAGGTCTCGCAAGAGGTCTTGCAGTTTTTCCATTTCCCATTTGCCGCCAACCTGTTCGTTGTTGAGGGCGACGTTGAGGGCTTTTTCCCGTTCGAGTGAAATGGAAACGACAACGACCGGAACTTCTTTAATCCCTTCCTGTTTCAAGATGGAAAGGCGTTGATGGCCGCCGACGATGTGTCCGGTTGTTTCATTCCAGACGAGTGGTTGTACGAGTTCAAATTCTGTGATTGAACGCTTGAGCCGTTCGTATTCCGGCATCCCCGGTTTTAATTCGACCCGTGGGTTGTAAGGAGCCGGTTTCAGTTTTTTGATTGATAAGGTTTCGATACGCATTGGGGGAACCTTTTGTAGGCGTTAGGTAGTAGGGATTAGGCGTTAGTTGCTTGTCGATGAAATCCTGCGTAAAAGTGGCAGGATTATTTATCGCGAAAAAGAAAGATGTGAACCACGCAGACACGGAGAACACCGAGGAAAAAAAAGAGTTTCACGCAAAGACGCGGCGACGCAAAGAAAATTGTTGGAGGCGGTGCGAGAGTTTTATCTCTGTGATCTCTGAGTCTGGTGGGTTAATTTATTATTCCGATTTGTCCAAGTCAGGAAAATCGTCTTGGTCTGGCATGCAGAGCCAATCGGGGGATTGTTCGAAGGTCTCTCGTATTTCCTGCTTTACTTTTGACAGAATGCGAGCGACGTGTCCTTTGTGGTGTCCGAAAACGAGGCCGATTTTTTCTAATGGCCAGCCTGCATTTTCGCGGAGGGCTAATATCGCCAGGTTTTTCCATTTAAGTGGTTCCTGGTGCGCATAATGCTCGTGGATGATCTCCCAGAAATCTTCACCTTCAAGACGAGGCAGCAGAACTTTCATGTTGTCTTCGCGAATGACTGTCATTGCATCCCTCTACTCTATGCGAAATTGTTGCGCGGGTTGATTGTCGCTGGAGTTGTTTGCGACGAAGCCATATGATCGCACTACTACGGGGTGTGAACCAGATCGGAATCTGTTTTCTTGCCGGTTTGACTGTTTGATAAATCAGTTCTATTTTCCCGGCGGCTAGCGCCTTGCCGCTTACATTGTCAGGTGATATTTTTGATGAATCTTGAGCGATATCGCAAACAGATGCTCTTCCGGGAATTTGGTGAAGAGGGACAAGTTCGATTACGCCGCAGTACGGCGCTGCTGGTTGGTTGCGGAGCGTTGGGGACGGTGATTGCCGATTCGCTGACGCGGGCGGGCATCGGGAAGCTGCGGATAGTGGATCGGGATTTTGTTGATCTTTCCAATTTGCAACGGCAGGTTCTTTTCAATGAAGAAGATGTGGCGAATCATGAACCGAAAGCGGTTGTGGCGGCCCGGAAATTGAAGGCGATCAATTCGGAAGTGGAGATCGAACTGCAGGTGGCGGATGTGGATCATCAGAATAT
>Ga0316209_1001863_pt1 | contig 19233 bp, 17 predicted proteins | sample 6monopyrite_MG_FD_204945 | JGI IMG/M metagenome (GOLD analysis project Ga0316209, IMG submission 204945) | Microbial mat bacterial communities from mineral coupon in-situ incubated in ocean water Damariscotta River, Maine, United States -... | ecosystem: Environmental > Aquatic > Marine >...
TGCATCTTTATGGATGTAGCCGAACAACGCAACCAGTGTTTTCATTCCAGCATTGCGGCCTGCTTCTATATCACGAAGCGCATCGCCAACATATAGGCAGCGCTGTGCTTGCGTGCCGATGGTTTGGCAGGCTAGCTGCATTGGTTCAGGATGGGGTTTGCGTTGCGCGGTGCTATCGCCACTGATAATACAGGCAGCTCGTTGACTTAGATCAAGGCCATCCATTAACGGCAATGTGAACCGTGAAGGTTTGTTGGTGACAATACCCCAGGGCATGTTTAACTGTTCCAGTTGGAGGAGTAATTCTGACATACCGGGAAACAATTGTGTTTCGTTGCATACGTTTTCATCGTAGATGGACAATAACTGTTCGCGTAATGATTCAAAGCTTTGATCCTTGGCAGTGAGCTTGAAACCGAGCGTAATGAGTGCACCAGCACCGTTAGAAACTTCGGGACGTATTTGTTCGAATTGCAATGGTTTGCGTTGATGTGCTTTTAATAGCAAATTCAGGCTTAAGGCCAGATCCGGGGCGGTGTCAGCAAATGTGCCATCAAGGTCGAATAAAATAGTGTCGATCTGTTGACTGTCTTCGTGCAGGTGTGGCTTCGTTATGGGTGCTGCTGGTTCTCTAGTGTTCATGTGTTGTTTGTTATCTTGGTGTACAGTGAACCATATAGTTAACATCAATATCGCTGCCCAGTGCGTACTGGCGTGTTAAGGGGTTATAACTAAGCCCGGTAATGTCGTGCAGGTCGAGTTCGGAGGCTCGTAACCAGCTTGCTAATTCGGAAGGTTTGATGAATTTCTCGTAATCATGCGTGCCTTTTGCCAGCATTTTGAGAAGATACTCGGCTCCAATAATAGCCAGCATGTATGCTTTGGGATTGCGATTTAGCGTAGAGAAAAAAACATGCCCGTCAGGTTTGACCAATGTCGAGCAAGATTTAATGAGTGAAGCAGGGTCTGGGACATGTTCGAGCAATTCCATACAGGTCACGACATCATAACTGTTTGGTTCGGCTGCTGCTTTTTCTTCTGCGCTGATTTGTTGGTAATCAACTTGCAAGCCTGATTCCATTAAATGCAGTTTGGCAACTGATAGCGGGCCGCCGGCAAGATCGATTCCGGTGACTTCTGCGCCAATTGCTGCCATAGACTCTGAGAGAATGCCGCCGCCGCAGCCAATATCGAGCACACGTTTTCCATCCAGCTGGGTGCGTTCGTCAATGTAATGCAGCCTGAGTGGGTTGATGTCATGTAAAGGTTTGAATTCACTGCCGGGATCCCACCAGCGTGTTGCCATGGCGTCAAATTTGGCGACTTCCTGTGGATCCATGTTGATTTCAGCTTTGCTTGTCATGAGGTAATGCTTTCCAGAGAATCAGTAAAACTAGTATGAAATTAATTTTTAGGCTCGTCACGTTTTTTGATGCGTTCACGCCAGTCTTTTGCTGTCTCAATGATACCTTGTTCGTCGAGTGTGGTCAGCGAACGATTTTTGAGCAGGTGTTTTCCTGCTACCCAGACATCGCTGACCTTGTGGCGACTGCAAGCGTAAACGATGTGAGAGATGGGATTATAAATAGGTTGATCCTCAATGTCGTTAAGTTGAACTGCGATGATATCTGCTGCTTTGCCAATCTGAAGTGATCCCGTGGTGCCGTCGATCCCCAGTGCTTTTGCGCCATTTAATGTTGCCATGCGTAAAGCAGTTTCCGCAGGTATTGCGCTGGCATCGCCTGCCACAGCTTTGGCGAGCAGTGCCGCGCTGCGCATTTCTCCAAACATATCGAGATCGTTATTACTGGCGGCACCGTCAGTGCCAAGGGCGACATTGACGCCGGCTTGATTGAGCTGTTGGACAGGGCAAAAACCGCTGGCTAATTTAAGGTTTGATTCGGGGCAATGAACGACGTGTGTACCGGTGAGTGCGATTTTTTCGATTTCTTCATCGTTCAATTGTGTCATGTGTACCGCTAATAAGCGTGGTGATAGCAGCCCAAGTTTTTCCAGTCGTTCGATGGGGCGGCAGTGCTGTTGTTGTTCGGACTGTTGGACTTCATCGCGGGTTTCGTGCAGGTGGATGTGAATTTGTAAGTCGAGTTCTTCGGCCAAAACCTGAATTTTTTGCAGGGGTACATCGGAAACCGTGTAGGGAGCGTGGGGTGCAAAAACGGTACTGACCAGTGGGTGGTTGCGATAGCTGTCTTGTATTGCCAGGCCTTTGCTGAGGTATTCGTCGGCATCGGTTGCCCAGGCGGTGGGAAAGTCAATTAAAATCAGGCCAACGGCAGCGCGGATACCGCTACTGGCAGCCAGTCGTGCGACTTCATCAGGGAAGAAATACATGTCATTAAAACAGGTGGTGCCGCCACGTAGCATTTCAGCGATGGCCAGCTGTGTTCCGTCATGCACAAAGTCACTGTTAACCCAGGCCGTTTCGGCTGGCCAGATGTGATTGTTGAGCCAGTCCATGAGCGGTAAATCGTCAGCCAGTCCACGAAACAGGCTCATGGCCGCATGCGTGTGAGTATTGATCAGGCCGGGTAAGAGTGCGTGCTCATCGAGCATTAAAGTATTGCTTGAAGTGTATTGCTTTTGTGCCTGGCTGCTCGGCAGTAAGTCCAGAATGCGACCGTCATGAATGGCCAGTGAGTAATGTTCGTAAACGGTTCCGGCGGGCTCAACAGGGATGATCCAGCGGGCGTGAATCAGGGTGTCTATTTGTTGCATGGCGGCTCTGCTCTTTCGGTGATTTTTTCACAGCTATGTCTGCATTGTTTCAGTATAGCCTGAAACAAGCTAATCATCAGTAACAGTGTTTAGTGGAGAGGGTGTGACCAGGATTTAATCTTTTTTGATATGGAAGTTACTACTTTGCTGCGCGTTTGATAATTTGCACTTCGACACGGCGGTTGCGGTTTCGACCAGAGCGTGTCCAATTCTCATCGGTGGGACTGATTTCACCTTTGCCGGCCACCATCATGCGTTCTATATCAACGCCCTGACTTGCCAGGTAGTCCCAGACGGCATAGGCACGTCGGTCAGAGAGTTGATAGTTATAATCGTCGTTGGCAATATCGCTGGTGTGGCCATCGATGAGGATGCGGTTGATCATGGTATCATTCTGAAAATAGTATTTTGCCGCGCTGTCTAGAATGACCACGGCCTCCTGGCTTAACACATAGCTGTCATGATTGAAGTTGATGTGTTGCAGAGAAATGAATTCCAGGGGGGTTAGAGTGTCTTCTGTTAAAACCTGCAATTCCGGAGCATCGCTGAATAGCAGGTCTTCTGAAATATCATCAGGTATGATGACGTCCATGGCCTGCGGGTCATTGCCGTGTTCTTTGATGATCTCGGGTTGATTGCCGAGCGCAAGTGCGCTGGCTGATGTCGGTATGAAAAACATAAGTGACGTCAACAGTGCTGCAATGAGAGTGATGGGTGCTAAGTAGTTCATACCTTAGATTAACGGCGTAACTATGCTGATATTTAGTAATATTTTCCTACAGCGTTGTTTTAGATTATTTATATTTATTGGGATGTGATGGAGTTGAGTATGAACGGCGTACAATACGATAGTGTTAGACCTTTGCGGTGGGCGGAAGGGGGGCTGTTTATGCTTGATCAACGGCTGTTGCCGCATCAGTACCAAGAGATTTTGTATGACAATGTTGCCGATGTGGCGAAGGCAATTACCGATATGGTGGTGCGCGGAGCACCGGCTATCGGCATCGCAGCCGCTTTTGGTGTTGCGTTGGCGGCACGTCAGCGCTATGACGGCTCAGATTCGTGGCGTGCGGTATTTGATGAAGATATGGTGATGTTAAAGGCGGCGCGGCCGACGGCGATCAATCTGGCCTGGGCGGTCAATCGGCTGTGTGCAATGCTTGATGATATCCAAGGTGACCCATTCTCGATTTTATTGGAAGAAGCGCAGCGAATTCACGATCAGGATATTCAGGCAAACTACCGTATGGGTGAATTGGGCGCAGCGTTGATTGAAGAGCGCTGCGCGGTAATGACGCATTGTAATGCGGGAGCATTGGCGACAGGCGGTTACGGTACGGCTCTGGGCGTAATTCGTGCCTCTTGCGCGCGTGACTTGGTGTCGCAGGTTTACGCCGATGAAACGCGGCCGTGGATGCAAGGCTCTCGGTTGACGGCCTGGGAGTTATTGCAGGACAAAATTCCCGTTACGCTGCTCGCAGAAGGGGCAGGTGGCCATTTGATGAGGCAGGGCGAGGTTAAGTGGCTGATCGTTGGTTCTGATCGCATTGCGGCCAATGGTGACGTGGCGAATAAGATCGGAACTTATAATGCGGCGATTGTAGCGCGTCATCACGGTGTTCGCGTGATGGTGGTGGCTCCGACATCAACGATTGACATGGATACCGCTTCGGGAGATTTGATACCAATTGAGTCACGGGGCAGTGCTGAGCTGTTGTCGGTTGGCGAAATACGCCTGGGCGCAGAAGGGGCTAATGCATGGAACCCTGTTTTTGATGTAACTCCGGCAAATCTGGTTGATGCCATCGTTACTGAAAAGGGTGTGGTTTTAGAGCCCAACGCAGCCAAAATGGCTGAATTGATGGCGCGTCGCTAAGGCCGTTTAGTTTGACGGGTTAGCAGGTCTGAGCGTATTGATAATCCAATATCTTGAGTGTCACGTTATGTCGTTGTTTCAGCTGTGTTGTGAGCAGGAATTATGCTAGAATTTCCTGCTTTATGTGGGCAGTCGAATAATAATAATCAACATGGCCAATAAGCTAGCTGTTCAACTACCTTCCAACGGAAAAACTGATTATTTCAAATGAATGTGATCGCTAAAGAAATTATCTCCCGAAACATTGAGGAGGAGATGAAACAATCCTACATGGAATACGCTATGAGCGTCATTGTAGGGCGCGCACTGCCTGATGTTAGAGATGGCCTTAAACCTGTCCACCGCCGTGTGCTGTACTCAATGCATGGTTTAGGTAATGACTGGAATAAACCTTACAAAAAATCAGCGCGTATTGTCGGTGATGTCATAGGTCGTTATCACCCGCATGGTGACACGGCTGTTTATGACACAATTGTACGTATGGCACAGCCGTTTTCACTGCGCTATATGCTGGTGGATGGTCAGGGTAACTTTGGTTCAGTCGACGGTGATTCTCCGGCCGCGATGCGTTATACCGAAGTACGTATGTCGCGGATTGCCCATGAGTTACTTGCTGACCTTGAGAAGGAAACGGTTGATTTCGTTTTCAACTACGATGAGTCAGAGGAAGAGCCGGTTGTCTTTCCCGCGCGCATTCCCAATCTTTTGATCAATGGTTCTTCTGGCATCGCAGTAGGACTTGCGACCAATATTCCACCGCATAATATTAATGAAGTAATCAGTGCCTGCCTGGCTTTGATTGATGATCCGGAGCTGGATATTGTCGGCTTGATGGAACATATACCCGGGCCTGACTTTCCCACGGCGGCGTTCATCAATGGTGTGAGTGGTATTCATGAAGCCTATCGTACCGGGCGCGGAAAGATTTATTTACGCGCCAGAACAGAGATAGAAGATCGGGATGCGACGAGTGGGCGACAACGTATTGTTGTGACCGAGCTGCCTTACCAGGTTAATAAAGCTCATCTACTAGAAAAAATTGCCGGGCTGGTTAAAGAAAAGCGTGTAGAAGGCATTACTGAGCTACGTGATGAGTCTGATAAAGACGGCATGCGTGTAGTTATTGAATTGCGCCGCGGTGAAGTGGCAGAAGTGGTGTTGAATAATCTCTACAAGTATACCCAGATGCAAAATGTCTTCGGCATCAATATGGTGGCATTGGTTGATGGTCAACCTAAGCTGCTGGGTCTGAAACAGGTACTTGAAGCATTCCTGCGGCATCGCCGTGAAGTCGTTACTCGCCGCACACTCTATGACTTATTTAAAGCGCGCGATCGCGCTCATATTCTCGAAGGGCTGGCGGTTGCCCTGGCTAATATCGATGAGATCATTGTGCTAATTAAGGCGGCAACTAATCCTGCTGAAGCCAAGACGGTTTTGATGGCGCGTGTTTGGACATCTGATGCCGTCGTTAATATGCTGGCGGACATTGATCTTGAGGCGACGCGTCCAGAATGGTTGCCCGAAGGTTTTGGTCAAAATGAAGATGGTTACCGTTTGTCCGATCAACAGGCTCAAGCGATTCTTGATTTGCGCTTGCACCGCTTGACCGGCTTAGAGCAAGATAAAATAATCGGTGAATACAAAGCGATAGTTGGTAAGATTGAAGCGTTACTAGAGATTTTGTCTGATGTGAATCGCCTTATGAAAGTGATTTATGATGAGCTGGTTGAATGTCGCGATCAATATGGCGATGAGCGCCGCACAGAAATACTGACGTCTCAGCAGGATCTGACACTCGAAGATCTGATCAATGAAGAAGATGTGGTGGTAACGATTTCTCACGGTGGTTATGCGAAGTCACAGCCTTTAGATGTTTATCAGGCACAAAAACGTGGTGGCAAAGGTAAATCAGCTACAGCGGTTAAGGATGAAGACTTCGTTGATAAACTTTTTGTAGCCAATACTCATGACACTATTTTGTGTTTTTCCAGTTTAGGCAAGGTTTACTGGAAGAAGGTTTATGAGTTACCGCAAGCGAGTCGTAATGCACGTGGTAAGCCTATCGTTAACCTGTTGCCATTGAGTGAAGGCGAGCGAATAACAGCGGTATTACCTGTGCGCGAATACGATGCGGATCATTTTGTTTTTATGGTGACACGCAGTGGTACTGTTAAGAAAACTTCTTTAGTCGATTTTTCACGTCCTCGTACTAACGGAATTATTGCTATTGATCTTTTAGATGCAGATGAGCTGATTGGCGTAGATATTACGGACGGCACAAAGAGCATTATTCTTGTTGCCAGTTCTGGTAAGGCGGTACGTTTTGATGAGCAGGCTGTACGTGTGATGGGACGTAATGCTCGTGGTGTTCGTGGTATTCGTCTGAAATCTGAGCAGCAACTTATCTCGCTGATTATTGCTGATGAGGGCGAAGTGTTGACCGTCACAGAAAAAGGCTACGGTAAACGTACGCCGGTTGCTGAATATCCTTCGCACAGTCGTGGTGGTCAAGGCGTGATTTCTATTCAGACATCCGAGCGTAACGGTAATGTCGTTGGCGCAGAACTGGTCAATGAAGATGACGAAATTATGCTGATCTCTGACGCTGGAACTTTGGTGCGTACGCGCGTAGCCGAAGTGTCTGTGTTGGGTCGAAATACTCAGGGCGTACGTCTGATCCGGTTGGCTGAGAACGAGAGCCTGGTTGGTTTAGATCGCTTTGAAGGCGTTGATGAGGAAGAGTAAATCGTTCCCTGTTATTGATGCCTAAGTCGATGGCCAAGTGTTTATAAATATATTGAAATAATGTTAGGTAGGTATTGATATGTCGAGAGTTTTTAATTTTAGTGCAGGGCCAGCTGCATTACCGGAAGCCGTTATTACTCGAGCCAGAGATGAAATGCTCGATTGGCAGGGCAGTGGAATGTCAGTGATGGAGATGAGCCATCGCGGTAAGGAGTTCATGTCTATTGCAAGCCAGGCAGACGCGGATTTACGCGAGTTGTTGGCGATTCCTGATAATTACAAAGTGATGTTTTTGCAGGGCGGAGCCAGTTCGCAATTTGCGATGGTGCCGATCAACTTACTTAAAGGTAAAAACAAAGCGGATTATTTTAATACCGGCATGTGGTCTAAAAAGGCTATTGCCGAAGGCAAACGTTTTTGCGATGTGAATATTGTCGCTAGTTCAGAAGCCGAAAAATTCACTACGATTACCCCCGTGTCCGAATGGCAATTAGATAATGATGCAGCTTATGTGCACTACACACCGAATGAAACCATCGGTGGAGTCGAATTTGATCACATTCCAGAAGTAGGTGATGTACCGCTGGTAGCAGACATGTCGTCAACACTATTGTCGCGCCCAATTGATGTTTCAAGGTTTGGTGTCATTTACGCCGGCGCACAGAAAAATATTGGTCCTGCTGGGCTTACCGTCGTCATTGTCCGCGATGACCTGGTCGGTGATGTTGTCGAAGGTATGCCTGCGATGTCTAATTATCAGACGCTGGCTGATGCGGATTCAATGTACAACACACCGCCAACCTACAGCTGGTATATCGCAGGGTTGGTGTTCGACTGGATTAAAAAACAGGGTGGTTTGCAGGCGATGGCGGAAATCAATCAACGCAAAGCTAGCAAGCTTTATTCTATAATTGATGGTTCTGGTTTTTATTCGAACCCTGTTGATAAGACCTATCGCTCGTGGATGAATGTGCCTTTCACATTGGCTAATGCAGACCTCGACAGTGTTTTTCTTGAGGAAGCGAAGGCAGTTAATCTGGTGACGCTAAAAGGTCACCGTTCGGTGGGTGGAATGCGTGCAAGCATATACAACGCAATGCCAGAAGAGGGCGTAGATGCGCTGGTTGAGTTTATGGCTGACTTTGCTAAACGCAACGGTTAATAGCCGTGTGATTTTTGCTAGATATTTTAACTATCATTTATAGAGAACAGCATGTTTAAAATTCAAACCCTGAATAATATTTCACTTGCGGGACTGGAGCGTTTGGCTCGGGATAAATACGAAGTGGCCTCTGAGTTGCAGCAGCCGGATGCTATTTTATTGCGTTCTTTTAAAATGCATGACATGACTATTCCTGAAGAGTTAAAAGCGGTGGGTCGTGCCGGTGCAGGCGTTAACAATATCCCTGTTGATAAAATGAGCGATGTAGGCATTCCAGTTTTTAATGCGCCGGGTGCGAATGCGAATGCCGTAAAAGAACTTGTCGTTGCCGGTATGTTGTTGGCTTGCCGAAATGTCTGTCAAGCCTGGGAGTTTGCAAGAAACCTCGAAGGCAATGACGAATTAATACACAAGCAAGCCGAAGCGGGGAAAAAAGATTTCGCGGGTTTTGAATTGCCAGGGCGTACGTTAGGTGTAATTGGTCTCGGTGCTATTGGTGTACAGGTGGCTAATGTTGCCTTGAAGCTAGGTATGAATGTTATTGGCTATGACCCAGATCTTACCGTAAAAAGTGCCTGGCAGTTGTCATCTGAGGTTCAGCAGGCAGTCAGCATCGATGACCTGTTGAGTCGATCAGACTTTGTTACCTTTCACGTGCCATTGGTTGATGCGACGCGCCATATGATCAACGAAGAACGTCTTCAATTGATGAAAGACGGCGCGGTGATTTTGAATTTTGCCCGCGATGGTATTGTTGATGATAAGGCTGTTAGTGAAGCGATTAAGTGCAAAAAAATCCATGCCTATGTATGCGATTTTGCTAATGGCTTGCTGAAGAATCATGAGCAGGTTATTACACTTCCTCATCTTGGCGCTTCGACAAAAGAAGCTGAAGATAACTGTGCGATTATGGTCGCCGACCAGGTTAGTGATTTTCTTGAAAATGGCAATATCAGCAATTCCGTTAACTTCCCTGAAGTTGTCATGCCGCGCACGGAGGGTTATCGTATTGCTGTAGTGAATTCAAATGTACCGAATATGGTCGGGCAAATTTCGACGGTAATGGCCGATGCAAATCTGAATATAATTGACCTATTGAATAAGTCACGTGGCAAGATTGCTTATACGCTTGCTGATGTTGAAAGTGAAATACCACAGTCTGTGGTAGAAGGACTTAAGGCCATTGACGGTGTTCTAAAAGTTAGAGTCGTGTAAAGGGCTGTCGAATATACATCATGGTAGACGACAAACTAGGATCCATTCGAACGCGCATTGATCAGCTTGATGAACAGCTGCAACAGCTGATTACCGAACGAGCTGAATGTGCCCAGGAAGTCGCGCGCATAAAAAATATTTCATCAGCGAGTGCGGATAGTTCAGATTATTATCGTGCTGAACGTGAAGCTGAGGTCTTGCGCACGGTTATGGAACGCAATAACGGCCCACTCGCAGATGAAGAAATGGTGCGTCTGTTTCAGGAAATAATGTCTGCCTGTTTGGCGTTGCAGCATCCAATGAAAATTGCCTTTCTAGGCCCCGAGGGGACGTTTACTCAGGCAGCTGCGCATGCTCATTTTGGCAAATCAGTTAGCACAGTTCCTTTGGCTGCAATTGATGAAGTGTTTCGTGAAGTAGAATCTGGCGCTGTACATTACGGAGTGGTGCCGGTTGAAAATTCTACAGAAGGGATTGTCAATTATACTCTGGATATGTTTATTCAATCACCGCTTAAAATATGCAGCGAAGTTGAGTTGCGTATTCATCATCACCTGATGGCAAGTGTTGATGATTTGCAACAAGTAACGAAGGTTTATGCGCATCAACAAGCGCTGGCACAATGTCGTGAATGGTTGGATAGAAATTTATCAGGTGTTGATTGCATAGCCGTTAGCAGTAATGCTGAAGCCGCTCGTGCAGTAAAAAATAAGAAGTGTGTGGCTGCAATTGCCAGCGAAGCCGCAGCTGATATATATCAACTTGGAATTTTAGCCAGAAATATTGAAGACAATCCCGATAATGCAACACGGTTTTTGGTAGTAGGTCGTAAAGCACCGGGGAAAAGCGGGAACGATAAAACATCATTGTTATTAACGGCTGCAAATAAACCTGGCGCACTGCAGGCAATGTTAAAACCGTTTGCTGATAATAATATTTCGTTGACGCGGGTTGAATCACGACCATCGCACTCGGGCACTTGGGACTACGTGTTTTTTGTCGATATTGAGGGTTGTGCTGAAGATGATAATGTTGGCCGCGCTTTACAGGAATTGAATGGTGTTGCGTCAATGATTAAAATTTTGGGTTCTTATCCTAAGGCTGTTATTCAGGCCAAATAGGCTTATATTATTTTTATTTTTAAGTAGGTAAATAACATGATCATTATCATGACTTCAAGTGCCAGCGATGCTGATATAAACAGGGTTGATACCAAATTGCAGTCTATGCAAATGGCTTGCAATGTTTCCAAGGGCATACAACGTACTGTCATCGGTGCGATTGGCGATGAGCAAAATGTTGATGTCGAAGCATTAGAAGCCTTGCAAGGTGTTGATCAGGTAATGCGCGTCATGAAACCTTATAAAATTGTTTCGCGCGAATCGCATCCTGAAAACACTGAAATTGATATTAAAGGTGTGATTCTTGGTGGTAAGACAGTGCAAATTATTGGCGGCCCATGTTCTGTTGAAACACCTGAGCAAATGGAAAATGCCGCAAAATTTGTTGCCGCTGCAGGTTGCCGTTTGATGCGTGGCGGAGCATTCAAGCCTCGCACCAGCCCTTATGCATTTCAAGGTGTCGGTGTCGATGGTTTAACGATGTTTCGTAACGCGGCTGAGCAGCATAAGCTTCCTATCGTTACTGAGTTGATGGATGTTCGCATGCTCGATACCTTTTTAGAGCATGATGTTGATGTAATTCAAATTGGCACACGAAATATGCAGAATTTTGATCTGCTAAAAGAAGTCGGAAAAACCCATGTTCCAGTGATTCTCAAACGTGGTATGTCCGCTACGATTTCAGAATGGTTAATGTCAGCTGAATACATTGCCGCGAACGGTAATCACAATATTATTTTCTGCGAACGTGGTGTACGTTCTTTTGAAACAGCCTACCGTAATATGATGGATGTGACCGCCATTCCTGTATTGAAGCGCGAAACTCACTTGCCCGTTATTATCGATCCAAGTCATGCCGGTGGAAAAGCCTGGATGGTACCTGCGTTATCGCGTGCTGCCATAGCAGCAGGTGCTGATGGTCTACTGATCGAAATGCACCCTACGCCAGCAGAAGCATGGTGTGATGCCGACCAGGCGTTGACACCGGATGAACTGAAAAACTTGATGGATGAGCTGCGTGGTATTGCTCAGGTTATCGGGCGTGATCTTTAATCACCAAGTTCCTGCAACGTTTTGTTGTATTTTTCCGTAAGTTATTTGGCGCATTCTTTTTATGTCAAAAACTAAATTTAGACAATTAACTATAATAGGTGTTGGCCTGATTGGCGGATCGTTGGCGCGATCTGTTAGACAAGCCGGTGCTTGCGATGAAATTGTCGGTTGTGGCCGCGATAAAAATCATCTGCAACAGGCTGTTGATCTCGGTGTTATTGATCGTTTTGAGATTGATGTTAGCAAGGCAGTACAAGGGGCTGACATGGTCGTGCTTGCTACTCCGCTGGGTGCAATGGAATCGATCCTCTCAACTATCATTAGTCAGTTGGCAGATGATGTGGTGGTCACTGATGTTGGCAGTGTTAAAGCCAGCGTGGCTGATATCGCACGACGCACCTTAGTCGATCGCATCGATTGTTTTGTCCCCGGACACCCTGTTGCTGGAACTGAGCAAAGCGGTGTAGCCGCTTCATTTCTTGGTTTATTTGCAGGCCGCAGCGTTATTCTGACGCCTTTAGATGAGACATCTGATAACGCATTGCAACGAGTGCGTGAGTTGTGGTCATGTAGCGGTGCGACGATTAGTGAGACTACCGTTGATCATCACGATAAAATTTTAGCCGCGACCAGCCATTTGCCACATCTGCTGGCTTATACTTTGGTCGACACACTGGCCAACATGGATGATAGCGAAGAAATATTTCGCTATGCTGCGGGCGGTTTTAGAGATTTCACACGCATTGCATCCAGTGATCCAGTCATGTGGCGGGATATTTGTGGTGCGAATAAGACTGCGATTTTAGATGTTCTTGAACACTATGAAAGCCAGTTGAAAATATTAAAAAAAATGTTGAGCGAAGATAAAGTGGATGATGCGATTGAAATCTTTTCCCGCGCTAAAAAAGTCAGGGATCGATTGGTAGTTAAAGAATGAATGCGGAAGGAAATAACGACAGCTTAATCTTTAAGGTAACACCGGGCGGTTGTCTTAAGGGCCGTCTGCGCGTGCCGGGAGATAAATCCATTTCACACCGTGCGATTATGTTTGGTGCATTAGCTGATGGTGTGACTGAAATCGCAGGTTTTCTTGAAGGCGATGATAGCCTTGCAACATTAAACGCATTTCGTTCTATGGGTGTTCAAATAGAAGGGCCTGAAAATGGCCGAGTGATTGTTCATGGTGTCGGCATTGATGGTTTACGTTCGCCCTCAGAGCCGCTGGATTTAGGTAATTCAGGAACCTCTATGCGCTTGTTAGCAGGTTTGCTGGCGGGGCAATCATTCGACGTTAGTATGAAAGGCGATGCATCGTTGTCTACTCGCCCGATGCGACGTGTTTCCGATCCACTGAAATTAATGGGCGCTCAGATCAAAACAGAATCTGACGGCACGCCGCCGCTTAAAGTGACAGGCGGGCAAACATTGACCGGTATTGATTATGACATGCCGATGGCCAGCGCTCAGGTTAAGTCCTCATTGTTGCTGGCAGGTTTATACGCTAAAGGGACAACATGTGTTACAGAGCCGGCACCAACACGCGATCACACAGAGCGAATGCTGGCTGGTTTTGCATATGAAGTGAAACGCGAAGGTAGCCGTGTTTGTCTCTCAGGAGGAGGGCGATTGCGCGCCTGCGCTATTGATGTGCCAGCAGATATTTCTTCCGCTGCGTTTTTCCTCGTTGCTGCTTCCATTGCAGAAGGTTCTGAATTGACACTGGAGCATGTGGGCATGAATCCAACGCGTATCGGTGTGATAAATATCCTGCGTCTGATGGGTGCGTATATAGAAGTGAATAATGAACGTCTGGTCGGTGGTGAGCCGGTTGCAGATCTGTTTGTTAAATCAGCACCTCTGCACGGTATAGATATTCCCGAGGATCAAGTCCCTTTAGCGATCGATGAATTTCCCGCATTGTTCATTGCGGCAGCCTGTGCCAGTGGCCGCACTCGCCTGACAGGTGCTGAGGAGCTGCGTGTTAAAGAAAGTGATCGTATTCAGGTGATGGCTGATGGTTTGATTTGCTTAGGCGTTCAGGCAACGCCGACGGCTGACGGCATGATTATCGAAGGTGGTGCAATAGATGGAGGTACGGTTGAGAGCCACGGGGATCATCGTATTGCAATGGCTTTTTCGGTGGCCGCTTTGTGTGCCAATGACGTTATCGAGATTAGAGACTGCGCTAATGTGGCGACCTCATTCCCGGGTTTTGTCGCACTGACGCAAGGCATCGGCCTTAAAATAGCAGCGTCTAGATCTGTAGAGCGTAACTAAATGGTAAACACGCCAGTAGACATCAATAAACAGATTCCAGTGATCACCATTGATGGGCCAAGTGGTTCCGGTAAAGGGACGGTCAGTCGCAGAGTAGCAAAAGAATTGGGATGGCATTTCCTTGATAGCGGGTCTTTGTATCGCCTTGCTGGCTTAACGGCGTTGAGAAACAACGTAGATTTTGATGATGTTAATGCTTTGGGCGAGGCGACACGCTCAATGGATGTTCGTTTTGAGATGCAAGATGGCAATGAAGAGGTTTGTATTTTACTTGCGGGTGACGATGTCAGTTTGACAATTCGTACCGAAGAATCAGCAGATGCCGCATCTCGAGTAGCCGCGGTACCTGAAGTGCGCGAGGCTCTATTGTCAGTACAACGCTCCTTTTGCAAACTGCCTGGGCTGGTAGCTGATGGCCGAGACATGGGAACGACGATATTCCCAACTGCAGCGGTCAAGATTTTCCTTGTTGCGAATGCTGAGGAACGTGCAGAAAGACGCTATAAACAGTTGAAAGAAAAGGGAATCGATGTTAGCCTGAGCTCCCTTTTGGTGGATATTAAGCAGCGCGATGAACGAGACACTGGACGAGGTGCTTCGCCGTTGGTGAAATCAGCGGATGCGTTGTTGCTCGATTCGACCAAAATGACGATTGAAGAGGTCGTAAATGTAATTCTGGCTAAATGGCATGCAAATGCCGCCATAGTTTGAGTTAGTAAGAAAATAAAAAATGTTTTAAAGGCGTTTTGGTTTTAAATAACCAGAATGAACAATAACCAGTAGCCACGATGTTTGTGGTGATTAACGTAAAGGGTATGTTGTTTTAAACATACCAAAGGATAGTACCAATGAGTGAAAATTTTGCAGAGCTTTTTGAAGAAAGCCTAAGCAGCCGTATTATGACACCGGGCAGCATTATTACCGGTGTGATTATCGAAGTAGGTCGTGACGTTGTAATTGTCAACGCCGGTCTCAAATCTGAAGGTGTGATTCCTGTTTCCGAATTCATCAGTGATGATGGTGAAATCGAAATCAGTGTTGGCGATGAAGTTGAAGTTGCCCTTGACGCACTTGAAGATGGTTTTGGTGGTACGCGCTTGTCGCGCGAAAAGGCTAAGCGAGCGAAATTGTGGGATGAACTTGATTCCGCTATGGAGAAAGAAGAAGTCATTATCGGTGTTATTACCGGTAAGGTTAAAGGTGGCTTCACTGTTGAAATTGGCGACATTCGCGCTTTCCTCCCAGGTTCACTTGTTGATATTCGTCCGGTACGTGATCTTTCACACCTTGAAGGCAAGAAGCTTGAATTTAAGGTTGTTAAACTGGACAGAAAACGTAACAACGTTGTTGTTTCCAGAAGAGCCGTTGTTGAAAAAGAAAGCAGTGCTGAGAGAGATGCATTGCTTGAGTCATTGCAGGAAGGCATGGTTGTTAAGGGTATCGTTAAGAACCTGACTGATTACGGTGCATTTATTGACCTTGGTGGTATCGATGGCCTGCTGCATATTACTGATATGGCCTGGAAGCGTGTTAAACAGCCTTCTGACATTGTTAACATCGGTGACGAAATTGACGTCAAGATACTTAAGTTCGATAAAGAACGCAGCCGTGTTTCTCTTGGTCTGAAACAGATGGGCGATGATCCATGGCAGAATTTGATGCGCCGTTACCCTGTCAGCACACAGGTTGTGGGTAAAGTTACAAACATTGCTGACTACGGCTGCTTCGTTGAAATCGAAGACGGTGTTGAAGGTTTGGTTCATGTTTCAGAAATGGACTGGACGAATAAGAATGTACATCCTTCCAAGGTTGTTAGCCTGGGTGATGAAGTTGAAGTTAAGATTCTTGATATCGACGAAGAGCGCCGTAGAATTTCGCTTGGCATGAAACAGTGTCATGGTAATCCATGGGAAGAGTTTGGTGCGCTTCACGGTAAAGGTCAGAAAATCAGCGGTACGATTAAATCCATTACTGATTTCGGTATTTTTGTTGGCCTTGAAGGCGGTATTGATGGTCTGTTACACCTGTCTGATCTTTCATGGACGGGCGAGGGTGAAGAGGTTGTCCATAACTATAAGAAGGGTGATGAGGTTGAGACGGTCATTCTTGCAATTGATGCAGAACGTGAACGTATTTCACTGGGTATCAAGCAAATTGAAGGTGATCCATTTGAAACCTACACCACCGAGAATCCAAAAGGTAGCATCGTTAAAGGTACGGTAAGTGAAGTTGATGCTCGTTTTGCAGTTATTAAATTAACGGATGATGGCATCGATGGTATCCTTAAGATATCTGAGCTTTCGCGAGAACGCGTTGACGATGCACGGACTGTGTTGAATGTCGGTGATGAAATTGAAACGCGTTTGATTATGATTGACCGCAAGAACCATACAATCAATCTGTCTATCAAAGCAAAAGATAGATATGAAGAAGAAAATGTTGTTAAGGAATATAGCAATAAATCTTCGGAAGAAAGTACAGCGACTACTCTGGGTGATATTCTCAGAGAACAGATGGATAATAAATAATAAATTCAGGGCGCCTGTAATGGGAGACCCTGTGATGCAGGAAGCATCACCATGCAAGAAGGTAGTATTTTCCTGCGTGAAGTGTGGATAAATATTGATGGGTGTGAAGGAGTTCCACCCTTCAATGCTCGCAAATTGCGGGTTGGGGGTTTGTTCATTTGGGGTTTGATTGATGACAAAATCTGAATTAATAGAAATCTTAGCTTTAAAACAGAAGCATTTATCCTATAAGGATATCGAGTTCGCCATAAAGACGATGATTGAGCAAATGGCTCAATCGTTGGCCAGTGGTGAACGCATTGAGATCCGTGGATTTGGTAGCTTTTCGCTTCATTTTAGACCGCCGCGTATGGGTCGAAATCCGAAGACAGGTGAACCAGTGCCTTTGGCAGGAAAACATGTTCCGCATTTTAAACCTGGTAAGGAATTACGAGAACGTGTCAATAATGGCAGCGGACCGATCCAGGCACATTCGGAAGACGACTGATATATCTGCAATACTGTGGATACGCTTGATGATGGTCGTCTGGCGTTGGAAACTATCACTGTCATTGTGTGAGGGAACAGGATGACTCGAATTATCAGCCTGATTTTCTTTCTAGTGGTTCTGCTTCTAGGTCTATTCTTTGGTGTGCTCAATGCTGAAGAGGCCATGCTTGACTACTACTGGGGTAAAATTCAATTACCACTTTCCATTATTATGGTGCTGTCGTTAGTAGTTGGCGCAGTGCTGGGGGTTATGGCAAGCATGGTGGTGATGTTGCGCCTTAAGCATCAAATTTCGAAATTACGTAAAGATGTTAGAAATACCGAGAAAGAAGTTGCCAACCTACGTTCAATTCCTCTAAAAGACGATCGCTGAAATGCCACAGGAGTTATTGTGGCTGCTACTCCCTGTTGCCGCAGCTTCTGGCTGGATCGCTGCGCGTAGATCGGCCAGCCAGTCAGTCCCTTTAAAAACTTCAGCAATACCACGAGACTATTACAAAGGTATTAATTATTTTCTCAGCGAACAACCAGATAAAGCGATTGATGTTTTTATCGGTATGCTTGAAATCGATAGCGAAACGGTTGAACCACATTTGGCTTTAGGTAATTTGTTCAGGCGTCGTGGCGAGGTCGACCGTGCTATACGCATCCATCAAAACTTGATTGCCAGACTGTCCTTAACAAAGTTGCAGCGTGATCAGGCGTTGCTTGAGCTGGGGCATGATTATTTTCAGGCTGGGCTGCTCGATCGAGCAGAAACGTTGTTGCATGAATTAACTGAGCGCGATCAGCGCAATTTAGTTGCTTTTAAATTATTAAAAAATATTTATGAGCAAGAACATGAATGGCATCGAGCCATTTTGGCAATGCGTAAAATCGAAATTATTACAGGTACACGCAAGCGTAATATCATTGCGCAGTATTATTGTGAGCTGGCGGTTATTGAAATAGATGCTGGCGAGTATCAACAGGCTCAAAAATTTCTGCGAAAAGCACAAACATCTGATGGGAATTGTGCGAGAGCTTATATTGTTCAGGCAGAGTTACATAGAGTTAAAGGGCACTATAAGGCCGCTATAAAAAACTATAAACGTGCTGTTCAAATATTACCCGAGTGTTTGGCGGAAATTATCGAAGCGCTTGTTGAATGTTTTACTCAAGTGGGCAAAGAAAAAGAGATGATGCAGTACCTTGGGACAGTAATCTTTCAACAAAGGCTTATAACGCCTGTTTTATTTTATACGCGTCGTTTATCGACGTTGCATGATGATCAAACGGCCATACAATTTCTGATAGATTATCTTAATCGTTATCCATCAATGAGTGGATTGTCTGAGCTATTGAATTTGAGTGATCGGCATCGCTCTCAGCCTGTGGCTGATGCTGAATTATCGATCCGCCCTATAATCAATAAATTAATTGAAGAAATATCTGTATATTGTTGTAATAGCTGTGGATTTACCGGTAACAGCTGGCATTGGCAGTGCCCAGGATGTCGGCAATGGGAAACCCAGCTTCCGCATGTAGTTGCTGCGGCCAACGGAAAACATATGATGGATCACCATGAAAAATAATCACGAAAATAACCGCATTATTGTTGCGCTTGATTTCGCGGAGCAAAGGTATGCGTTGTCTATGGTTGAAAAGCTTGATCCCAAACATTGTCGCCTAAAAGTAGGTAAAGAAATGTTTACACGTTATGGGCCTGCTTTTGTTGAGACACTGATGAAATCGGGTTTTGATGTTTTCCTGGATTTGAAGTTTCACGATATACCTAACACTGTGGTCAAGGCCTGTTGTGCAGCGGCAGATTTAGGAGTGTGGATGCTTAATGTACATGCCGCAGGTGGCTTGAAGATGATGGAGTCAGCGCGCAATGCATTGGAGAATTACCGTCAACGGCCTAAGTTGATAGCGGTGACGATATTGACCAGTCTGAGTGATGTTGAGCTGGCAGAAATTGGTTATACCGGCAGCGCTGCAGACAACGTCATCAAGCTTGCTCGTTTGACGGCTAGAGCAGGTCTT
>Ga0316209_1001864_pt1 | contig 19231 bp, 15 predicted proteins | sample 6monopyrite_MG_FD_204945 | JGI IMG/M metagenome (GOLD analysis project Ga0316209, IMG submission 204945) | Microbial mat bacterial communities from mineral coupon in-situ incubated in ocean water Damariscotta River, Maine, United States -... | ecosystem: Environmental > Aquatic > Marine >...
GACCATGGATTCGCCCAAGGTGGGTCAGCTTTGTATCACTAAAACTTTGAATGCCGATGGATAAACGGTTTATACCGGCGGCGCTAAACTCTTTAAATTTGCCCAGCTCCATTGTGCCGGGGTTGGCCTCCATGCTGATTTCGATATTGGGCGCAAAAGAAAGTCGCGCGCGTAACTCTGACAGCAGGCGATCTATACTTTCAGGGCTAAACAAACTCGGCGTACCACCGCCCATAAAAATACTGCTGATGCTTCTCCCCCAAAAAGAAGGCAACTCTTGCTCGAGATCGCTGATTAATGCATCGATATACGCTTTTTCATCTAAAGTGGTTTTTAATTCATGGGAATTAAAATCACAATAAGGACATTTTTGTACACACCATGGAAAATGGATATATAAAGAAAGTGGAGGAAGGCTGCTGAAATCAAACACAAAGTAATTCCTGATATAATTAAAGGCCATTTATGTTCAGTTAATAAAAATTATTATTAATTGAACATAAATGAGCAAGCTATTAAATATTATACCTGTTTAACACTTGTGTATTAAAAAAGAAGCAGCAAGCCCTCCTCAAAAATTTACTCAAGGTATGCCGGGCACCTGAAGTCAATAAAATGTCAGAACAGTACTATCAGAAACGTGTACCTACACCCAGGCTAATAACCGTTGGATTAATTTTAACTTCTGAAGTACCGAGACTTGTGTGCGCTGTTGTTTCGATATTGATGTAACGAACATCAGCATTAAAGAACCAGTCTTTTGAAATATTGACATCAAAGCCCGCCTGAGCAGCCAGACCTACGGAGTCATCGAGTTTTAATGACGTGATCGTGTTGGTTGCTTTTTCACTAAAGAAAACCGTGTAGTTAATACCCGCTCCAACATAAGGCCGTAGATTAGACTTTGGCTTAAAGTGATATTGAATACTAAAAGTGGGGGGGAGTTGTTTTGTTTCTCCGACTTTGCCTAAACTTGAAAGTGAACCCGTGCCAACAATATCATGTGAAAAGGGTGTCGCGGCTAATAATTCGAGCGCAATGTTGTCCTTAATCATATAACTGAGGTTGGCAAAGGCCTGTGTATTATCATCTACCCCAACTGTCGCCGTCGAACCGACGGCGGTTAGACCGGAACTACTATCATTAGGGCTTACATTAACCGCACCAAAACGAACCAGCCAGTCACCTTTTTCCAGGGCAGACACTGAAGCTGAAGTGAGTACTAGCAAACCTGCAATAATTGTTGAAACAAGACTTTTGGTAATAATATTTTTCATTTGTTTTTCCGTGATTAGTAATTAATGACGCGCTAATATTCCACGTTTTAAGGCGGCCATATCTTGATCTAGATCAACAATCTGGTAAGGAAAATAGGGTTTTTAGGTGGCATTTAATTGTATTGATTACTTGCTTATAGCTGGGGCATGATTTGCCTAGGCAAACTAAATTGATTATGTGGGTATTATGCTTAAAAAATATTTAGAAGTTTCTGAATTTATTGACTGGAAAAATTCAGACATCCAGGCATTAGCGAATGAGCTGGCGAGTGGAAAATTAAGCGATACTGAAATTGCCAAGGCGTGTTTTGAATGGGTGCGTGATAACATTAATCACAGTTGGGACTACAAACAAAATCCCGTTACTTGCAAAGCATCGGATGTTTTAAAACACGGCACAGGGTATTGTTTTGCAAAAAGTCATTTACTTGCAGCACTGTTACGCGCAAATAAAATTCCCGCTGGATTGTGTTATCAGCGTTTAAGCATTAATGAAGATGGGGCACCTTATAGTTTGCATGGTTTTAATGCGGCTCACTTAAAAGATTATGGCTGGTACCGCTTTGATGCCAGGGGAAATAAAGAAACGGTTGATGCACAGTTTCTTCCGCCAAAAGAACAACTCGCTTTTCCTGTTAATGAGGATAATGAAAAAGACTTTGCTGATATTTTGGTTGAGCCACACCCTGCAGTTGTTGAAGTATTGACTACGTTTGATTCAGTCGAAGCGGTTTTTAAAAACCTGCCAGATACAGAAAACTTATGATTTGTCGGAAAAAAAGAGGAGAGGATGGGGTTCCTCTCCACAAAGACTCAAGGTATGTCGAGTATCCTTTGAGTAAAACGGTTAAAGCAGTAGTACATGTGAATGTTTTACCTTTTGTAAACGCACAACCATGGTCTGATTTTTTCAATATGTTAATCTTGATCTGGATCAAAGATTCACATAATAAAACAGGGGTTAAAATAGAATATTGTTATATCGTTTTTAATGCAGTTAATAACCCTGTATTAGCGTGGAAAGTAGATGCTATTTAATTGTCTTGCACGAGCAGGTGATAGTTCATACAGGACTGAGAGCATTACAATTTTTGTACTAATGCCAGCATTTTTTCAGCATGCCCTTCAGGGTTTACGCCGTATTCAACATAAACAAGTTTCCCCGCTTTGTTAATGACAAAGGTCGAGCGCACGATACCCATTTTTTTTTCACCGTTCTTTTCTTTTTCTTGCCAGACACCATAATCATCACAGACTTTTCCGTCGATATCGGCGATGAGTTCAATTTTTAAGCCAAATTTGTCTATAAAAGCCTGATGGCTTTGGCAATCATCTTTGCTGACGCCAATAACAACGGTATCGGCTTGAGTAAAGCCATCAATCGATGAGGTAAACTGGTTTGCCTGAATAGTGCAGCCTGGGGTGTCATCTTTTGGGTAAAAATAAAGTACGATATTTTTTTTCCCGGCATAATCACCTGAATTTATGGCATTGTTGTTTTGGTCAACAGCATTAAAGCTGGGTGCGGTTTGGTCGGTTGTTAGCATTTCGTCGCCTCCTTAATGGGTGATTATTTTGTCGTGAGTTTTTTTACCAGGGCCGCCAAAGCAATGCTGCGGTGACTTAGTTTGTTTTTTTGTTCAGACTTTAATTGTGCTGAGGTGCAGTTATATTCCGGTACGTAAAAAATAGGATCATAGCCAAAACCATGTTCACCGTGTTTTTCTGTTGTGATAAACCCTTCCCAGCTACCCTGGCAAATAATGGGGGTCGGGTCTTCGGCATGACGCATATAAACCAAAACACATTGAAAGCGCGCGCTGCGTTTTTCTTCCGGGACATCTTTTAATGCGTCTAAAAGTTTAAGCAGGTTTTTTTCGTCACTGGCATCTTTACCGGCATTTTCCATATCGGCATACCGTGCAGAATAGATGCCCGGTGCGCCGTTTAAAAAATCGACTTCTAAACCTGAGTCATCGGCTATGGCCGGAAGCCCCGCTATCTTCGAGGCATGACGTGCTTTTATAATCGCATTTTCAACAAAACTGAGCCCGGTTTCTTCAGCATCTTCAATATCAAAGTTTGCCTGAGGAATAACGTCCATATTCAGTGTTGCCAGCATTTCGCTAAACTCGCGAAGTTTGCCTTTGTTATTACTTGCAAGAACAATTTTTTGCATGGTTATGACTCTAAAGCCTCACGTTGTTTTGCGACTAAATCTTTAATTGAGTTTGTCGCAAGCTCCAGCATTGCCGTTAATTGTGTATTGGTAAAAGGATTATCTCCCTCTGCCGTGCCCTGAATTTCAATAAAGCCACCGCTATCATCCATAATGATATTCATATCAGTATCACAGTCAGAATCTTCAAGGTAATCAAGATCAGAAACCGGCGTACCTTTATATACGCCCACTGAAATAGCGGCAACGTGGCGGCTCAGTGGATTTTTCTTTATCATTTTTTCAGCCAGCATATAGTTAATCGCTTCCGCTAAAGCAATATACCCCCCTGTTATCGAAGCAGTACGCGTACCGCCATCGGCCTGAATAACATCACAATCAATCGTGATCGAATTTTCACCGAGGGCTTTGAGATCTATAGCGGCACGTAATGAACGACCAATGAGTCGTTGTATTTCCATGGTGCGTCCACCTTGTTTGCCGCGCGCTGCTTCACGCCCCATGCGGTTGCCGGTTGAACGTGGCAACATGCCGTATTCAGCGGTCACCCAGCCCTGACCTTTGCCACGTAAAAAACCGGGCACGCGTCCTTCAACAGTCGCGGTGCAAATGACTTTTGTTTCGCCGCATTCTATTAATACAGAACCTTCAGCATGTTTTGTGAAGTTACGGGTGATACGAATGTCACGCATTTGTTCGGGAGTTCGTCCGCTGGGTCGCATGTTGAGTCCTTCGTTATTCATTAACTGAAAATTATAAAACAAGATTATACGCATAAACGAAAGTAGAGGTTAGCGGGTTTAAGCTTGTTTTATTTGTCCATTTCGTCTTTGTAAAAATTAAATGCTTCTTCAATTTCCTGAATCGCGCCGTCAAGTGGTGTGTTGGCTTTTTTAGTTTTTTCTTTTTTATCGTTCGATGATTTATTAATACTTTGTAGCGAGATGATTTTCATGGCTAAAGCAGAGGTGTTGTCACTGTTCGGGTAGTTGTTTTTTTCTGCCTGCAATGCCAGTTGATTAATCGTGTCCTGAATGCCAGTTTTGAGTAATGCAGGGCCAATCAAGGCATCATCGAGGGGCTCCCAAAATCCATCACTGCATAATAATAAGGTATCATTTTCTTCAAGTTCGACCCCTTTACTCACGGTAACTTTGGGTTCTGTTTCCATCAGGCCAATGCATTGTGTCACGTAGTTACGCATAGGGTGGCCTTCAATCTCTTCAATGGGAATTTCACCTTTTTGGTAAAGATGTTCAACATAAGAATCATCCTGGGTGCGATAAAGCGGTAAGCCATCGCGAAATAAATAACAACGGCTGTCGCCAACATGCGCCCACCATGCTTTTTTATTTTGTATCAGGCACAGCACAGCAGTGGAGCCGGGTTCGATTTGAGGCTTTTGTTTTGCACCTGCTGCCCGCACAGCGTGATGGGCCCGGGTGATTAATTTTCTTAAGCATTTTTCGGGTGAATCAAGGGGCATCACTTCGTGCTGGAGTGCGTGTTGTACAACTTTCACCACGGTTTCTGCTGCGAGCGCGCCGCCCGGTTTACCGCCCAGGCCATCGGCAAGAACCAGCATAATTCCTGCGTGACTTTCAGAGACGCCAAGACGATCCTGGTTGGTTTCCCGGTTACCGAGTAAGCTGACGCGGCCTATTTCATATTGCATTTAAGCCTGCTCAACCATTTGCCTTGTTAGGTGTATTTTTCCCCAAACCCGGGATAGATTTTAATTTGCTGAGTAAGGGTTCAACTTTTTGTGGCCGGAGCATGGGGTCTACTTCCATCGCCCAGTCAATCGCTTCAAGTAGCTCTTGAGAATAGTTTTTCTTAAAGGCATTAACCGCAGGTCGCATAGTATCAATTTCACGCCGTTTGGGAGAGTTAGGAGGAGACTTTCCTTCTATACAAGCGCGCATAGAGGCGCCAACGGCATAAATATCGGACCATGGCCCGACATAACCACCGGGATCAAGCTGTTCAAAAGGTGAAAAACCGGGAGTAACAACCTGGTTAGGCTGAAATTTTCGGGTGTGCATCATTTCATGTACGGCACCAAAGTCGAGTAGCAAAGGCTTGGCACCATTGCATAGATGAACGTTACCGGGTTTTATATCTAAGTGTAATAGACCATTACTATGAATGAGTTCCAGCCCCTCAAGCAAAGGAATAAATACGGCTCCCAACAGGGCTTCACTCAAACTACCATGGTGTTTTTTGATATAGTTTTGCAGGTTTACCCCTTCTTCGTAATCCATCACCATATAAACCGTACCATTGGCGCGGAAAAAATTGATAACGTTAACAATGTTAGGGTGTTTCAGATTAATAAGGGTACCGGCTTCCTGAAAAAATAATCGCCGTCCATGTGCAAAGCGCTCAGTATTCGCCTCCGTTGTCGGCATAATTTCATCATTTTCAACCCGTTCAGCAATTCGGGATGGCATATATTCTTTAATGACCACCTGTTTGCCATCGTCATCATGCGCCAAATAGACGATACTAAAGCCACCACCACCGATAACTTTATCAATAGTATAGCCGTCCAGAATGGTATCTTTAGTCAGTGAATTAGACGTTGTGTTCATGAAATAATTATTAACTTTTTTATGCATAAAATCGAGTTCATAGTTTAGAGTAGCATAGAGATAAAGTTAATGGTTGTTGTGAGTTATTTAAACTTAGATATGCCTTATAATAATTGGCTAACACATTGTTTTTTAAAGAAATGAGAGGATGATTATGGCTCGCAGTATGACAGCATTTGCACGACAGGAGTTGGTGAAAGAGTGGGGCGTGCTGACACTGGAGTTACGTTCAGTCAATCACCGTTATTTAGATATTTCATTACGCATACCCGATGAATTGCGTAATGTTGAACAGAAATTACGTGAACGCATCGCAGAAAAACTCGCACGCGGTAAAGTTGACGTTAGTTTGCGTTTTACAAAAAGTGAATCGGGTAACGGTGATATGCTTCTTGACGAAGCGCTGGTACAACAAATTGCTAATGCCAGCCGAACGATCGATCACATTCTTTATAATCCGGGATCCGTTTCTTCGTTAGATGTTTTACGTTGGCCCGGCGTTATCAAACCCTCTAAGCTTGATTCCAATGAACTGAATACAACAGTCCTGGAATTATTAGATGCAACATTAAAGGACATGTTGCAAGGCCGGGCACGCGAAGGTGAAAAACTCGCTGAACTTATTCAACAACGTTGTACTGCTATTAGCGGTGTTATTAAAGAAGTAAAAAAACGCCTGCCAGAAATCATGCAACTATGGCGTGAAAAATTATTAAAACGCATACAAGATGCCAGTGTTGAAGTGGATGAAAACCGGTTAGAACAAGAGCTGGTCATCATTGCGCAAAAAACCGATGTAGATGAAGAACTCGATCGTTTAGAAACCCATATTACTGAAGTCGAACGCGTGTTAAAAAGTGAAAAACCGATCGGACGACGGCTGGACTTCTTAATGCAAGAACTCAATCGCGAAGCAAATACCTTAGGTTCAAAATCAATTGATACAGAAACCACAAAAGCGTCTGTTGATTTAAAGGTGTTCATAGAGCAAATGCGAGAGCAAATTCAGAATGTCGAATGAGTAGAAATAAATTAACTGTGATGTTCGTCACAGTTTTATTGAAACGTATACTTTTAGTAGGTGCCTTAGCGTTGTATGAACGTTAAATAAATGCCATAGTAAAAAAGTTGGTGCAATAAATTAAGGATGATTTATTTTTTTATAACTAAAAGTAAAAAACATGCGAACTTCTTTGTCGTAGTACCCCCGCTTTAGACGATCCCGTCCGCCATTAATAATTCATATTCAAAAAAACAAACTTGTTTTCATAAGTGCATACGCGCACGCATGTTTAAAAATAGGGAAATAAAATGAAACAACTTCATACATCACTCATTACAATATTTTTAGTTCTAATCCTTTCTCTCTCTTTAAGTATTTTATTTGTCGATACAGCAAAGGCAGCAGCGGATGATACTTTTGCAAGTGCCTTATGGGTCGCGGAAAAAGAGGGTGTTTTAAAAGTCACCACATCAGATGGAAATGTCTTATTTGAAATAGATAATATTGGGCATGTTAAAGCGGTCGCTACTGATGGTGAGCGTGGCAGGCTTTGGGTTGCAACCTCAAAACTCATACAAGTGTACGATTTTTCAGGGCAGCAACTACTTTCGCTGTCATTACCCTTTAGAGACGATAAGAAAGATGATATCCAACTTGCTGTCGATGAAGAGGAAGGAAGTATCTGGTTAGCAAGTGAAGAAGAGCTTCTTAAGTTAGATGTAAATGCAAATGTTCAACAACGCTTAACATATGAAGATGAGATAGAAAGTTTATCCTTTGATAAAAAGAACCGTCGTTTATGGGTTGCATTAGAAGAAGCTATTTACTCAATTGATACAGAATCAGGTGCTCAACTCTCTTTGTTCGAGCATTCAAAAAAAGATGAAATTGAAGCGATTCAATTTGATGAATTACTTAATGAGCTTTGGGTTCTGGTTGAAGATAAATTATCGCGATATAACCTTAATGGAAATATAACCTTTACAGGTACAATTAAACCTTTAAAAGACTTCGCCTTAGATGGCTTAGGTAATGTCTGGGCAAGTAAAAAAGATACCCTTTACTATATATCAGCAACAGATTCTGTCTTGTTTCAGGTTAAACCCTTTCCCGGTGAACATGGCAAAATTAAATATTTAGTGGTAAATCCTAGTGACCATTCAGTATGGGTTGCGAATCGTGAAAATATTGTAAATTACACAAATGCAGGCTTAGAAACACATCGTGTCTCTGTAGGAAAGAAAATTAAAGGTTTGGCGATTTATAGTGATATTTATCCACCAACAATAACACTTATTCAGCCTGCATCAGGTTCATTATTAAATAATGCCAGTCCAACACTTCAATTTAATCTAAAAGATAAAGGTGTTGGTGCGGATTCTTCCACAATTGAACTTGTTTCAAACGATATTGTTATAGCATCAACATGTATTGATGATTTAATTACTAAACAAACAGCCTGTTCGTTAACGCAACCTCTCACTGATGGTGTGTGGGATATTTCTGCAACCGTTAAAGATTATATGGGAAATGTATCAGAAGCGGAGGTGTTTAATTTAACGATTGATACTGTTCCGCCTGTTATTACGGTTTCTTCCCCTGTCGAAGATTTACTGACAAATAACTCAGAACAAACATTAGTTGGGAGTTTGTCAGAAGCAGCCACATTAACCATTAATAATACTTCAGTTGCCCTCTCTGCTAATAACGGTTTTTCGCATTTAGTCTCTTTGCATGAAGGCAATAATACCATAGCGTTTCACGCTGTTGATCTTGCTGGAAATGCAAGTAGCCTAAATTTGAACTTAACACTGGATACATTTCCTCCCGCAGAATTAATCATGCCGCAGATCATTATTGAACCTGATGGTGACGGTTTGGTGGATATTACTGCTACAGCAGGTTCTGTTGAGGCAGGTGCTTCGGTCATTATTACGAACCAAACAACAGGCGAATCTATTACCGTTAAAGCCGCGGCAGATGGCAGTTTTAATATTAGTATTGCAGGTAATCCAGGTGATGTTATTACCTTTACGGTAATTGATGGCGCGGGTAACACTAGTCAAACAACAGAGTCCGTAGTGAAAAGTAATGGACCACCCGATCCAGCAACTGTGGCAACACCATTAAGTAAAACGGGAACGACTCCCATGCTTGAATCAGTTGCTTTTCTATATTCAGGCAGTAATCCCATTCAAACAGGTGTAACTGAAGGCACCATTGAGGCCCGTCGGGTTACGGTTGTTCGTGGCAAGGTGATGGATAAAAATAATGCTGCACTATCAGGAGTGACGATTACGATTAAAGACCACCCTGAATTCGGTGAAACTTTATCACGCAATGATGGCATGTTTGATATGGCCGCTAATGGCGGAGGTGTGTTGACCATTAATTATGTGAAAGAAGGCTACCTGCCTGTACAACGTCAAGTAACATCACCATGGCGCGACTATATCCATGCTGATGATGTTGTAATGATAGCCTTAGATAAACAAGTTACAACAATTTCATTAAGTAATAGTACAGTCATGCAAGTTGCTCAGGGTAGTGTGAGTACTGATGCAGATGGTTCCCGACAGGCCACAGTGCTATTCCCTAAAGGTACAACGGCCAATATGGTGTTACCAGATGGTACTGTTCAAGCCTTGTCTTCACTAAATGTTCGCGCAACAGAATATACCGTTGGGGAGAATGGGCCGGAGTCAATGCCTGGACCTCTGCCTCCTACCAGTGGTTACACCTATGCAGTTGAGCTTAGTGTAGATGAAGCAATTGCTGCGGGCGCTAAAACCGTAAACTTTAGTCAACCAGTACCGTTCTATGTTGATAATTTTTTAAATTTCCCTGTTGGTGAAGTTGTACCAACAGGTTGGTATGATCGTGATAAAGCTGCCTGGATACCCTCTGAAAATGGTCGAATTATTAAGGTCGTTGCAATCAATAACGGACTAGCCAGTGTAGATGTTGATGGTGATGGTGTAGCTGATACAGGACAAGTATTAATTGATCTAGGTATTACTAATGAGGAATTAACAAACCTTGCTAACCTTTATACAACTGGAAAATCATTATGGCGTGTGCCAATAACTCATTTCACACCTTGGGATCATAATTTTCCTTTTGGTCCACCGCTAGATGCAACAGAACCACCCAAAGATGCTCCAAAGACAGGGGGTGAAGATAAACTTGATACTGCCAATAGTAACAAGTGTGATGGTTGTATTATTAATGCACAAAATCAAACTTTGGGTGAAGACATCTCAGTTGTAGGTACTCCTTATAGTTTGCATTATAGAAGTGATAGAGTTTCAGGCTATAAAAATAATGTTATTGAAATTCCTCTAAGTGGTAATAGCATTCCTTCAAGTTTAAAACGTATTGAATTAGAAATACTAATTGCGGGAAAATTCTATAGAGAAATTTTTCTTGCTCAAACAAATCTAGCAACAACATTTATATGGGATGGTAAAGATGTTTATAACCGACTGGTGAATGGTAGTGTTGAGGCCGTAATAAATATTAATTATATTTATAGTACAGTATATTTTGCCGCAAGGGTTGATTTTGATAAAAGTTTTTCAGATTTTGGTTCTAGACAAGTAATTGGTGAAAGAGGGAGTTCAGAGATTAGTATTAATAAAGTTTGGAATAAAACTGTTGGCGCTGCGGCTACAAGCAGTAAAAAATTGGGCGGGTGGTCATTATCTGTAAATCATCATTATGATGTTATATCTAAAAAATTATATTTTGGTTATGGTGAACATAAAAGTTCTGAGTTAAAAAAACCTACTATTAAACTTTTTGCTGGAGGAGGTGGCAGTAGAAGTGATGGTGTTTCTGCAACTGATGCTTATCTTGGTGATCATATAATTAGAGATATGATTTTTTCGAATGATGGCAGTTTGTATTTTACTTATGGTTATAGTGTAAAGAGAGTTCGTGATGGAATTCTTACAACAATAGCGGGTACAGGTGAACGGGGTTATAGTGGTGATGGTGGGTTAGCTGTAGAAAGTAAGCTTAATTTTGCGATGGCGGTTGCTACTGCCAGTGATGGTAGTGTGTATATTATTGATAGTAACCGTATTCGTCATGTAAGTTTAGATGGCGTGCTTACTACAATCGCTGGAAAAATTGAATCTGGTTATAGTGAAGATGGGGTCTTAGCTAAAAATGCAATGTTATACGCTCCTCAAGGTCTTGTTGTTGGTAAAGATTCCAGTATTTATTTTATTGATCAAACTAATATAATTCGAAAAATATCGCCTGATGGGATTCTCTCGACAATAGTAGGGACAGGGTTAAGCCGAAGGCTTTATGGGTTTGGAGGTTTCCATGCTAGTACTATGAATTTAAGAACACCAAGAAAATTAGCTTTAGATAAAGATGATAATATATATTTTGTAGAAGAGTATGGTTTAGCAGTATATAAGGTAGAGGTTAATGGCGTAATAACTCGGGTTGCAGGGAACAATTATAAAGGCTTGATTAGAGATGGGGGGATTGCGAGAGATGCAACTTTAAATTCACCCATTGATATTGCAATTAACTATGATGGTAACTTGTTTGTATCAGATCGTTTGAATTTGCGTGTTCGAAAAATAGATGAATATAATATTATTACAACAGTAGCTGGTTCTCTTACTGGCAATACACTTGACAGACGTTACTGGTATGGCGGACGATATAATGATAACAAGTTAGCTGTTGATGCAATCTTACCTTTTACTCGTGGAATAGCTTTGGATAAAGAAGGGGATTTATATGTGGCAGATCAGACTGGAAGGATAAGTAAGGTATCATTACCATTATCAGCTTTTTCATTAAGTTTACGTTTAGTGACTTCATCTGATGGAGCACAACGTTATCAATTTGATTCAACAGGCCGTCATCTCAAAACTTTCGATACAACGACAGGCGTCACTTTATATAGCTTTGAATATGATCAAGGTGGTTACCTAGTTAGTATAACGGATGTTAATGGTGAGATAACAACCATCACCCGTGATACAGAGGGAAATCCTTTATCAATTACTTCTCCTGATGGTCAAATTACTTCTCTAGAACTTGACACTAATGGTTATCTAAATAGAATCACCAATCCTGCCGGTGAGTCGTACCAAATGACTTATACAGCTGATGGATTAATGACAAAATATATTGATCCGAACAATAATATTTCATCTTATACTTATAATGATAAAGGGCGTTTAATAAAAGATGTTAACCCTATCGGCGGTGGCTGGACGTTAAATCGTACTGACAATACATCAGGCCATACTGTTAGTATGACAACAGGTGAAGGTCGCACCTCAACATTCCAAGTTGAACCTTTGTCAACGGGTGATCGTCGTCAAGTAAATACAGCACCTGACGGCTCTAAACAAACAAAACTATTTAAAACAAATGGTGAAGAGATTACTAACTCTGCCGATGGAACGGTGACTACATTAACAGAAGGCCCTGATCCCCGTTTTGGCATGTTATCGCCTGTGCCGGAAAAGGTATTAGTGAAAATACCTTCAGGTTTAACTTCGTTAACAACAACAACGCGTACAGCTACATTAACGAATAGCGCTGATCCCTTTAGTTTAACAAATTTGGGCACTACCGTGACTCAAAACGGTCGCACGACAACACGCCAATATGTTAAGAGCACACAAACATGGACAACGACTAGTGCTGAAAGCCGCACGGCAATAATACAAATTAATGCAAAAGGTCGTCCTGTTCTAAGTCAAACTCAAGGGCTAAATCCAACGGCATATACTTATGATACACGTGGTCGTTTAAGTTCGTTTGTTGTTGGGGCAGGTGCGGATGCAAGAACAAGTACATTGTCTTATGACATATTAGGCAATCTGGCTTCAATAACAGATGCAGAAAATCGCACGACGTCATTTGTTTATGATTTAGCAGGACGCGTCACATCACAAACGTTATCTGATGGACGTATTGTCAATTATAGTTATGATAAAAATGGAAATATGCTTTCATTAACACCTCCCGGAAAATCAGCGCATGTCTTTAACTATACTGGTGTTGATCAAGAGTCTGTTTATACACCACCGAAGTTATCAGGCGTATCAACAGTAACACGTTACGATTATAACTTAGATAAGCAACTTGAATTAATCACACGGTCGGATAATAAAACGCTGGATTATGTTTATGATGCTACAAAAGGGCGATTAACATCGTTAGTGATTCCACGAGGTAATTATACCTATGGTTATCATGCTGCCACGGGTCAAATGAATAGTATTACATCACCCGATAACAACGCGCTTTCATTTACCTATGATGGTTTCTTACCCGTGAGTGAAACATTTTCTGGCGAAGTTAACGGCAGTGTGACACGGAGTTATGACAATAATTTCTGGGTGACAGGCATTAACGTCAATGGCTCAAATATTACTTATGGTTATGATAATGATGGTTTATTAACAAATGCAGGCGCATTAGCCCTAACACGAAATACACAAAACGGTTTATTGAGTAACACCGCACTCGGTGCATTATCAACAACGCATCAGTACAGTGGTTTTGGTGAACTTAGTGCTGAGCAAGCGATGTATAACACAACAAACCTTTATGGTGTTTCATATACTCGCGACAAACTCGGCCGTATTACACAAAAAGTAGAAACGGTGAATGGTGCCAGCCAAACATTGGATTATCGCTATGACCTAGCCGGTCGTTTAGACCAGGTGAGCACCAATGGCACGGTAACATCAACCTATGCTTATGACAGCAACGGTAACCGCTCTAGTCATAATGGCTCGGTTGGTACCTATGATGAACAAGACCGTTTATTAACTTATGGTGCGGCGAGTTATACCTATACAACCAATGGTGAATTACTCAGTAAAACCGAAAGTGGCATTACCACAAACTATACTTATGATGTTATAGGTAACTTAACCAAAGTTGCATTAGCGGGCGGCATGGCTATTGATTATGTCATTGATGGCCGTAACAGACGCGTAGGTAAAAAGGTTAATGGTAATTTGGTACAAGGCTTCTTATACCAGGACCAACTTAACCCCATTGCAGAATTAGATGGTAGCGGGAATATCAGAAGCCGCTTTGTCTACGGTTCAAAATCCAATGTACCGGACTACATGATTAAAAATAATGTGACCTACCGCATAATTTCAAATCATTTAGGCAGCCCAATACTTGTTGTTAATACTACCGATGGTTCAATTACCCAACAAATGGACTATGATGAGTTTGGTAATGTCACTAATGATACCAACCCCGGATTCCAGCCGTTTGGCTTTGCCGGTGGACTCTATGACCAACATACTCAATTGACTCGATTTGGTGCGCGGGATTATGATGCGCAAACGGGACGATGGACGAATAAAGATCCTATTCGTTTTGAGGGTGGGGATACGAATCTTTATGGATATGTTGTTAATGATCCAGTTAATTACTACGATTTAAATGGTAACATACCAATTCCAATAATTACTGGTTTAGTAGGTGCTGCTGTTGGTGGTATTGCTGGAGCTTCACAAGGAGGTTTTTCAGGTTTTATTAGTGGAGCATTAACTGGGTTTGCAACAGGTGCTTTTGGTGGGTTTGGTGCAGGCAGCATTTCTTTTGCAAAAGGCCTTTTACCAGCATTAGCTACTAAAGTTAATACAAAAGTAGGTAAAGCAATTAGTGGTTCAATATTAGGTGCTGTAGCGGGTGGGTTGCTTGGAGTTGCTGATGCTATTGGTTCTGAGAATAATAATATCAATATTAAACCCTGTGATTAATTAAATGTTTTATACTGTTTTAGTTAGAATTGTTTGGCTACTTGCATACCTTAATGTTGGTATATACTCGTATTATATTATAAATCTACTAATGGGGATAGTTGGCCCGCCAGTAGATGAAGAAAGTATGAGTAAAGGAATGATTATTTTTGGATGTATGATGGCTTCTTTATTGCCGTTTTTACTGTTATGGGTCGGCCAGAATTTTAATATTATGAGAATGGAGAATGGCTATAATAAAAGAAGTGAATCTTTTTTTTCAATTGTTACTTTAGTTTTTATTATAGTTATGCTTCGTATGTTTTACTTACAGTTTTTTCCCGTATTTTGAAATCACACAAGCAAACAAGCAAAAGGGTCTAGCAAAAGGGTCAGACTCTGAGCGATCCCCACGAATTTAGTCCCACCATTGACGTTGTTGTAAAATAATAAGTTGCTCCCATGCTGCTGAAATATCATTGCGTGATAAACGAGAGCAAAAAAAGAGCAAAAGGAGCAAAAGGGTCAGAGCAAAAGGGTCAGACTCGTTTGAACCTAGTTTGTTATTATGGAGATATAATTTTTAGTTAAGAAATGGAAATCTGATTAAACACTGTTTTTCTACAAGGAGGTAGAAAATGCCAAGATTACCCCGTTATGTTTTGCCCGGACAGCCTCAGCATGTCATTCAAAGAAGCAAAAGAAGCAAAAGGGTCAGACTCGATTGAACCCAGTTTGTATTATGGGGGTATGGCACTTACTTGTTCTGAAGCATGGGTAAGCGCACTTGTATCTGGTGGTGCTGGTGCGCTTTCTGGTTTTAGTGGTGATATAACAGGTGGTGTATATCAAACGAGTCTGACCCTTTTGCTTTTTGCTCCTTTTGCTCTTTTGCTCTCTCAGCTAACTCGTTTTGGTGCGCGGGATTATGATGCGCAAACGGGACGATGGACGAATAAAGATCCGATTCGATTTGAGGGCGGGGATACGAATCTTTATGGATATGTTGTTAATGAACCAGTTAACTTTGTAGATACTGATGGCCTTGTGTTTTCTGGTTTACATGCACTAAGCCATGGAACAACATTACATCAAGCTACTCAAGTAGGTGCTGCTGGAAATACGGCATTAAAAGCGGGTGCGGCAGCAGCAGCTGTTACTGCTGTATCTGAAAGTGCGGGTGCAGCATTGCTTTCTAGGTTTCCAAAAGTACTTAAGCCAGTTGTTGAAGAGTTAATAAAAGGTATAGATGATGGTGCATTGCCTCCAATGCGTGCGCCAGGACCACAAAATACACCACCAAGTATTAGTAGACCATACTCACCTAACCCAAATGGTCCTAAACCATTTAATTGTAAATGATGTTGAGAAATAAAAATGACAAACCTAAATGATGATTTAAGAGATGCTGAAGAAAGCTATCACCGCAAAGACTACACCGATGCCTATGAAAAATATCTCGCCTTAAGCAAAAATGGTCACGGTGATAGCCAAGTATTTCTTGGTTGGATGATTCAAAATGGTATTGGCACTAATATTGATATTAGTGAGTCAGCTTTATGGTTTGAGCGTGCTGCTTTATTGGGTTCGGTACAAGGCGCATTTTATTTTGGAAGATATCTAACAACACAAGGGAAGCATGAAGAAGCATTAAAGTGGTACCGCTCTGCTACAAGTAAAGGAGATATAGCTTCTATTTTTAGAGTGGGTTATTCACTAGTCAGAGGTAAAGGAACTGCTATCGATATTCCTCAAGGGTACAAATATCTTCTTTCCGCAGCTGCGAGCGGAAATATATTTGCTAAAAGGGAAGTTGGTATTTTAGATGTGAAAGGTAATCGCGGCTTTATTCGTCGGATAACAGGATTTTTTGGGCTTTTATATGTAATATGTTTGGGTATCATAATTTCTTTAATTAATACTAATTCCGATAGACTTCGTAAGTGAAACAGCAAAAGAAAGCAAAACAGCAAAAGCAGCAAAAGGGTCAGACTCTGAGCGATCCCCACGAATTTAGTCCCACCATTGACGTTGTTGTAAAATAAGAGCAAAAGGGTCAGAGCAAAAGGGTCAGACTCAATTGCTCCCAGTTTGTATTATGGAGGTATGGCACTTACTAGTTCTGAAGCATGGGTAAGCGCACTTGTATCTGGTGGTACTGGTGCGCTTTCTGGTTTTAGTGGTGATATAACAGGTGGTGTATATCAAACGAGTCTGACCCTTTTGTCTAAATGTCTAAAGAGTCAGACTCGATTGAATCTAGTTTGTTATTATGGAGATATGATTTTTAGTTAAGAAATGGAAATCTGATTAAACACTGTTTTTCTACAAGGAGGTAGAAAATGCCAAGATTACCCCGTTATGTTTTGCCCGGACAGCCTCAGCATGTCATTCAAAGAGGAAATAACCGTACACCGATTTTTATCAGTGAAGAAGACTATTGCTGTTTTCGTGATATTTTAAAAGAAGCCTGTGACAAACACGGTTGCGATGTTCATGCCTGGGTTCTCATGACAAATCATATTCACCTCTTGCTAACACCCCGTCTAGAAAACAGTATTTCAAAAATGATGCAATCAGTCGGGCGTCGTTATGTGCAGTACTTTAATTCAACCTACCAGCGAACTGGAACTTTATGGGAAGGTCGCTATAAGGCCACTGTCGTTGGTACAGATGAATATCTATTTACCTGCTATCGATATATCGAGCTGAATCCTGTTCGGGCAAATATGGTCAATCATCCTGGTGAATATCGTTGGTCAAGTTATCATGCCAATGCTTTTGGTAAGAGAGACACGCTAATAACACCACATGCTTTATATTTGAGCGTAGATAAAAGCCCCCTAGTTAGACAGAAAATTTATCGTGGGTATTTCAAAAATATTATTGATGAGGAAAAATTGAAAGAAATACGCATATCGACTCAGAAGGGCTGGGCGTTAGGGAGTGAGCGCTTTAAAGATGAGGTTGAAAAACTCACACAGCGTAGAACGCGGCCTCTGCCAAGAGGTGGAAACCGAAATCAGGTTGAGTAGATATCAAACGAGTCTGACCCTTTTGCTTTCTTTTGCTTTTGCTGCTTTTGCCCTTTAGTTAATTGGCTAAAAACTTGATTATTGGATATTATTAGCTAAAATTGGATAATATTATTCATAAATGAGTTAAATATGGATTTAACCTCTCTTATTATTACTCCTGAATTATTGCGGCTCATCTCTGAGATCGATGAATTCAAGGGAAGCTGGCGTGTTCAAAATGCGCAAAGTCCTGAACGTCTTCAAGCATTACGTCATGTTGCGACTATTGAGAGCATTGGTTCATCGACGCGTATCGAGGGCTCTAAGCTTAGTGATAGTGAAATTGAAACGTTGCTCAGTAATGTGGGTATAACGTCTTTTTTGACGCGTGATGAGCAAGAAGTTGCGGGGTATGCTGAGGTGATGGAAACAGTATTTGAGAATTTTTCTGATATTCCTGTAACTGAAAATTACATCAAGCAACTTCATGCAACCTTGTTAAGACATTCCGACAAAGATGATCGGCATCGAGGCGAATATAAAAAACATTCAAACAATGTTGAAGCTTTTGATGTGAATGGAAAAAGTTTAGGGGTTGTTTTTGAAACGACTTCGCCGTTTGATACACCGGCACAAATGCAGGATTTACTCTTATGGGTAAGAGAGACTTTAGCCGATAATAGTTATCATCCATTAATTGCGGTTGCAATTTTCAATGTTATTTTTTTAGCCATACATCCATTTCAAGATGGTAATGGCCGTTTGTCCCGCGTGCTCGTAAATTTGTTATTGTTAAAAGCAGGCTATAGTTATATTCCTTATGCGTCACTTGAAAGTGTTGTTGAGAAGAATAAGGATGCATACTATTTAGCGTTGCAGAGAACACAAAAAACGCTTAAAGCTAATAAGCCAGATTGGGGCCCATGGTTAAGCTTTTTTCTTAATTCTCTTAAGCGGCAAAAAGATCATCTTATCGAAAAAACGGGTGCGCTTAGTCAGTATTCAGCATTACCACAGGAAAGCATGTTGATTATGCAGTTTGTTGATAACCATCATCGTATTACGATTGGTGATGCAGAAAAATTGATTACCTCTGTTTCAAGAGCGACAATAAAAAATCGCTTATCAAAATTAGTTGAAGAAGGCTTGTTAATTCGCCATGGTAAGGCAAGAGGCACCTGGTATAGTAAGTCAGAATAAATTTTGCACGAACAAGTTAATAAACTAGTGAAACGTCCGGTATAATCATTTTAGATAAAATATTTTTGAAGGGTAGATATGAACGATCCATTGGGTACGTTATATGTTATTTCTGCGCCATCGGGTGCGGGTAAAACGAGCTTGGTTAAAGCGTTGTTAGAAAAAACGGAAGGTATTGGTGTTTCTGTTTCGCATACGACGCGGGCGATG
>Ga0316209_1001868_pt1 | contig 19194 bp, 17 predicted proteins | sample 6monopyrite_MG_FD_204945 | JGI IMG/M metagenome (GOLD analysis project Ga0316209, IMG submission 204945) | Microbial mat bacterial communities from mineral coupon in-situ incubated in ocean water Damariscotta River, Maine, United States -... | ecosystem: Environmental > Aquatic > Marine >...
TTATCCAGACGGGAGTCTGGGAACGCGACGGTATCCCGGCGATCAGTATCCCGGCAATTGGTATCCCGGCAATTGGTATCCCGGCAATTGGCATCCCGTCAATCAGTTTGACTGTTGAGCCTTATCAATCGGGGATGCGAGTGGATGCTTTTCTCGCCCAGCAGTTACGTAATTTTGCGATCTGGAAACTTCAACGACTCGCAACATGGGATGCGATCAGAGTTAATCATCAATTGGTCAACCATCTGCGTCGATTGCGCACCGGTGATACCGTCCACATTTGCCTGCTTGAACCTCCCGATCTGCATTATCAACCAGAGGGTTATCCTCTGGAAATAGTTTTTGAAGATGCCTGGATCGTCTGCCTCAACAAGCCTCCCGGAATTATTGCGCATCCGACGGGAAACATGCTTTCGGGAACGCTCTGCAATTTCCTGCAAGCTCATTTTGATAAACAAACTATTTTTCCGGGCTTATTACGACCCGGTATTGTGCATCGTCTTGATCGAGAAACATCCGGCGTGATCGTGATCGCCAAAACCCACCAGGCTCATCGAAACCTGGTCGATGCTTTTGAACATTCTCGCGTTGCTAAATCTTATCTGGCGATTGTCGAAGGAAAAGTGAGAGCAGATTCCGGAGTCATCGACCTTCCGATTGGTCAGGCAAAAATTGGTTCACGAGCTTTGATGACCACGCGTGCTGATGCAAAAAATGCCAAACTGGCAAAAACTGGCTGGAAAGTCCTAAAAAGAATTCCAGGTGATTCAGGCAACTCAGGGTACACAGTTGTTCTTTGTAAGCCCAAGACTGGACGAAATCACCAGATACGTGTCCACATGGCTGCTATTGGTCACCCGCTTGTCGGAGAAGAATTTTACATGAAATCGGGGCAATTCAAGCCGGCAAATCGAGATTCTCTCGAACAAGGCAGGCGGATGAATGTTCCCCGCTGCGAAAATTCCGGACTAAGCCGCCATGCACTTCATGCAGCACAAATTGAATTGGCACATCCGATCACCGGTGTCTGGCTCAAGCTGCAAGCAGGACTCCCGGCTGATATGCTGCGAGCCATCCTGAAATTGCAAAATAAGGGTTAATATTAAGAACTTTGAATAGATCGGTCGTTCTTAATCCGTAAATTTGTATGTAAATCATATTTCTCGATACTTGACAAAACAGGCTGTTTCTACGTAGGATTCTGGCTTGGTAATGAAGAAACTGAAGAAGTAGAGAATTCTTTGTAAGAAAAAACGAAATCGGCACTTCTCTTTTCCAAGATGAAGTGTGGAAATACAGATATATTATTGACTGATTTAAGGTAAAAAAGGTTAACGAGATGGCAATTCCAAAGAGGCGACAATCAAAAACCCGTTCCCGTAAACGACGCAGCCACGATGCAGTAAAGCCTGTCCCACTCCAGGGTTGTGCAAATTGCGGTCAGCCGACTCCCAGTCACACCGCTTGCCCGACTTGCGGATATTACATGGGACGCATTGTCGTCAACATGGAAGACTAACTGCTTTCTTTTATCTCATTCAAAGTCACCTGCGGAATCCGTTTCTGCTTCTCTGCCCCTTTCTTTGCAACGGTCGGAAAAGCTTGCGATGTAGCTTTAGTGGGCTTTGTTGACATCATATCAATGCCAACAGGCAATAGGAAAGTTTGCTCAGATGCGAATAGCGCTGGATGCAATGGGTGGTGATGATGCACCTTCAATCAATATCGATGGTGCGTTAACTGCGCTTGCCCAGACAGAGCAATTATCGGTTGATCTTGTTGGCGATAAAGAGATACTCACTTCTCTGCTTAAAGAAAAACGGTTACTTGCCGGGGATTATCCCGAAGATCGTTTGCGTATTGTTCCGGCTGAGGGGTTTGTCGGGATGGAAGAAAAGCCGACTGTTGCCCTGCGGAAGAAACCGAACAGTTCGATTGCAATTTGCTGGAAGTTGATGGCAGAAAAAAAAGTTCAGGCGATTGTCAGTGCAGGGAACACGGGCGCCTCTGTTGCAGCAGGCTTGCGGACGCGTCTGTTTTTGAAAAATGTGAAACGTCCCGGAATTGCAGCCGTGCTGCCAACTCTTAAAGGTCACTGTATTATTATGGATGTCGGAGCCAACCCGGCTGCCCGCTCCGATCACCTCTACCAGTACGGCGTGATGGGGGCGATATACGCTCGCGAAATGTTTGGTGTCGAGAATCCTCAAATAGGCTTACTGAATATCGGCAGTGAAGATGGCAAAGGGACAAGTCTGGTTCGTGAAGCGAATCAGTTTTTATTGGCCTCTCATTTGAACGATCAATACATCGGAAATATCGAAGGACGGGGCATCTCCAAAGGGGAAGCAGATGTTGTTATCTGCGAAGGATTTGTCGGTAACGTTGTTCTGAAAGTGAGCGAAGGGATGGCGGATATGATGTTTCGCGTTCTTTCTGAAGAAATTTCGGCTGTACTGGATACCGAAAAAACGAATGCCAGTGATGCCTTCAAAAAAGCAGCCAGCCGTTACGAATACCAGGAGACCGGCGGTGCCCCACTGTTAGGGATTGATGGGCTTTGCATGATTTGCCACGGTTCCAGTAATGCTCATGCAATGACCAATGCACTGACAACGTGCATTAAAATGAATGATCGAAAGATCAACGCTTCAATCACAACACAACTTGCGACAATGCCAACGCCTGCGGTTTAATTTCATTACCATCCAAGAGAATAATCATGAGCCAGACTGCTATCCTGTTTCCCGGACAAGGCGCACAACAAATTGGTATGGGCGTGAAAGTCGCCCGGCAGTATTCAGCCGCTAAAGCACTTTTCGATCAGGCTGCTGAAATCCTCGAATACGATTTGCTCGAACTTTGCACCAACGGGCCGGAAGAGAAATTAAATTCGACGGTCTACTCGCAACCGGCATTATTTGTTGCCGGGCTGGCTTGTTTAGAAGTTCTTCGTGATCTCGCGCCAGAGTATATCGAAAACTGCAAAGCAGCGGCAGGACTTAGCTTGGGAGAATACACCGCGCTTGCGTTTGCAGAAGCGTTATCGTTTGAAGATGGGCTGCGAATTGTCAAAACAAGAGGCGAAGCAATGCAGGCCGCCGCGGATGCCAAGCCATCGGGCATGGTCAGTATTCTTCTGCTTGATGAAGAAAAAGTGCAGGGAATTTGCGATCAGGCGACAACATCCGACAGCATTCTTAAAATCGCTAACTATCTTTGCCGAGGGAACATTGTTGTTTCCGGGGATAAAGCTGCATGCGAACAAGCCGTTGCTCTGGCGGAAGAGGCGGGCGGGCGGGCCATTCCATTAAAAGTAGCCGGTGCTTTTCATACTCCCATTATGAATTCTGCGACAGAAAAACTGGCAACAGCACTGGAAAATGTTGCGGTCAACTCTCCCAAAATTCCCGTTGTTTCAAATGTCGATGCCCAGCCGCATGACGATCCTGCAGAAATTAGAGAGATTCTTGTTAAGCAGGTTGTTCATCCTGTCCGCTGGGAAGATTCAATGAAAAACTTGCTTGAAACAGGCATCGATCAATTTTGTGAAGTCGGTCCTGGAAAAGTGCTTAAAGGGTTAATGAAACGGATCAATCGCAAAATCCCGTTCGACAACTACAACGACGACTCCCTGAGCGATTAAAGGGGTGATCTATTCAGATGTTTTTTCATTGGTCAGCTTCTCATTGACAACAGAAACAGCCAGTGATGCCAGGGCCAATCCGGCGGTTTCTATCCGCAAAACATGGGGCGAACAGCAAACCGGCAAGGCGTGATTCTTTTCGAGCAAGTCGTATTCCTCAGGGGCGAATCCTCCTTCAGGGCCAATAACAAGAACGAGTGAAGCGACTTCGCCAGACAAGCCGTTTTGCAATTGAGTGATGGGTGCCACATCTCCCCGTGGATGCCCTATGAAGATTTGTGTTGTTTGTTTATCTTGCAACTCTCTGCAGAGCTCTTCCAATGTTTGCGAATTGGAAATATCCATCAGGTGATTTCTGCCAGACTGCTTACAGGCTTCGATGACATACTGTCGATGTTTTTCCAGTTTTGTTTCGCGTGGTGAAACGACGGAGTTTTTTGTGATCAAGGGAATAAATCGAGTAACCCCAATTTCAGTTGCCTTTTCAATTAACCAGCGAAATCGATCTCCCTTGGGAACGGCGCTGGCTAGAATGATCTCGATGGTGATCGAATCGTCTTCGTCTGTATAATCTTGTTGAACAATTTGTAGAACAGCCGATTTTTTTTTCAGTTCAATCACTTCTGCCCGAACTGCTTTTCCTCGACCATTAAATAATTCAATTCGTTCCCCCAGTTTGGCACGCTTCACATGGACCAGGTGATGTGCCTGGGAGTCAGTCAGTTCTATGTTGTCTGTCTCGAATGTCCCTGCGTCATAATATCGACTCACCATGAATGGTCCTCTTTCAATTTCTTTGCTACTGACGACTTCCAGAGACTTGCCTGATTCTTTTCAACAGGCATAATAGCTTGCATCCTAACTATTTGCCTCTGTTTTATTTGCCTCTGTTTTATTTGGCTTATCAATAGAGAGCAAAAGAGGAGTCTTTGCAAATAATTATCTTAAACAATTAATGAAGGAGAATGTTAATGTCTGAAGCTAAACTTGTTGTCAAAGAAAATGGTCCGATCCTCGTTTCTGGAGATTTCACTCTTTGCAATAATGAAGGAACGCCAATTGATACGGGCGGGAAAGCAACCATTGCCTTATGCGCATGCGGTCGCACCGAAAACGGTCCCTTTTGCGATGGCAAGCATAAAGAGGCGTAACACGAACTCTCGGCATGGTTCACGATTGTGTACCATGCCAGTTTTCAGGTTGCTTTTGTTGATAAGGGGATCTCTATTTTTCAATAGTCTACTCTTGAACGGAGGGTAGACATTCTTGTCTGCCTAAAGTGGACAAGTCGGAACCAAAAAGGAAAAATAAATATAACCACGGAGACTCAGAGATCACGGAGAAAAATACTCACGCAAAGACGCGGCGACGCAAAGAGTTTCCCGCATTGCATTCTAAATCAAATGAGATTCGATCGAACGAATGAAACCACTTTGAAATATTATTCTTTTTCTTCTCTTCTTTTTTTATTTTTCGTGGCAATAATATCCTGCCACTTTTGCGCAGCATTTCATTGAGTAAGATACTAAGGTGGAGCATGCTTAAACGAGACAGACGCCGAATGTCTGTGCTTCTTTTGAAAAAATAGAGGCTCCCATAAAGTACTACTCTTCAAGCAGCCACTTTTCTGCTTCGTCGGCTACGCTTTGGTCGAAGTATTTAATTTTCCCCATGGTGAATGGGCGACAGAAAGTCGCCATCCCTTTTTCCCATGCTTTGTCGCCAATCATCGCAATTTTTTCGATATCCTTATAATGCTTCAGATCGAACTTCGTGTCTTCCCAAGCTGCACTGAGGGTCCATCCATGAAAGTCTTCCATCTCAAAGAGAATCTTGACTTTCCCGTGATCACTGAGCCATTGTTCAATCTGCGGGACAAAAAGAGCGTAATCTTCTTTGGTCAACTTGCCCGTCACATGCACCCGAACGATGTTGGTGGCAGAATCTTCCTGTAAGTCAACTTCGTGAAATTTGATCGCCATGACATACTCCTTTGAATGAACACATTATCATTTACCTGTGACACTCAACACTGCTATTGAATTCAAGATGAACCCTTCTTGTTTTATTATACCTTGACGAAATCTCACGCCTAGTCTTGCATATTTTCACGGCGATAAAAAGCAACTTCAAGAATAATGATCGTTAGATAGAACGCGCCCAGTCACTGCAAACAGTCCAAGCAAAATTACTTTTGTGAAGACGATAATTACTTCGGTTTTTCCACTCGATTTTGCCCCTTGCAGATTAACGAGCATGAAAAAAAGTAAAACTCCCGCTGAAAGAGCCATGCGGGCAACTGGGATATGGGAACTTCCTAACAAATGTGTTCCATAAGCCCCGAAGGTGTAGGCATAAAGGGCGAGTGTGCCAATGTAGCCAACAATCATCAGTTCGTCCATGATACTCCAAGGTTGTCATGCTCTTTGCGAGAAACTCAGGATATTTCTGAAAGCCCAGCACTGCTGGTTCATTCTGATCGTCGTAACCAAAATGGGACTTTAGAAATTTGCGCAAGTCGCAATGAAAATAGAACACGACAGTAATTGTTCGAACGCCTTTTAGCGTGCCTTAGCTGGATGAACCCAACTTTTTTCGTTTTGAAAATCTCAACGGCAATTTTCCTGGAGCGCATCCAGCGTGTTTTGCATATCTTCGGGCAGCGGGGAGACAAACTCCATCCGTTTTCCTGTGACGGGGTGGTCGATGCAAAGTCTGTGTGCATGTAATGCCTGCCGGGAAATTAACAGGCGGTCTTGCTCGAAATGTTCTTTGCTTTCAATCAGGCTGCTTAACATCAATTTCGCATGCCCGCCGTAAAGACGATCTGCGACAATCGGATATTTAATATGCTGCATGTGCACACGAAGCTGGTGAGTTCGCCCGGTTTTGGGGAGCAGTTTCAGATAAGTGAAACCGCGAAAACGCTCCAGCACTTCATAATAAGTGCTCGCGTGGCGAGCTTCTGGTTCTTCGCTGCACACGACCATTCGTTCTCGAATTCTGACATGCGGTCGAATGTAGGTTTCGATGTAATCGCTGTCGAAATTGATCTCTCCCCAGGCGATCGCCCGGTACTCTTTTTCAACCGTTCGGTTTTCAAACTGTTTACTCAAATTTTCATGGACAGCATTATTACGAGCGATCACGATCACGCCGGTTGTATCACGATCCAACCGATGCACGATGCCGGGACGATGTTCGCCACCTGTTTTACTTAGCGTTGCAAAATGATGAACCAGCGCATTAGCCAATGTGCCGGAATAATTCGCCTTGCCGGGATGCACGATTAAATTCGCCGGTTTATCGACGACCGCTAAATGTTCATCTTCGTAAATGAAATTCAAATCTATCGCGGTCGGGACAATTTCTGTCGGCTGGTGATCCGGATATTGCCCGGTGATCAGATCCCCTTCCCGCAGCCGATGCGAAGACTTCGCTGTCTGCCCATTGACTTGCACAAGCCCTGCAGAAACGCTTCGCTGCCATTGTGAACGGGAATGCTCTGCAAAATGAGCGACCAGCCAGCGATCAAGACGCAGGTCAACCTGCTCTTCGGAAACCTTCCCCTGGAACGAATTCCCCTGTTCTGCAGAAGTATTTTCCGATTCGGTCATTTGCTGCCAGATTCCGGTTTCTTCGCCTCTGGCTTAGGTGCTTCCACCTTTTTGGCTTCCGGTTTTGCCTCTTTCTTTTTCACCGGAGCCGGTTTTTTTTCCTCTGCCTTGGCAGGAGTATCAGCCGTTTTCTTGGTGACAGGTTTCTCGGTTTTCGGTTTTTCAGTAACCGGTTTTTTCTCGGCAGCCGGCTTCTTCTCGGCAGTTGGTTTTTGGGGAGTCTCTGTTTTTTTGTCTTTACCTGTTGGGGGGAAAGCGGGAGCGGTTGGGACACTCAGTTTTGGTCCCGACTTGGCATCATCTTTGGCTGGTGCATCTTTCCCCGCTTCCTTGGCAGGCATTTCTTCTTTGGGGAGTTTTACGCCAGGTTTACCATCCGGGATTATCGGAGGCAGATTGAGTCCCGGAAACTGGCTCTGTAAATCTTTGGGAAGATCAATATCTTTCGGTTCCGGTTTCTGTTCTGCAAACCAGGCGTAAAATTCCTGCGTCGATTTATCTTCCAGATCTTCAATCCGTTGTTCCACCACAACTTTGTAAGCCGTGTTGGGAAAGCTGGAAAGTAATTTCTGATACGTCTCGATGGCGGGCTTTAAGTCTGCCCCCGATGTTGTTTCTAATACAGTCGCCTGACCGTACAAAGCACGCTCGCGAATGACATCAGGCGTTTTTGAATCATTGAGCAGTTCATTAAAAGCATTCTGGGCTTCTTCAAGATCAGCCTTGCCTGCTTCGCGATCTGTAAACATCAATGTCAGACCAGATTGCATATACTGTTCGCCCACACGCAGTTTAGCCCACTGACCAACAGGAGTTTTCTTATAGGAATCTGCAACACTGGCCAAGTCTTCTGCGTTTTGTGCACTGGTTAAAGCAGACCATCCTTCTGCATTGGCTGAACCACTGTTGTTTTTGTAAAAAACAAACGCAGCAATCAGTAACAGCACCAGAGAGGCCCAAAGCATGATCCGATTTCCGTGAAGCTCCATCGCTTCTGCAAAACGGGCACGTGTTTTGTTGATGAAAACTTCCAGATCGTTTTCAGCTAATTCGTGTCGATGTTCACTCTTCATAATATTCAACAATACAATTTATTAGACAATAGTTCAGGGAAGGCAGGTGCAGCACAACGCATTCTACTTGCATCAAACCTTTAAGATAAAGGGGAACCGGGAGTATAAGCGCTGCATGTTAACATGGTCAAGCAGAGTATAAAAAACCCTGCATCGCATTACTGTTTCTCTATCTGGGCGGCTCGTTGTTCGATTTTTCGTTTGACGAGTTCCAAGTGCAGTCGCAGGTTGTAAAATTCTTCCATGTAAGAAAGAGGAACTTTGATCGTTTCGAGTTCAGATTCCATTGTTTGCAGTGCTTTCAACTGCTTGGCGAACAATTCCGCATGATTCCCCCCCTCAACCTGCTGATCCATTTGGCGCAGTAGAACATACCAGCGGTAAATACGGGAACGAATTCGCCAGCGGTAAACCGGCGGGGCAATTTTAATCAACGGGATTGTCAGCGTCAGCAACGGCAGCAGCATGATTTTCATGCGATCAAACAGCGAAGCGACCCAGAAAGGAAGATAACGGTACAACAGTGAGTGACCAGATTTGAAATAGTCGATTGAAGCTGCGTGGGGCTGGAATTCAGAAAACTTCAATGATGGGAATTCATCTGCAGAAGCGAGCAGATTGCTTTGTCCCCGATTTCTATCCGCTGCTTCAATCAATAATGGCACAAACGCATCGTGGAGTTCTGCGGCTGCAACCAGATTGGCAGCCGGAGCAATTAACGGAACTTCTGCTGGTGGAATATCTCGTTCAAGATCAAGCACTCCCTGCACCAGCGTCACATCCGAGAGATAAGGATAAAGTTGGTGATAAGCACGATGTCGGTTAAAGGGAAGCAGTTTCAATTCGGAATTGCTCATCAACTGGCGTATCAAATTATTATCGGGAGGCAATACAAAACAGGCTGCATCGACTTCGCCCTGTTTCACCATCGAGGCGGCTACTTTCCCCCCTTTTGCGACAATACGGGTTGGCTCTGATGCTTCCTTTTTAATTAAACCGTTCGCCTTGAGGACAACATTCATGATCGCTTCGGTGCCGCTGGATGGATTACCGATCGCGATCGAATCTCCGTTCAACTCTCGGATTTCTGAATAAGAACCAGGCTGTTTGGTGAAAACCCATAACGGTTCAAGATAAAGACTAGCCAACGATTCGAGCGAATGTTCTGCCAGGTTGTTCGGCTTGGTCCCGCCCTGCACAATCGCCAAATGAACGTTGTTATCTTCAAGCAGTAGCTGGTAGTTTTTCAGAGAGCCAGCCGTCTCCAGAATTTTCAGATCGATTCCGTTTTCTGCAAAGTGTTTGCGAAAGACTTCTGCCTGGGCATAGTAAGCTCCTCCCCTGGGACCGGCTGCAATGGTCAGATGAGAAGGCGGAGCCGGCTCGACAAAAAACCAGGCGACAAGAAAACCAACAAACATCACGCCCAGTGCAGGCCCCCACGTTTTGTAGAAAACGCTTTGTGCTTCACGAAATTCACCCAGCAACGCAGCCGGACCGGTTTTATCAGGCTGCTCAGGCTTCTGTTCATTCGCTGTCGTCACTGCACTCTCCCGGATTTCTTCAATTGATCAGGACACTTTTTAGATTGCTGTATCATAAGAAGTAATCCGGGAGGATAAAACCACGCCCTCAGGTTGCTTCAGATTCCGCTTTATTTTCATCCGGTTGCTGCTGCGAATCACAATCATCCAGAACCGTCACGGGAACTTGTCGCGGGAGTAAGTTACTCGCTTTTTTCAGTTCGATTTTGAAAACGCCGCTCTCTGCATGAGCAATAGCCGTCTCATTTTCTACGGCCAAAGGCAAGGCAATAACCCGATGGAGGTGACCGCTGGGACGTTCCCGTTTATGCACTTTATCGGATGTTTGCAAAGTTAACGATTCGTACTCGGCTGTAATTTCCAGCGAATTTCCTGCCAGAGAAATCTTCACATTCTCTCCAGGAATACCTGGAAGATTCACAAACAGAACGAGCGACTCTTCCGTTTCGACAATATCAACTTCCGGAACCCAGTCACTTTCCGCATCGAAATTGCGAAACTGCTGGATTGCTTCTTCCCCTTTTGCCCAGGCCATTTCGACAATTCGATCTAACTCCGATTTAACCCGTTCGACTGTTTGAGTGAATCGTTGAGTTGCCTGATTTGTTTTGTCTGTTTCGCTCATGATTTTCTCCTGTTACTCGGATTGAACATGGATTTTTCGTGGCTTGGCTCGGGGAACCCTGGGTAAAGTGATTTCCAGAACACCCAGATTCATTTTTGCAGTAATTTGTTCGTAATCAACCTCATCACTCAGAATAAACGAGCGATAGAAATCTCCGACCTGATATTCGCTGTGTAGTAATTTCGCCTCTTCGGGCAGCACTTCTTCAACACGCCCGAACAGCGTTAATTTGTTGTCTTCAATTTGCAGGTCAAGTCGTTCAATGCAAACGCCGGGCAAATCTGCTCGCAGGACAAGCCCCTGCTCGGTTCCGAAAATATCAATCGGAGGCGTAAACAATAAACGCTGAGGCTGTTGCTCAGAGTCTTGTGGCTCCGAGACAATTCTGACTGAACCAGCCTCTTCATTCGATTCGCTTAAATTATCTGAAGGCGTTTCTTCGATATCTTCTCTGCGAATCGAAAGCTGATGGCCCTGATCGTCCTTAGCGGCTGGCTCATTTTTTTCAGGTTGCGTTTCGCTCATGGTATTACCTGGAAGTTTACTAATAATGGATCATCGAATTTCGCAATTGGTCAGGAAGTAACAACCGGAATTTGCCGTGCTGTTGATTGTTTTGCTTTGGGTAATCGAATTCTCAACACGCCTTCTTTCAATTCCGCCGAAAGCCCCTCTTCATCGACACGCTCCGGCAGCGCCAGTGACCGTTCCCAGGGACCGTGCAGCCGTTCGCGTCTGCGGTACTGTTCTTCGGGAACAGATGGATCCGCTTCCAACTGACCTCGAATCGTCAACACGCCCGAGGCAATACTCAAATCGAGAGAGTCCGGACTCACGCCGGGAATTTCAGCGGTGATCAAAAACTGATCATCCAACTCATACAAATTAACAGCCGGGTAAGCACGCCCGGACCGCGCACCGCGCACAGAAAAACTCATACTCTGCAGAAGACGATCCATCTCCTGCTCAAACTCCTGCAAAGTCCCCCAAGCATTTCCCCAACGAAAAACGGGCATCGTAACTCCCCGAAAAGAACTGGCTTCAAATTGACCACTATCTTGTCACATCTGCCTATCGAAGCAAATTGTATGCCAGAGTACCTGTCTCCTGAAAAACATGTTGTTTGAGTGTAACTTATGTAGTGGACACAGGTTGCGTTATATTCTGGTGCGTAATCACTTTACGAAATCGAGTGGGTTTTCCTGCCAGAGTGGCAGAACCCCGGCATGTCTCATTGAATGAATCAGTTGCAACCAAAGCCTGTCTATAACGATTCAGATTTGGCGTAGGGGCCGCTATTGCGGACCACGATGGGAAGTGGGTCCCCCTGCTTCATGCGGTGGTCTGCAATAGCGGACCCTGCAGGCAACCTTAATTTCTGCCAAAACCAAACATTGCGGAATAGTTACAAAAAAACAAATGTCGCTTAATAGTTTTAATCGATGAATTTAATTTTGAAGGACAGGGCAGTCTTGGTGTCGGTGAATCAGGAATTTGCTATTGCGAATAGATTGTGGTAGGTTCATTGGTGAGTTTACTTGTGAAATCGGAAGAAACGCTTCACGATTTCGCCCCACCTGACGGCTTCTGCACCACTTGCCGTTACGCAATCCTGCATGCAGCGTATTTCGAAGGAATCGCATTATGAACCTCCCTTGTTTCCGGTTTGTTTTCGCATTGAGTTTGGCAATGGTAATTTGCTGGTCAGCTGATGCCTCCGAAATTTTTGTTTCGTTGAAAGGCAGCGATGCCAACAATGGTAGTAAAAAACGACCATTCGCAACGTTGGAACGTGCTCGGGACGAAATCCGAAAACGCAAACAGTCAGCCAAACTCCCGGAATCATTCACTGTGTTTGTACGTCGAGGCGTTTATTCTCTGCCCAAGGGGTTGCAGTTCAAGAAGCAGGACAGCGGTTCGGCAACGGCTCCCATTGTGTGGCAAGCGTATCGCGATGAAGAAGTCAGCCTGATTGGCGGGCGGATGATTCATCGGTTTACTCCCTACAAGGGGAAAATCCTAAAGGCGAATGTTGCCTCACAAGGTTTTCAGGGGGTCGCATTTAAGCAACTGATTTTTGATGGGCAGCGTCAGCATTTAGCCCGTTATCCGAACTTCGATCCCCAAAATCCCTACGGCGGCGGCTGGGCTTATGCGGATGGAAAATATATTCAGATGTATCAGGAGATTCCAGGCGAAGATAAACATTCCTTTACCTACAAACAGGAAGACGCGAGGAAGTGGCAGCGGCCGGAAGAAGTGCGGGTTTTTGTTTTTCCGCGGTACAACTGGTGGAATAATATCTGTCAGATTAAATCGGTTGATCCGACAACGCGAAAGGTCATCCTTGCAAAAAATGCTTCTTATGCAATTCGTCCCGGCGACCGTTACTATTTTTGCAACGCGATGGAAGAGTTGGATGCCCCTGGGGAATGGTATCTCGACAAAGAAAGTGGAACGCTTTATTTCTGGCCTCCAACGCAGTTGAAAGATCAAGCTGTGATGGCGCCTACTACGCGCATGATTCTTGATATTGCCCCTGAAACATCTCACCTCACTTTTCGCGGGTTCACGTTCGAGTGCTCAGAAGGTCACGCAATCCGTCTGGATCAAACGACAAATTGTCAAATCGTTGCCTGCACCATTCGCAATGTAGGCGATTATGCAGGATCGGCAGTTGTTATCAATCGTGGGACTGAAAATCGCGTTGTCGGCTGCGACATTTACAATGTTGGTCGCCATGCAGTCAGTCTCAGCGGTGGTGACCAAGCGACCTTAACATCGGCTAATAACTCGGCAGAGAATAACTACATTCACCATACGGGAGTTTTCTATAAACAGGGAGTCGGCGTTGAATTGAGCGGCGTGGGGAACAAAGCGGCACACAATTTGATTCATGATTGTCCGCGGTTCGGGATCTCTTTCAAGGGTAACAATCAGATCATTGAATACAACCACATTCGTCACGTGAACCTGGAAACATCCGATACCGGCGCCATTTACACTGGCGGGCGTGACTGGCTCGGATCACGCGGTTCTGTTATCCGCTACAATTACTTTCACGATATTCTGGGGTACGGTTTCGAAGACGGCCATTGGGTTTCGCCGCACTTCGCATGGGGGATCTATCTTGACGACAACACGGGTGGGGTCGATGTCGTTGGGAACATTGTCGCCCGTACGGTTCGCGGTTTGATTCACTTGCATAACGGACGCGATAATCATATTGAAAACAATATCTTTCTCGACGGAACGCTGCAGCAGATTGAATGCAATGGCTGGACCGGTTCGCATCGACGTTGGCACCAACATCTTGAGACCATGATTAAAGGTTACGAATCGGTCGCTGGCTTACCAGCATGGAAAACGATGCGAAACATGGACGTGCATCCCAATGACGCAGTGCTGCCTGATGACACCGTCATGAGCGGCAACTCATTTCTTCGCAATATCGTTTGCTACCACGGTTCGGATTCGAGATATATCAAGTTGCGAAACTTTTCGTTGAAGCACAATCAATTTGATTATAATTTGGTCTGGAATTATGACCGCCCCATCTTAACGGGTTATACCCAAGCTGGCCGGGTCTTGTCGGGTAACTTTGCACCAAATCCTGGATTTGAAGAGGGCGAGGTTGGCACGCTTCCCCAAAAATGGCGGTGGCAAATCCGGCCTTCAAAAAAATCGCAGGCACAGATGGTCCTGGAAAAATCTACAACCGGACGCCGGGCGTTGCGAATTGATGCCGATTTCATCAAGGAAAAACCTCGCGATAACTACCCGATTATTGTAAGCGATAAGTTGGAATTGAAGCTGGGCCGTTCCTATCGGATCTCAGCAAAATTCAAAGCGACTCGATCAGATGCAAAAGCGAAGCTGATGCTTCAATCATACGTCGCAGGCGAATATTTCTGGGCTAACCGATCACCAGATATCGCAGTGGGGTTAAAATGGAAAGAAGCGTCATTCGTTTTCAAAATTCCTGCATCCGGCGAGAAGGGTTGGCACAAAAAAATGAAAACCTTTCGAATTCGATTCGATTTCCCCGACGAAAAAGGTTCGCTTTTTGTCGATGATGTTTCGCTTGTTGAAATCGATACCTTGAGCGAATGGGCATCGTGGCAGGCGTTTGGCATGGACCGTCATTCACAAGTTACCGACCCTTTATTTGTTGATCTTGAGAACGGCGACTTTCGTTTGAAGCCTGAATCGCCCGCGTTTAAGTTAGGCTTCCAGCAAATCCCCTTCCAGCAAATCGGTCCACAACAAAATGCCCCTCGCGCCACCTGGCCCATCACCGAAGCATCAGGCGCCCGGGAATTCCCATTGCAATCTGAAAAGGACTAAGCTTCGTTCGGACAATCACTGTCTCATTTCACAACAAGGATGGCTCAGACGCGGGTGGCCCGACCACTTTTAGTGGTTGGGTGCCGTCAGGCACAAGATGAACGCGCCATGTGCATCCCATTTCATTTGTGCTTCTAATCAAGATGGAACCCGCATGGCGCGTACGTCTTGTTGCTACGCAACCCAACCGCTAAAAGCGGTCGGGCTACCCCGCTCAGACGCATCGCGTCTGAGTTGCCCCGCAACAAGAAGCCGAGAATGTGGTTTCCTACGAAGAAAAAGCATGAAACGGTAAAAAAAAGGAGACGTTTATTGCCCAGGCAATGTAGCTGATAAGGAGAGGGGGAGGAAAGACTCATTGGGTTGAGCCTCCCCTCCCTGCGAACCGTGCGTGCGGTTCTCCCGCACACGGCTCTCCGATTGATAGTTTCCCCTCTGAGAAGGTTGACAAGACAGAACGATGGGCGGCGACTAATGAGAACAGCCCAGCGTCTGCAAAGTAGGAATTCGGCCAGCGGTACATGTCGCGACCTTTCGCAACACCGCTGACTTTGCGATGGCGAAACCATCTTCCTCCACCTCCTGTCGTCTTAGTGCGTTTGGTTTGGTTGACCGCACAAAGCTTACCGGAGTATCATCTGTCGATGATCTCATCACATTATCGTGACCGCTGCGTCAATTGGGCTTCGCCAGTAAGAAGGCAGGCTCGCCACAACAGGAGGCCGAATCACAGTTTTCAATTAAACAGGGGTACTAAAGTTACGGACTGGCAGTTCACTTCCAGTTGCTCTCCACCCCATCTCGCGATGACGCAGTTACTTTCAGTTACCATGTTCATACCAAACATAGACAAGGACTTTCACCCTGCAAATTTAACACGCTCACAAACGCACCATCTTGTTACTACGCAACCCAACCGCTAAAAGCGGATGGGCTACCCTGTTTATTCAAATTTAATTTATAATATCGACGACAGAAAAATGAACGAAACAGAACAGCCACTCAATCCGTGGATTCACCGCATGGCGATTGTTACCGCAGTCGTGGCAATGCTTCCCATCATTATGGGGGCACTGACGACAACCAAAGAAGCCGGGATGGCCTTCCCCGATTGGCCCACTTCCGATGGTCAGGGGATGTTCAGCTACCCGTGGCTGAAGCTGGTTGATGATATGAGTACCAATAACGAGAGCGTCAAAAAGTTTTTGGAACATGGTCACCGCCTGGCGGGAACGCTGGCTGGTTTCGCTTCGTTAATTTTGATGGTGCTGACCTGGATGAAGGGTTCAAATAAAACATTGGGGATACTGGGAATCCTTGTCTTCCTGGCTGTTTGTATCCAGGGGGCGCTAGGGGGAATTCGGGTTGAACTAAATGATCGCGGCTTGGCGATGCTGCATGGGATATTCGCGGCGATGTATTTTTCGCTGGTCTGTGTGACGGCGAGCGTTTCTTCCACCACGTGGAATCAATGGAAGCCGGAAGAAACGAACCGTCCGGTGAAAGCTGCTCGCAATGCGTCGCTTATTTATCTAGTATTTCTGCTCGTACAATACACTCTCGGTGGAATCATCCGGCATCCGATGGGGGATATGAAAGCCCCGGTCAATGAACATCTCGGGTTTGGGATACTGGCTTTAATTGCAGTGCATGTTGTGCTGGTTTTTGTGGTCAAAACAAAAGTGAATTGGCTCCGTTCTGCGATGCGTGGTGTGATTATTTTAACGGCAATTCAAGTCGTTCTCGGCTTTGTGACTTATGCCACTAAATTCGGAGCGTTTGGTATCAGAGTTGTTGAAGGCTCTACCGGGCAAGTTCTTTCGCGGACTTCACACATGGTTGTCGGGTTATTGTTAGTCGCCTCAGCGACCGTGTTGACTGTTCGTTGCTTTCGCGTTTATCGTTTAATGAAAACCAATTCGTAGGGTCTGCTGTGCGGACCATTGCGTTACGGTCGAAATCAATTCAAACTTATATTATGGTGTACACAACCAACTTTACTTTAATAAAAACAACAGGAGTAAATACGTGAGTCATCTGACGACTCCCTCAATCATTTCGCAACCAGGCACAATCGCGTTATCAAACGGAATTGGAGCAGGAGAATTGACGTGGAAAACTCGCCTCGCTGATTATCTGGAACTCTCCAAAGCGAAAATCGCAGTGATGGTACTGGTGACCGTCGCGGTTGGTTACTTGCTGGGATCCAGAAATCAAGTCGATTGGCTTCGGTTATTTAATGCACTACTCGGCATTGGATTGATCGCCGCTTCGTCTTGTGCGTTGAATCAGTGGTACGAAATTTCGACCGACCTGTTGATGCCTCGCACAAAAGATCGGCCTTTGCCTGCGGGGCGAATCAAGCCAAAAGAGGCACTCGTCTTTGCTGCCATAACAGGAATTTACGGGGCGATTCACCTGGTGCTGTTTGTTAATTTAACGACGATGTTGTTAACACTTTGCACCCTGGTGATGTACGTTGCGATTTACACTCCCTTAAAGCGGCGAACTTCTTTTTGCACCGCGATTGGTGCAGTCCCCGGCGCGTTCCCGCCTGTTTTGGGATGGGCGGCAGCGGGGCAGCCACTCGGTTGGGATGTGTTCTGGTTGTTCTCACTGATGTTCCTTTGGCAGTTTCCGCACTTTTTTGCCATCGCCTGGATGTACCGTGAACAATACACAAAAGCAGGATTGTGGATGCTCCCCAATGGTATTCCGAGAAAATACGTCACCGGGTTTTTAGCAGTTACCTACGCAATTATTTTATTACCCGTCAGTTTACTTCCCCAGCAATTCGGAATGACTGGGCATTTATTTTTCTGGACAACCTTATTATTTGGCCTGGCGTACATTGCCTATTCAGTTCGTTTTTTATTGAATGAAACCAGAAAAACAGCCCGTTCTTTGCTGTTTTGTTCGCTCTTTTACTTACCCGTTGTTCTGACAGCACTAACGTGGAATCACCTGAGTCTGTTGAATGCGTACACTGTTGCCAGTGTCCAGCAAACAGAAACTGAGTTGCAACAATAAGAGGGTGATTTTTTCTTCTACGATATCTAAGGTTATTTGAATGTCGATTGACTGGTCTCCACTAAAAGAAATAATCGATCAACAGAGTCGATTTGTGTTAACCAGTCATGTTCGCCCGGATGCTGATGCGTTAGGCTCGGAACTGGGAATGGCGCTACTGCTGCGTTCGATGGGGAAAACTGTTCAGATTATTAACCCCGGTGCAACGCCCGGGCATTTACAGTTTTTAGATCCGGAAAGTGAAATTAAATCGGTTCACGATGCCCCTGCGCTTAAAAAAGCGATCCTCGAATGCGATGTGCATATTGTTCTCGATACCAGTGCCTGGGGGCAGCTTGGTGAAGTCGGCAAAGTGATGAAGACAGCTACCACTCAAAAAGTGGTGATCGATCATCATGTCAGTTCCGATGATTTGGGCGCGACGCAGTTCAAAGATACATCTTCTCCTGCAACAGGTTGTCTGATCTATGAATTTATGCAGGCGATCAACCACACGCCGGATGCCCGAGCGGCAAGCTGTTTGTATGCTGCGATTGCGACCGATACCGGCTGGTTTCGCTTTCCTTCAACAACATCAAAAACAATGCGAACTATCGCGAACTTAATGGATGCCGGGGCGGATCCTGCTGGGTTGTTTAATTTGCTCTACGAACAGGCAGCCGTTCCCCGTTTGCATCTTTCGGGTATGGTTTTGCAACGCGTTACAACAGCCTGTGATGGAAAACTTGCTTACACTTACGTCACACAATCCGATTTTTCAAAATCGAAAGCGCACCCGGCGGATACGGAAAATCTGGTCAATCAGTGTATGACCATTGCGGGGACACGAGCCGCATTTATTCTGGTGCAACAGGCGAATCGAAAGTTCAAGGTCAGTTTACGCTCACGAGCTGATTTTGATGTCACCCCGATCGCAGAACAACTCGGCGGCGGCGGACACCGACAGGCATCAGGAGCCATGCTCCCCGGTCCCAAAGATGCCGCCCTGAAAAAACTGATCGAATTGTTCAGAGAAGAACTCAAAAAGCAAGCACCTGCTGAAAAGCCCGAAGCATAGCCATCATCTGGTGATATCGAAACACCATGCTTTGTGTAAGTCATATTATACAAACGGGTTGCATCTTTTTCATGTGGTTTTCCTGTAACTGTTTAGGGCTTGCTGATTTAGAATGTAGGTCAGGCTGTGCCCAATGCTGTCCGGGATAATTTTGGTTGTAAAAAGTATCCTGAAGAATTGTAGAATTGTCTTTGAAACTTGTCACTTTTACAAGAGTCAGTGGGGCGATTGGAGTGAACTGGAGCGGAGATTTTT
>Ga0316209_1001869_pt1 | contig 19186 bp, 19 predicted proteins | sample 6monopyrite_MG_FD_204945 | JGI IMG/M metagenome (GOLD analysis project Ga0316209, IMG submission 204945) | Microbial mat bacterial communities from mineral coupon in-situ incubated in ocean water Damariscotta River, Maine, United States -... | ecosystem: Environmental > Aquatic > Marine >...
CTGCCGTTGGAACAATTTTAGTGGCTGCCGCATGAACAACATAATCAATTCCATTCAGAGCACGAACAAGACGATCTTTATCTCTTACATCACCTATAAAAAATCGAACTCTATCGTCATTTTCAAATAGTTTAGCCATTTCCCACTGTTTCATTTCATCGCGAGAGAATATAACTAAACGGCGAGGGTTATATTTTTTTAGAACCATAGGTACAAATGCATGACCAAATGAACCTGTACCACCAGTAATTAATATTGATGCATTAGTTAACATATTAATTTTTTACCTTTGTGTATTCAAAATTTTCATCTATTCAACTTGCTCTACTAAGTTAAGTGCTCTCTAAGGCTGCGAAAACTTGGGCTAATCACCATCATTTTTTCATAACCTTCATCATTAATTACTAAACCATCTTTTAATTCAATAATTCGATCACAATTTCGTAAAGTGGTTAAACGGTGTGCAATGAATATAATTGTTAATTTTCTATTTAAGTTATCTATCGCATCTATTACTGCTTTTTCAGTCTTATCATCAAGAGCGCTAGTTGCTTCATCAAAAATTAAAACACTTGCTTTTTTATAAAGTGCTCGCGCAATACCAATACGTTGACGTTGTCCACCGGAGAGGCGTATACCTCGTTCACCAACCATAGCGTGGTATCCGTCTGGTTTTCCTTCAATAAAGTCAGATAGTTGCGCTTGATTTGCTGCGTGTTTAACTCTTTCAATATCTATTAAATCTTTTGGAACTCCAAATGCAATATTTTCGGCAATACTACTATCAAGGAGAAATATTGACTGAGGCACATGAGCTATATTTTTGCGCCACAAAAGTTGTTCAATATCATTTAACGGTGCTCCATCAATGCTAATAACACCAGATGTAGGATTCAACAGTCCCATTATTATATCAAGAATCGTACTCTTACCACTTCCTGTTTCACCAACAAAACCAATTCTCTCACCTTTCTTGATAGTTAGATTTACTTCATTAAGAACCCAAGGTGTCTCTTTATTATATTGAAATGAAACAGAATCAAGAGAAATTTCTTGTTTAAAATCCTTGATGCCTGACACTTTTGTTACGGCATTAGTAGAAACTGGTTGATCAAGTAATGATAAAGCATCTATTAACGATGCACGACTACCAATAATTCCACTCCAGGAGCCATAACATTGTTGAAGAGCAGGTAGCAACCGTTGGGCCCCCAAAGCTATCGCACCTAGTATTGGGATAACAGATAAAATGCCATCAGGTTGCCTACTATACTGATAAGCAAGCACTGCAATTAGAGAAACACCTAATGCTTCCATACCAAATTTTGGACTACTAGCAATAAATATATTATTTCCCTGAGCCTTTCTTAATGGTAGATCTGCATTCTTATAACTTGCACAATATAATTCCTGAGTGCCATCAAGTAATACTTCTCTAATACCACCTAATCCTTCCTGCAAGAGCTTATGTAATTTGGTTGATTCTTCTGCAATACATTGACTATTTTTTTCTAATCTATTACGAGTAAAGAAGGTTATTAAAAGATATGTTATTCCAAAGCCAAATACTGTTATTGAAGTTATAATTGGATCAATAACCATCAAGGTGGAAATTACAACAACCAGTAATATCAGTGCGCTAATAAAGGTCAAAACAGGTAACAAAGCACCAAAGACAACACCTCCGACTTTACCTAAAACACCACTTATGACCTCACTACTATTACGTTCAAGATGAACAAAATAAGGTTGATATAAAGTTCTCCGGTATACTTCTAAACTAAGATCAGCCCCCGCTAAAAATGATAGCCTTGTACTCCCCCACAATAATAAGAGCCTTATTATATTTGCCAGCAAAATCGCAACTATGAATATTATAGTAATATATAATGTAATTTGATCTGTTGTCGTTATAGATAAAGATTTAGCGACATCCAATACTATAGGATGATTCAAAATTTTATCAGGCGAGGTCAATACCGCTAAAAAAGGTATAATCGCACCAAGACTTATAATTTCAGTTAGCGCACTAACTAGCATTAGTATTAAAACTGCAAAAAATTGCAGTTGACGCCGCCGGCTTAAATGACACCAAAGCCGATATAACTGTTTAAAGATTTTATCGTTTTTCAATTAAATTACTAACTTTTAATAAATTTCTGAGGCTAAAAAATATTTATATGCTTGGGTCAATCCATCTTTTAACTTGGTAGTAGAATTCCAGCCCATCTCGTTAATTTTTGATACATCTAATAACTTCTTAGGTGTGCCATCGGGCTTATTTTCATCAAAAATAATATCGCCGTTAAAGCTAACTATTTCTGCAATTAATTTTGATAAATCAGCTATTGTAATATCCTTGCCTGTACCTATGTTAATTAATGGTGGACTATTTTCTAATAATATTTTATTCATTTTAGAATCTTGCATAGTCATCAGCTCGATACATGCATCTGCCATATCATTTGACGACAAAAATTCTCGCATAGGTTTACCTGTTCCCCATACTACAACTTCAACCGCATTTTGAATTTTAGCTTCGTGCATTTTTCTTATTAAAGCTGGAATCACATGCGATGTTTCAAGATTATAGTTGTCACCTTCTCCATATAAATTTGTCGGCATTACAGCCATATATTGAGTTCCGTATTGCCGGTTATAACTCCAACACATCTCTATACCTGCAATTTTTGCTACAGCATATGGTCGGTTTGTGGGTTCAAGTGGACCTGTTAATAAGTACTCTTCTTTAATAGGTTGAGGACACTCGCGAGGGTAAATACACGATGAACCAAGAAACAATAAACGTTTCACACCAGCACACCATGATTGGTGAATCACATTATTCTGTATTGAAAGATTAGAGTAAATGAAATCGGCAGGATAGTTATTATTAGCAACAATCCCACCTACCTTAGCTGCAGCATGAAAAACATATTCAGGTTTTGCTGCATGAAAAAACGCCTCAACAGCCGTGTTATCAGTTAAATCAAGTTCAGCATGAGTCCTTGTTACAATATTTTGATATCCATCAAAATTTAATTTTCTAATTATTGCCGATCCAACTAAGCCCCTGTGGCCTGAGACATAAATTTTACTATCTATTTTCATATTTTAAACACCATGACTTAATAATCATCTTCTTATTTTAACTCAGACTATGGTAACGATTACTTCCTGTTAGTAAAATAAAATTGGGACAAAACCTTCCCCTGAAAATATTGCTTCTTTGTAAATAATTTTTCAATCTGTTGAGCTATCACTTGCCAAGTATAGTACTGCTCCCAAGCTAGCCGACCACTTACGTGTAATTCTTTCAATTTCACACGATCAGAAAACAATTGTTCCATCGCTCGAGCAAAAACTTTAGGATTTGCACGAGTAAAACCTTCATTATATACTTTAGCATCACATATAACGCCACCATGACTATTGTTCACTATTTCTTTTGTATTTCCGACAGGAATTGATATAAATGGCAGTCCTGATGCTAAACATTCGTATATAACTAAAGGTGAATATTCGACGTGTGAAGCAAAAAGAAAAAGATCTGATTCAAAAAATAATGATATAACTTCATTTCTACTTAAATTTGTAAAAAGTACTTTTTTATTTTCAGCATTGACTCTATTCGCTAGTTTTTTAATAGAATACGGCGATCGGCCTAATAGATATTTTGCTTTATCTTTAATCCACTCTTTAAAGGAATCTGTAGTAATCTGCTCATAGTTACCATTTAATATTAAAACAGAGTTACCTGATAAGTTTGCCTTATCATATGACTTAAGGATTTCCTTATGCCCTTTTGAGTAAGGAGGATTACCCACAGACAAAAAAATAAAATCATTATCACTTATGCCTAATTTTTTTCTAATGTTTAATTCAGGATTGTGAGCAAATTCTTCTTCACTTGCTCCAGCAGGTATAATATTAATTTTATCATCCAACTCAAGACTTTTAGCAAAATTAATATCGCGGTAATCGGAAGCGTTATATATTAAGTTATCAAAGTCACTTATATAACCTTTCATATCATTATAATAACTTTCATACTTTTTTTGATAAAAACCTGAATAACCACAAGGTATATGAAGCTTAATATATTTTATATCTTTTAAAACAGGTAACATTGCATCTAACGTCCATTGTTGAGCTGCCATTACCAATAAACAATCAAAATCACCATTAACAAGAAAGTTTTGGTATTGATTAACCTCACCGGTTAATCCATTAGAATAATTACCTTGTACTTTAAATGTATAGACTTTAATACCATCTATTACTTCAAAATCTCTTGATTTATGCCAGCTAGTTACTACAGAAACATCATGACCAAAAGCCACAAATTGTTTTCCGAGTTCATACATCATTTTTTGCACTCCACCAACACTTGGTGGGAAATTTTCACAGCATAAAAGTACTTTCATATAGTTAGTTAAAATAACTCAGCATATTTTCTCACAATACATTCTAAACTCTCTGTTATTCCGTACTTATTGAAACAGCATATCCATGTTTCTTTAAAAGAGCATGTTGTTTGGCTTGCTCAAGATCGTAAGTTACCATTTCTTTACACATTTCCTGTAAAGTAATTTCTGGTACCCATCCCAATTTTTCTTTAGCTTTTGTAGGATCGCCAAGCAAAGTTTCAACTTCTGTTGGACGAAAATAACGTGGGTCAATACGGAAAATTATGTCATTAGCTTTTAGTGTTGTGGTTTCTGTACTAAGAACTGGAGAGGTTGGATCAATAAAACCTATCTCATCAACGCCTTCTCCTTGCCATTTAATTTTAATTCCTAATTCATTTGCTGACATTTCAATAAATTGGCGTACGCTATATTGTTTACCTGTAGCAATGACAAAATCATCCGGATGATCTTGTTGTAGCATCATCCATTGCATACGTACATAATCTTTTGCATGGCCCCAGTCACGTAAAGCATCGATATTACCCATATACAGACAATCATCTAATCCTTGACTGATATTTGCGAGACCTCGTGTAATTTTCCGTGTAACAAAAGTTTCACCTCGACGAGGACTTTCATGATTAAAGAGAATACCATTGCAAGCGTACATCCCATACGCTTCCCTGTAATTAACCACAATCCAGTAAGCATACAGCTTTGCAACTGCATAGGGACTACGTGGGTAAAATGGAGTCGTTTCTTTTTGTGGTGTTTCTTGTACTAGGCCGTAAAGCTCAGATGTACTAGCTTGATAGAACCGTGTTTTCTTTTCTAAACCTAAAATCCGAATTGCTTCGAGCAACCTTAGTGTGCCGTTTGCAACTACGTCAGCAGTGTATTCAGGACTTTCAAAACTCACCGCGACATGACTTTGTGCGGCGAGGTTATAAAGTTCATCTGGCTGCGTCTCTTGTAGAATACGAATAAGGTTGCTGCTATCTGTTAAATCACCATAATGAAGCTTAAAGTGAGCATTTTTGAGATGTGGATCTTGATAGATATGATCGACACGTTCTGTATTAAATGAACTTGCGCGACGTTTAATACCGTGAACAATGTAGCCTTTTTCAAGAAGGAATTCTGCAAGATAAGATCCATCTTGTCCGGTGATTCCCGTTATGAGTGCTACTTTTGGTTTTGATATGTTTTTCATTTGTAATTTCTAGTTATATTCAAAAAGTTTGCTAAGTAAACGAGTGTAATATTTATTTCACCTTTACATAACGCATTAAGTAACTACCTACAAGATGATCAAGAACCATATGAGCATCCTCGGCAGGTCCATACTCTGCTTTAGCAGTCGGCACATGCACAGATACATCTACCGCCTCCATTAACTTACCGCCATCAAAAGCAGTTAGCCCGACTGTAATAGCATGTTTCTGTTTTGCTGTATCTATCGCAGCAAGCAAATTCGGTGAGTTTCCTGATGCAGAAATAGCAATTACCACATCATCTTTTTTTAATAAGACTTCTAATTGAAGGCTAAATATTTTTTCATAACCATCGTCATTAGCAATTGCTGTTATTATCGATTGGTTATCGCAAAGACTTACTGCACGAAATGGCTCTTCATATGTGCGTGTACCAATGGCAATATCATTGGCAAAGTGTGATGCTGTAGCAGCACTGCCACCATTACCAATAAAATAAATTGTCGAGCCTTTATCTCTAGCAGTAAGTAGTAATTCAACAAATTTTTCTATTTCATCTAGTGATATTTTTTCAAGAACAGAGCTTAAATAGTTAAAATATGATTTCGAAAAACCCTTAATACTTTTTTCTATCGAGAAAATTTCATCTAATTTATTCATTTGCATTCCACTTTATTATCATTCCTATCATTTTGAAAATAAATATCTAGATCGATCAAATATACAATAATTCCCTAACCTATCTTTAAAGCTATTTCATTAACTAAGTGATCTGAAAATGGCATAGCACATGTAAAAGCAGGTGAAACAGCGTTTAATACATGAAATGATCGAGAATCACCTTCATATTTAAAATCCATTTCTAATTTTTTGTCTCTAATATTCACAAGTTGAGCACGAATACCTGGTTTTCCCCATTGAGTAAATGAGTTTTTATCTAACCCCTTCAACATAACACTAGCAAGTTTAATCATTTCTGCACGAGATGATTTTTTTAATTCACGAATAGCCACTTTACGAAAATCAAAATCATTTCGAAGGAACAAACTGGCATCACGCATCATTATTTCTATCATTTCAGTTACATTAAAATTCTCGATTCCGCCGTATTGTTCTCTCCACAACGCGGGTAATGCTGTAGGTCCAATTTTTGTTTTACAATCTGCATCTAAAGTAAAATGTACACCTAGAAATGGATGCTTAAGATCAGGGACTGGATAAATATTTGTTTTAACATTTAAATTAGTTTCATTTGCGTAAAGGTAGAGCCCTTTAAACGGTAAAATACGATAATCTTGTGAAAACCCGTAATCTAATGCTATTTTATCAGCGTATAAGCCAGCTGCATTAATTAAATATGCAGTTTCAATAATACCCTTTGATGTTATGACGCTTGTGTCCTTGTGAGAAACAAATTCAGTGTTAACTAAGATTTCAATACCGGCATTATTTACATCTTCAACCAACGACTTCATTACCATGACGGGCGAAACAGTTGCTGTTGTTGGTGAAAAAATTGCTTTTTCGAATGTAATTACATTCGGTTCAATTTCTTTAGCTTCACTTTCAGTAAGCTCAATAAGCTCTACATTATTGTTTTTTCCCCTTTGTAACAATTCATCAAAACTTGCAAATTCTGAGGCATCTTTTACTACTACAAGCTTTCCAGATTGATTTATTGGGAGAGATTTTTCTAAACAATAATTTTTTAAACTTATATTTCCTTCTTTACAAAATCGAGCCTTCATACTATCGGCCGTGTAATAGAAACCAGCATGTAAAACACCGCTATTCCTACCACTCGCATGCATACCAGCAAAAGGTTCTTTTTCGATAATAATAATTCGGCTGTCAGTAAATTTCTTCTTCAAAGAAAGGGCTATATTCAACCCTATAATACCCGCTCCAACAATGACAAAATCTGATGATTTGTTAATAACATTCATTAATTATTATTTGCCTGAATTATATAGCTCATACCCTTAAAATTAGCTAAATACATATGCTTTTCACCAATACTAATAATGTATTATTTCTTCAATAAGTAACCATCTGGCGCAACAGTGATAAGTAATTTGTCTTGTATAGTTTTATCGATCGTAAAATCTGAATTAACTTTAAGATATTCTCTAACCGCACTTTTGGGACTATTTCCTGGCCCCCAAGGTCGAGCGCCCATTAAAGAAATAGGTAAATCATCAATAACTGTATCAAAAACCACGCAATAACTACCCGATGATACAAGTGGTGCATATGCTTCCATTTCTGCCAATACATGACTATGTGTGTGGTTAGAATCTAAAAATACTAGTACACGTTTAAATGATTTTGATTTTTCATGAACTTCGTTGATAATTTCTGGTGAGATTGACGAACCTTCGATTAAATCCATTCGGTTCCTCATTGGGTGTTGATCTAGTGCTTCACGATTATGAGATCGAATATCAATATCAACTCCAATTACTTTTCGTTTAGGTGAGCTAGGATCGAGGGTTGTGCCTGATTCTAACGCATCACAATAGTCAAGCAATGCAAGCATAGAAGCGCTGAAGACCAAAGAACCACCATGTGCTATACCAGTTTCAATAATTAAATCAGGTTTCACTTTCCAAATAATTTCCTGCGTAGCAACCATATCTTGTGGATATTGAATAATAGGTCGCGACATCCATGAAAAATTATATGAATAGTCTGTCTTTACAGATTCAGTAAAAAATTTATTTGCAAGATCTTTCAAATCTTCAGAATGTTTTTTCATTATATTTTTAATATCCTATACTAAAATTTTAGATTGCAGTTCTAATGTTGTTTTTTAATGTTTCAAGGTAGGCCAAAGCTTCTGGTGTGTTTTCTAACGGAGCCCATGGTGCCATTTCCTTCCAGGTCGAAGGACTATATATACCTTCCATTGTTTCATAGACAATTACTTTATTTGTAAGCATTACATAGGTATGCCACGTAAATGCGGGGACATCTATAGATTCTCGCCCCCCCTTCTCCAATATAATTATATCGATAATAGCACCTGCGTCATCAAATATTATCAAAGCAAATGAACCCTCAAGGAGATACATTTTCTCAATTTTTTCATCACCAGGATGAAGGTGGGGTTGCATATATGAATCATCAAGAACAAAATTGATAACTTTATTATGATAATCACCCTGATTATGTAAAATTTTAGGAAATCGTTTTCTAATTGATTGATCAGCTTCTGAAAAGCACTGATTTACTTCTTCATCGGGCACATTTGGTAATTGTTCAGCATTCATTTTTGTATACCTTAATTCTCAGTAATAAATCACTTAACCCAGTACAAGTCATCATCAATTTTATTTTCACTATGAAGAAATTCGATTTGTTGAAGTCTGTAAAATTCTCTTCTGTTAAACGAATTTTTATCGAGACCTGCTTTTCGCAATTCATTCAAAAGTGATTTTATTCCTTCTTCAACTGTCCATTTACATTTAAACCCAGGTAATGTTTCATGAATTTTATCAAACGATACCTGATAAGTTCGAGTGTCAACACCATCTTGAATTTTTCTATCTTTAATTAAATCATTTTCTTCATTATTTTCACTTCCAAGATAGGTTAATTCTGAGCCGTCTACATTTGAATGTATAATTTGCGCAATATCAATAATTTTATAGTTATCTTCATTTCGACCAACATTTAAAACCATTAATTTATCTGATTCATACTCCCAGTCAATGCAACATCTAAAAGACTCACATGCATCATCAATATGTAAGTGTGGTCTCCAAGCTTGACCATTTGAATTAAGAGTTACCTTTTTAGTAGTAAGTGCCAGTCCACAGAGCATATTAATTACTACATCAAATCTAATTCTTGGAGACATTCCATAAACCGTTCCAAATCTAAGTGCAATAGGCGAAAATGTATTGTCTGCAATTTTTGACAACCCTTCTTCAACTTGTATTTTATTTATTGAGTAAGGTGTTTGTGGGTTTGTTGGACTACCCTCATTAAGTAAACCGCCCTCAGCTGCAGCACCATACACCGAGCAACTTGAAGGGTAGATAAATTTCACCCCTAGAGTTTTACACATTTCAGCGATACTAAGCGCATAGTCACGAGTAGGATCATATATCTGTTCTGAAGACATATTGCCAAAAGGATCATTTGAAATTCCCGCAAGTAAAATTAGAGCATCAAATCCCTTGATGTCTACTTCATTTAATAAGCGAGCATCTTTATCAATTGTAGGTACAGAACCGGGAGCAGTAAGCGTACCATTTTTAAAAAAACCTGTATCAATACCACTACATTGATACCCTCTTTCTTGCAAATAGTCAGTTAACCGACTTCCCAAATAACCTTGATGTCCAACAATAAGAATCTTCTTCATTTCTTATTTTTTCCTTTTAAATATAATTTTAAATAATTAAATTAACTATGACTTTTGTGATAAGACAATGCTTGACGATTTCATATCAATCCTATCCTGATCATAATATGTAATTCGAGTTCCAGCACTATCTAACTTTACATCTAAACAAAATAGTTCTGCTAAAGCATTAATTACTTTAGTTTGATTCTTTGGTTCAACATACAACAGAAGAAAACCACCTCCGCCGGCACCTAATAGCTTACCGCCTATAGCTCCTGCTTTACGTGCCTTTTCATAGTAACCATCAATTTGTGTATTAGAAATATCACTTGTAATACTCTTCTTCAACAACCACCCTTGATGGAGAATCTCACCAAATGTACTCATTTCCTGATTTCCTGACAAAACATCTCTTAAAGGATGTACTAAATCTCGCATTTGAGCTAAAACATCTCTTTTATTTTCAGTTGCTTGATTTTGACTTTCTAATACTTCACTCGCATCACGTTTTAATTCTGTGTAAAACAACATCATATTTTGTTCTAATGTATTCTTAACATCATTTGTATAAAAAACAGGTTCAGCAGAAATTGTTTCATCGCTGTTAAATGTAAATACATTCAAGTCTCCATAAGCTGACGCAAAGTGGTCTTGTTTTCCCATTGTACGTTTGAGAATGTCTACTTCAATACTTCCTGCCTCAGAGGCTAATGTATGCTTTGTTGCATGTTTCCCTTTAAGAGCATGCAGTGCATGAACTAGCCCAACGGCAAATGCACTAGAAGAACCTAAGCCAGTACTCCCAGGAATATCAGAAAATGTGGTAATTTCTATGGGAAAATCAATTTCAAATAATTTGAGAGCCTCTCTAACGATAGGATGTTCTATATCCTCAATATGATTACAAAATTCAACTTTACTCCAGTTGACCCTGTATTTATATTCAACAATTCCAATTTGACGCTTTACTACAACATAAATATATTTATCTATTGATGTACTAAGTACTTGCCCCGGTTCTTCAGAATAAAACGACCGAAGATCTGTTCCACCACCAACAAAGCTAATACGAAATGGTGTTCGTGAAATAATCATGCTTGCGCCCTACTCATATATAATTCTATTTCTGGAAGAGCATCACTTAGTTTATTAACGTTGATACTCCACTTAGGTTTATTTTCAATGGATTCAAATTCTTCATCAGATGCGATTAAAACAGAACCACATTCAGCATTATAAGCTGCCTCACAATCTCGCACATCATCACCAATATATAATGTCTTATCCATACGCAGAAGATATTCTTTTGCTATTCGAAAAAAAAGACCAGCTTTAGGTTTGCGACAATCACAATTATCATTCCAGTGATGAGGGCAAACATAAATATCGTGAACTTTGACACCTTCACTTTCTAACTCGGAAATCATTAATTTATGCATTTGCGTTAATTCTTTTTCACGAACCATCCCGCGAGCAATACCTGCTTGATTCGTTATAACAATAAAAGAAAAACCTTGCTGAGCAAGCTGTTTCATCGACTGAACTGTATCATCAACCCACTCAAATTCTTTCCACTTACCAACATACTCACCCTGAGGTGCTTTTCGATTAATGACACCATCACGATCTATTAGAATTATTTTTTTTGGAGTCAGATATTCACGCATTAGTTCAAGTCGATCCATATCAGAAATACTATGATATGGATCATTTACAACCAAGCCTGCTATCTGACTATTTTCAACAAGTAATTCAATAATATTTGTAAAACTAATATCAGGCGAATTCTTAATGTCTGAATAGAGTGAAAGAACATAGTCACGCTCAACAACCATATACCCTACTTCCACATAATCGAGGCCTTCACCAATTCTATCTTTTATATATGCCTGTATTCTCCCATCAGGAGAAATCCGTATATTCCCTGTAGGTTTTGGAGCTAAGAGTAAACTTACAGCAACGTTCTCATGCTTATGCAAATTCATTAATTTTTTCAAATTAAATTGAACAAAGTTATCAGAATACAGGAGAAGGAATTTTTCATCGAACTTAGAACTGGATTCCCATAATCTACGACCAGTATCCCATTCCTCTGGTCCATGTGAATATTCAATTTCCCAACCCCATTTACTACCATCACCAAAATACTCTTGAATCATCTCCCCTAAGTATCCTGTCAATAATACAAAACGCTTAATGCCTTGTTCTTCTAGTTGTACTAGCAAATATTCCAGAAATGGTTTATCCCGTACAGGCGCCATTGGCTTTGGTAAAGTTTCTGTTAATGGACGAAGTCTACTTCCTAGACCACCACAAAAAATAACTGCTTGTTGAGGGTAACTCATCAAATTGATTCAAAAGCCATAACTGTATTTGAAATACCTGTTTCTAAAGACACCTTAGGTTCCCAACCACTTTCACTAATTTTATTTATGTTTGCCCAGTTACCATTTTCAGATTCAGGCATGTTTTCATAAATAGGAGGAAGCTTCAAAGCAGACGCAACACAATTCACAACTTCCCAAACAGCTTTGCCTTGACCGGAACCTATGTTGTACACACCCGAAATATTATCCAACTCAATTAGATGTCGTATAGCATCAGCCACATCTGACACATAAATAAAGTCATTCACAGCTAAAGGATTATTAATTTTAGGTACCGCACCATTTTTCAAACTATTGTAGCAAGATGGGATTAATGAATTTTGACGTTGACCTGGTCCATAAACAAAAAACACACGACCCCATGTTAAGTTAATACTGCTTTCATGACAGATACTATTACTTATCCTATACAAGGATGTTTTAAATGCAGCAAACACGCCTGGATCTATTGGGGTATCGGACTCGCTTAAAGAATTTTCCGCATCACCATATTCCCAGCAAGAACCCACTGCGAATATTTTTTTGCAACCAACTTTTTTAAGACTCTCAACTAAGCTAATACCGGATATTAAATTTATTTTATTGTTTTCAAGGGAGTAATCAGGTAATCCATACCATGCCAGATGTATGCAGCAATCTGGTCTAAATTTTTCTAATGCAGGCAAATAGGATTCAGCATTGGATAAATCACCTGATACATACTGCACACTATTACCAGACTTTAAGTCCTTAGCTGAACGCGTCAAACATAGAAGTTCATGCTGTGCTAATACTGGAATTAAATGCTTTCCAATAAAGCCGCTACCACCCGTTATAAAAATTTTCATTGAATCAATTTGAAGCTTTTAAGCTGTCCAGATAATTTGGTAAATTTTCATCTTTCTCTGATATATGCTCAACTTCTGAAGGCCATACAAATTTAAATTCTGGATCTTTATATGAGAAACCTTGATATGAATTTGGTGTATATAACTCAGACATATAATAATGAACAATTGTATTTGGCTTGATTGTAAGGAATGCATTTGCACAACCGGGTGGAACATAAAGTGCATTTCGTAATTCAGAATCTAAAGTTACTGATTCCCACTTCATATATGTATCTGATTCTTTACGTAAATCCACAATGATATCGTAGACTGCGCCTGTAATACATGAAATTGTTTTACCTTCCTCATGTGGCGCAATCTGATAATGAAAACCTCTTAATGTATGTAGATGAGGGTTTTCTGAAACATTCCCCTGCAAAACACCGCTAGTAATCCCATGCTTAGCATACTCTTGACTACAATAATGGCGGCGAAACACACCACGTTCGTCACAAAAAAGTTCAGGCTTAATTAAAAATGCACCTGATATACTTAACTCATCAAATTGCATATTAAATTTCCAATAAATAAGGGGCGTTAGGTAATGGAATAACAACATTTCCTTTAAAGCCCTTTTCTTTCAAATCATCAATAATTTCATCTTTGAAGTTCCAGGCAAGAATAACAATAGTATCCGGGTTTTCCTTAAGCGCCTCATCAGGGGATAAAATCAATACATCAGTACCTGGAGTGTAACGATTGTGTTTAAGGGGATTTTGATCAGCAATACAAGTAAGATGATTGTGATTAATTCCACAGAAATTTAGCAATGTGGAACTTCGTGCAGATGCGCCATAACCTATTAATTTTTTGCCTGCAGAAATCTCAGATTCTATTAATAATTTTAAATCTTCTCGATGCTGATGAGATTTATTAGCAAATTGTTGCCAAGCTTCAAGGGATGCAACTCCTTGTTCGTCTTCCCATTTAAGTTTTTCATTCAATGCAGTTGTTTTATCTCTTTCCTTTTTAGAGAAATAAGCAACAAGTGAACCACCACTAATTGGGCTTTCCGCAACATCAAACAAGCTTAAGCCATGGCGAGAAAGTAACTCATTAATGCTATGCAAAGAATGATAAAAGAAATGTTCATGGTAGATAGAGTCATAATGCAATTCACTTAGTATTTTATCAATCCAATGAAATTCAATTGCACCAACACCTTCTTCATTTAAACTATGTGCCATACCTGAAACAACATCATTTGGATCGGGCACATGAGGAATAACATTCCGTGCAATAACAATATCTGCGTTGCCATTTTCATCTGTAACTTGTTTCGACACATCGAGACTAAAAAAGTCAGCTCGAGTTGGTATACCATTTTTTTCGGCTTCCTCAGCCAGATTCTTAGCAGGGTCGATACCCAAGACTCTATGCCCACTTTCTTGGAAACGTTTTAGAAACGTTCCATCATTACTCGCAACTTCAACAACAAACAAATTATTTGACTTACTAACTTTCGATAAAATACGCTCAGCGAATATTTGACTATATTCACGCGCTCCTTTTGATGTGCCCGTTACCCACACATAATTGCTAAATAAGTAATCAGGATCAATAGTTTCTGTAAGCTGAATCGTTGTACATTCAGCACATCGACAAATGGTTAGCGGTACATTTTCCAATGTATCCGATAAGCTTTCGCGAAGAGAATTAGCTGGAGGTTGGTCACCTAATTCAAGAATCATTTGAAGTTCTTTACTTCCGCAAAGTCTACATTTAGAAATTGTTTTAGAAATCATTATGCTTTATACCTAAAATCTGAGCCTACAATATTATTATTAACTTGATACTTTAACTGCTCTAGCCTTATTGTGTCGCGACCACGGAATTGGTTTTCCTTAAAATCTATTTTATTAAAAAACTCAATCAACTCTTTGCCACCCATATCAAGATCCCATTCAGGCTTATAATAATCTCGCAGTTCGTTTAGTATTCTTGAAAAACCTACTTTGTATGTTCTTGAGTCTGCATGCTCCCCAGTGAAAACTAAATCACAACCCGGAACCGCCCTTTGAGCTGCTTCAGCGATATCTCGAACTGTGAAGTTACCATTTGGTACGCCTACATTAAAAGCACGCCCAGAGACTAATTCCGCTGGCGCTTCAACCCCCGCTATAAATGCAGAACACACGTCGCGTATATGTACGATTGGACGCCACGGTGTTCCATCGCTCATTATTTCGATTCTACCTGTTGTGAATGCACAAGCGACCAGGTTATTGAATACAATATCGCAACGTAATCTTGGGCTTGCTCCAAAAACAGTAGATGGTCTGAAACTTGTAACTACAAAATCATCTGTAGACATTGCATGTAGTTTTTGTTCTGCATTCCACTTAGCAATTGCATATGCTGTAATTGGATTTTTATCACTATCATCTTCATCTAATTCATCGCTAGTATCGGATATACCATACATACTTTGAGACGAAGCATAAACAAAACGAGAAACACCTGATTCTTTAGCCAACTCTGCTAAACGCACTGTACCGGTATAATTTATATCCTCGGTTAATTTAGGTGAAAATGCTCCTAAAGGGTCATTTGATAATCCCGCAAGATGAATAATGGCATCAACACCATCAAGATCTTCTTTCTCTATATCTCTAATATCTTTTTTGATTTTCTGATAATTTTCTTCTAGTGGTTGTAATAAATTTTCCGTAAAAAAACCTGCATCATAGCCAACCACCTCATAGCCTTTATCCATTAACATTGGAACTAGAACAGCTCCAATATACCCTTGATCACCTGTCACCATTATTTTCATACGTAAGTCTCAGTAATAGTTATTAAAATGTGTCGATATACTATATATACACAAATAAAATTAAGTTTATAAATCATATTAAGTTCGATTAAGTTAATTAGCCGCTATACACGGCTTTTATTTAATTACATTATGAATCTTAATTTTCTTTTGTAAAATCTAATAAAATTTCAGAATCATTAACAATGTATTTATCGGGGTTTGGCCAAGACCAACTCTCTTCATACTTTCTACTCTGAATATTTACTTTACAGTTTGGTATCTGATCTTTTAAGACATATGCCAAATTTGAACTTGCCTTACTCTGACCTTTTGAATCATCACAAATCACAACATACTTCGAAAGTGCAGCATGTTTCAATATTGCACACCAAGAGCTTGGTATCGCTGCAGCAACGTTGAATAAACTAGATTCAATGTCATTTTCATTTAATACATCAGATAAGCGTCTTGATTCGGTATAGGCAAAATTAAGACTGACGATTGTTACGTCTTCTCCTGTCCCGTATTTATAAATATAATTAGAACAATCTACCAATTCACCCTCTGAATCGAATGATGAGACTTCCCTTTTAAACAGGCTTTGACTAATGCAAATAATACGTGCTCCTGGTGAAACTAATTGTTCATTAATAATGGATTCAGCTACATCCTTATTAGATACTGAATATCCAGGTAAACGTGATATTGAACATAGATCTGGCAAATTATTAATACAGGATTGAGGTCCCTCGTACCCATTATCTACAACGATTGCAAAAATAGTAAAACTACCTGTTAAAGTTCTTGCTCGAAGGAGATTCCATGTATGAACCATATGGTCAATACCAAGCAACAGAAAGTCTTGTTGTTTAAGAAAAAAGATTCCATTAACACCTTCAGCCATTAAACCAAATCCGGTTCCCGTCAGAGTATATTCACTATTAGTTGTATTAATAAAAAGGTTACCATTTTCTGTTGGTAAACCTCTCGTTAAACCAGATAAGCAGGATCCTGTAGCTATATTTTGACCAAAACTAACAACATTAGGGGTATTTGTAAGCTTAGAACAAATTAATTCATTGATGCATCCGATGTATGTCACTCGACTTCCTCGATAAGATATTTCTTTGTTTCGTTCGCAATCGATTTAAGAGTTTCAAGTGGCATAAATGAAGAACATACTGTTAAGGGATCAGATTCGTCATTATGAATGACTGGCCAATCCTTTAAATCAACAGTTTGCGCTGGACCGGCATGATAGTTTATAAATTTACCTTCTGGGAACTCATCTGTTTTTAAACGCCAATCTCCCAATGTAGTTAACATAACTTCAACAACTATTAATCTTTTCTCTTGTAAGGCTTGATTCCGTATTGATTGCATTTCAAGTGAGTAGTTAATAACATTATTCCCTTCTAAACACACATATCCAGCACCAGTACTTTCTGCTAAAGATTTAACATCGATAGGTGAACGTCTTTCCTCTATTTTAGATCCTAAAGACCATTCATTGTTCTCAATAATTATTATACCGGGAAGTGATTGCGCGGCAAAAAACAATAATGTCTCATAGAAGCTTCCTTCTTCCATTGCACCATCACCCGTCACTATAAAAGTAACACCATCATTTTTTTTCATCTTAATAGCTAACGCGACTCCAGCTCCAACACCTAAATTGTTACCTAGGATACTCGAAGTATAAAGTATTCCTTGTTTAGGATTTGTTAGGTTCATGGAGCCTTGTTTACCTTCAGCCAGCCCTTCTGAATTTAGATAATATTCATCTAACAAATTTTGTAGAGTAGCTCCACGTGCAATGTTATAATGAATATTACGATGTGAAAGAATTAATCGATCATTTTCAATCATAGCCTCACTAACTGCTAAGGCTATAGACTCATGTCCTAATGCAAGATGAATAGGAATTTTAAACTCTTTATTTTTATATCTCTCATTGATAAATAATTGCACAAAACGCATATGTATAAGTTTACGTGCAATATATAAATAAGATTCAGAAATCATACAATTTTATCCAATTTGGTAAATAAGTTTGGGAATATAAATATTACCCTTTACCCTAATTTAATGTTTCTTTACAAATATAAATATTTTAAAGACGCTACCGCCCTACCGTGCTAAAAAGCAAGTATAAGAATTGTAGTGTCATCCTACCCAGATGACTGGATTCCGGCTGAAAGATTGCCGGAATGACGTTATGTTCTATGCTATTTCAAGCTCATGCACACTCAATGTTACTTGAGTATTTTTTCCTACAATATCCAGTAAAACAGAAACACGTTCTGTACTTTTCATTTTTTGGTAAATAGCTTTGTGACCTTCAAAAGGCCCATCAACAATGTCTACTTTATCGCCCTGTTTTAATTCTTTCTTCTCAAACGATTGCAAACCAAATTCGTTTTCGTTGTTCTTTAAATTGGTAATCATGTTTTCGGGAACAACTGCGGGCATCCCACCAAACCGCACCAACCCAGCTACACCAATTGTTGAACGAATGGGTAACCAATTATCCGTTTCTTTATCAAGTGAAATAAAAAGATAGCGAGGGAAAAAAGCTTCTGTGCGTTTTACATTTTTACCGTTACGTCGACGTGACGCTTGAACGAGAGGTAAATAGGTTTCATACCCCTGACGCAACAGATTTTCTTGAGCTTTAAATTCAGATTGAGATTTAGTCACGACTAAATACCAGGAACGTGAATGATTTTTTCTAGTTATCACTATCATTCCCCACTGTTTCTTTTGCTAAAGCAGCTTCATTTTTCAAATTTTCAATTTCAACTTTGATGTTTTCGTATTCCTTTATTTTTCTTTGCAAGAAGCGATATGTGACTGCGGCTTTCTCTTCTATGCCGCTAGGAGTAAGAAAATATATATAGGCGCTCTTTTTCTCATTATTGTAAAAATTCTGAAGTTTCACAAAACCTTTGTCGACCAATGCCTTTAGACAATAATTTGTTTTACCCAAACTAACGCCCATTTTCTGGGCAATATCACGTTGGCTCAAATGAGGTTCTGCCTCTATGAGCTTGAGTAATTTATAAGCAATTTCGTCTTGCAATTGAGCTTTATCCGTTTGCGTTCAATCATTGAACAATAACAAATAAAAACATTACAATTCAAGGTTTTATTGAGTTTATTTTAGATTTTACAGTTTGTGACAATTTAGGG
>Ga0316209_1001870_pt1 | contig 19182 bp, 17 predicted proteins | sample 6monopyrite_MG_FD_204945 | JGI IMG/M metagenome (GOLD analysis project Ga0316209, IMG submission 204945) | Microbial mat bacterial communities from mineral coupon in-situ incubated in ocean water Damariscotta River, Maine, United States -... | ecosystem: Environmental > Aquatic > Marine >...
CCCGGAAGTATCGCGGTGGGTCCCGTTCGACGTCTCGACGAGCCGCCCGAATCCGCTCGCTAAAGGCTTCGAGCCGCTCATCAATCATCGGATGCTGACTCGTTCGCCCCGGTTGTTCCAGCGATTCCGCTGCGGCACGCATGCGGTCAAGTGAAGCGAGAACGAGTCCTCGCCGGCTCGCAAGATCGTGTTCGTCCGGCGAGTCGAGCACACGTTCGAGCTCCCGAACTTCGGTCGCCAAGGTCCCCATCGCTGAGCGGATATCGTCTCGCGACAGCCGGCGGAAGTCCGGTGGATTCGGTGTGACTTCAATCGGACCCGTCTGACAGGACACGAGCAAGATCCCGGCGAGCCATACGGCGCAAAGGTTGCCCCACACCCTCGGTCGACGTCCTCGGCTCCATTCGCTCGTCCCGTCAATCATCTCGTCGCCTCCCGGCCCTCTCGCCGCGCGTGGGTTGCTGCTCACAAAGGGCGTGCTTCAAAAATTCGCCCAGAACGACGCCCATCGATCAGCCAAGGGGCGCAAGAGCCAGGGCCCGCTCGGCGTCACGTCGGTCAACTCGCGAAGCGCGAGACGCTCCGCACTGAAATGAGAGCGAATCCAGGTGGGCACGCGCGCTCCCTCGAAAACGACATTCACTTCACAGCTGTGCTGCAGGCTTTGTCGATCCAGATTGGATGTCCCCACGACCGCAAGCCGATCATCGAAGGCCGCGAGCTTGGCGTGCATCATCGCGTCCGGGTCTTCGTAGATCCGAACGCCTCGCCGAAGCAAGCGCGGGTAGATCACGCGAGCGGCACGCCGCAAGAGGGGATGATCGGTGCGACCCGCAACAACAAGCTCGATTTCGACACCCCGTTCACTCGCTTCCCCGAGTGCATCGAGCACACGAACGCCGGGGGCGAAGTAGGGAGTGACGAGCAAAACATGCCCTTCCGCACGACGAATCTCGTCCAGGAAGAGATCGCGCAACCGCCGGCGGCGATAGGTCGGGCCGTCGGCGAGGATCGCCGCCGAAACATCCCCCTCGACCGACACGTCGTGCGCCACCAGGGAACGCCACTCAAAACTACTGCCGCCGGACCGAAACCAATTCTCGACGAAGATCGCCTCGAGTTCGTTAACGCCGGGCCCCTCGATTCGCAGGTGTGCGTCGCGCCATCGCATCGCCCCATCGGCCGCGGCCACATATTCGTCGCCGATATTGAGGCCGCCCAGGAACCCCACTCGGCCATCGACCAGAAGCTGCTTGCGATGATCCCGTCTCCGCGGCCGAAACCGCCAGAACCACCGGGAGGGCGGATTAAACTCCTCGAACTCGATGCCCGCCTCGGAATAGTCCGCGAGCACGCGCCGATCGATGCCATGGGAGCCCACCGCATCAAAGATCACGCGCACCGAGACGCCCTCTCGCGCCCGGCGTGCCAGGGCCTCGAGGATTCGCCGGCCCAGCCGATCCGTTCGGAGGATATACGTCTCGAGATGCACGTGATGCAGCGCCGAGTCGATCGCCTTCTCCATCGCTTCGAAGGCAAGAGCCCCCTCGTGATAGAGCTCGACTCGATGTCCCGCGCGAAAGCGGATGATCTCCTGAGGCAAGGATGTCATCGCACCCGACCGTGGCGAGCGGATCCCGCGCTCAAAGAGCCCGCTTCACGCGGTCGTAGCCCTCCTTGACCTCCTCGAGCAAAAGTTGCGTCGCCTCCTCGACATCTTCGGTCGCATCGTGCGCGGCCTCAAAGATTCGCTTCACACGCGCTTCCAGCTGGTACCACGATCCCTCGACTCGATCCCATGCGGTCTCGGCCTCGACCGCGCCGAGGTGCAGTTGAACCCGCAATTCGTCGCGGGTCTGTCGAAGCAGGTCGAACTCCTTCTGCAGTCGGGTTCGCTCGTCGGTGTTCGTCTCCGTCATCGGGGCTCTCCTTCACGCCGCTGCGCCGGCCGGCGGCACGTGCGCCTCCAAACGGCGCGCAAGAAGGAACTCTTCCCTCAATTCATTCGCCGTTTCACCTTCTCTAAAAGCAGGGAACGTGCCAAGCCGGGATGCCTCTGAGCCCTTCGACAGGGCGCGATGACATCGACCGCGAAGGCATCCCGCCTCAAGTGCGACAGATCGCCCCGTGTCGGCAAGGTTCGTCAGGAAAGGCGTTCAGCAAGTTCGAGCAGCAAAAAACAAACCGAGGCGAACGCGCCGATCGTCGGGACCGCAATCGAAAGCGGACTCACTTCGGTTCCCGCCGAGCGTTCCCGAAGTCGGATCGCGAGCAACGAAAGATTGACGAGGACAAACACAGCCAGTGCGATCGATGCCGTGGCCTTTGCGAGGTCCCCGATCGGCAGCAAAAGGGCGAGCCCCCCTACCCCTGACGTGATCAGGAACGTCGCACGAAGCGGCGTTTTCGTGCGCACATGCGTTTGGCCAAGCCAGGCGGGAAGAACGCCTTCGTTCGAAAGGCTGTAAAGCACCCGCGAAGCCATCACGATCTGAACGAGCGCCCCGTTCAGCATCGCCACGAGCGCAATCAGTGACAGGATCGACGCGGGGCCGCCCGTCCGCTCGACAACGAGCGCGAGCGGCGCCGAGGACTCGCCGAGCTCCGCCGGCGGCACCACCAGGATCGCGACGCACATCACGACCATGTAGAGCAAAGTGCTGATCGCGAGAGTCCAGAGAATCGCGCGCGGCATCACGCGCCGAACATCCTGCACCTCCTCCGCGACATTCACGATGTCTTCGAAGCCAAGGAAGGCGTAGAAGCAGAGCACCGCGCTCGAGAAGACGACCGTCCACGACGCGCCCTCCCCAGACATGGGAATCAGACGAGAAACCTCGATTTCCGGCGTCACAGCGATATGCAGGCCACCGAACACCAGCACCGCGATCAAGCCGCCGACCTCAATCAGCGTGACAACGCCCGCGGCAACGATCGACTCCTTGATCCCCCACGCCGCAAGCCCGCCGACGCTCGCGACCACCACGACGAGGACAAGCGAGGGAGGCGCGGTCAGGAGCTCCGCCAAGTAAGCGACGAAGCCAAGCGAAACCGTCGCCGCGGAAACCATCCCTGCTGACGCGGTCCCGAGTCCGACGACGACGGCAAGCCATGTTTGGCCAAACCCTTCTCAGACGTAGACCAGCGCGCCACCGGCCCGCGGATACCGCGCGGAGAGATCTGCAAAACTGAGCGCTGTGAACGCCGCGAGGCTCGCTGCCACAAGAAACGCAAAGGGCGCCCAGGCGCCGGCTTCCCCTGCGACGACGCCGGTCAGGATATAGATGCCCGCCCCGACCGTAGAGCCCAGGCCATAGAGCAAGAGCCACGGGAACGTGAGCACTCTCTTCAGCGCGGGTTCATCGTCGCGCATCCCCGATCCCACTTCGACGCTCCCCCTGTACGGGCTTCGTTAGAGCGTAGGGAACTGAGAGTGGAGCGCGAGACCGGGTTCGAACCGGCGACCCTCAGCTTGGGAAGCTGATGCTCTACCAACTGAGCTACTCGCGCATCCGGATCGACGTTAGCAGATTCAAACACGAGACAGCCATTGGCTCAGGCCGCTCGACTACTCCTCAAGCAGCTCAACAAACGCATCATCGAGTGCGTCCGCATCTCCCGCATCGAGCGGCGTCAGCTCTGCCTCCGCGAGTTCGAAGTCGCCCTCTTCGTCGAGTGGCAGCACCTCGATCGGCTCGGCTTCCAGCACGGGCTCGAGGCTTGCGTCACCGAAGGGTGATGCTGTGACCGTAGGTGGCTCAGACGTGAACTCCAGACCCGAGTCCAGCTGTTCCTCAACCGGCGCTTCGAGAACCGCATCCTGCATCGGGGCGATCTCGGCTTCTACGAGTGCGTCCTCGAGCCCCTGGTCGAGATCGAGCGTCGGCGGCGCGGTCGGTGAGAGCATGTCGTCCCCGAGTTCGAAGTCGGCGACGGGTTCATCGAGGTCGAGGGCCGGGGGCGCAATCACGGGCGCGATCGGATCCGGAGGAGCCGAGAACGAAGCGGGCGCCGGGGGAACCGGGGCCGCAGCAAGTTGACTGTAGGTCGTGCCCGGATCGGGGCCGATCCCGAGGTCGGCTGCGGCTCGCTCGACGTCGCTTGCATCGATGGCCGATCGGCCCGACAGGTAGGCTTCGAAGAGCGCGTTGTCGCCGAGGGTATTCAAGAGGCGCGGGCGACCGCGGCCAAACTTGTAGAGCGCATCCATCGCGGCGGGCGGAACGATGTCGGGATTGCCCTTCACGCTCGTAACTCGATGGGTCAGGTACGCGTTGGCGTTTTCCATATCGAGCGGCTGGAGACGAACCCGCACATCGACGCGAGGCATGATGCTCGCGTCGTTCTGGACGAGGGTATCGAGTTCGGGCGAGCCCACGAAGAGCATCGAGATCAGGCGACGATCTTCGTACTCGAGGTTCAGAAGGCCGGAGAGTTCAGCAAAGACCTCGGGCGTCATGATCTGGGCATCATCGACCATCAGGACAGCGTGACGTCCGTCCTCGCGCACGATTGCGAGTTGTTCGTAGATCTGACCGAGCAGCCCTGCACGATCCGTTGCGGGCTCTTCACAGCCGAGCTGTCGGGCGAATCGCTGCAGAATCCCCGTCGCGTCCGCCGCACCCGGCAGCATCACAAGCAGTGTCGCTTCGAAGACTTCCTCTTCGAGGGATTCAAGGATTCGGCGGGCGAGCAGGGTCTTACCCATTCCGCCGTCGCCGGTCAGGAGCGTTAGGCCCTTGTGCTGGCGGAGGCCGCGCTCGACACGACGCTGGGCGTCACGATGGCTCGTGCTCTCGTAGAAGTAGCGAAGGTCCGGCTCGTTGCTGAAAGGATCCTGGGGCAAACCGAAATGATGCAGATGTTCCACAGTAGTTCCTTGCTCCGAGCCGCGACGTAAGGCGCGTTCGTGCGTCCGTCTCGGTTCATCTCATCGCACGCGGGCTCTCTCCCGCGAATCGATCAGACGAACGAAATCTTCTTGCGACCGCCCTTCCGTGGGACAGTCTGCGTGTCTTCGTTTGTGTCGGAATCCGCTTCGGCCTCAACTTCAACCACGGCTTCCCCCTCCGAAGCCGACTCCACCTCTTCCGCGGCGACGAAGTCCGCGTCATCCAGCGCGGCTTCTGCCTCGCTCATGACGTCATCGAAAGATTCGAAGGTCTCGACCGAGGCCGAGGCAGCGAGTGCTCCGTCGCCCTCTTCATCGTCGGCATCTTCATCAAAGAGTTCATCGAAGGACTCAAACACTTCACCCGGCTCACCGAGCTCAGGCGAACTCAGCTCCGCCGCTTCTAGCCGTTCGAGCATGGCTGCAGCGCCGGGAAATTCCGGTTCGAGTTCGACTACGCGCCGAAGACTGATGCAGGCGCGATCTGGATTCCCGCTGCATTCCTCGGCGACCGCGAGGTCGAAATAGACCCCAGCCATCTTGGATTCAGGGAGATCGGGCAAGGCCAGCGCCTGCTCAAGATGGTTCACAGAGTCATCAAAGCGACCGAGATCCCGCGCGCAAATCCCCATCAGGTAGAGACTGTCGAAGCGACGCGCCTCCGAATCGAGACACACGCGGAATTCGCCGATCGCGTCCTCGTAGAGTCCCATCTCGCGATAGGCGATCCCGAGATCGTACCGGGTGTCAAAGTCGCCCTCGTCGAGGGTCGCGGTGACGCCCTTCTTGAAGTCGGAGAAGATCGACTCGAAGCCATCTTCGACGGTCGACAACACGCCGGACTCACCATTCGAATCCGCCAGCGGCTCGTCCTCGTCGAGCACGTCCGCAAGGGCCTCCCGGAGATCGAAGGACTCGGCCGCATCAACGGGTACTGCTTCGTCGGCAGTCGCCTCTACCTCAACAGCGGGAGCAGCTTCCTCTGCAACAGCAGCAGCGACCCCATCGCTCTCTTCTTCTGCGGGTTCTTCGACGGCTGCTTCGTCTTCGATCGCCTCACCGCCGACATCCATCTCGACATCAACATCAACATCATCATCGACTTCGAGTTCAACGTCCGAGTCATCCTCTGAATCAGCCACGAACTCAGTCGTGCTCGACTCCTCCGATGTGAGTTTAAGCGGCGATTCTTCACTCGCTTCCGAAACCGCAGAGAGATTCGTTTCCGTCGAATCCTCATCCGCGGCTTCGACCGACTCGGCGTTGAGGCCGACATCGTCATCGAAGTCCACGTCAATTTCGAACGTGACTTCATCGCCGACGTCATCGCTTGCGGCATCGATCTCGCTCTGCGTTGCATCCTCGTCATCCGCGGCGGCAAGGTCTTCGGTGTCATCGTCGAATCGCGCCGTGATCTCGAAGTCCACAGCCGGCTCGGCCGAGACCGCCATGTTTGTCTGACTTACGGCATCGTCGGGCTCGCCACCGCGCGCGGCGGCGATCTCGCCCATTCGAAGCAGCGCGGAGGGATGGTTCGGAACGATGTCGAGGATTCGTTGAAGGAGTCCTTCGGCTTCGTCGTACATCGACTGCGCCAGATAGAACTCGGCCTCTTCGAGTTCCTCGGCGATGCGTGCCGTTGTCGTGGTGCTCTGTCCGGCGGCGGAAGCCGTCGGCGGCGACGTCAGCTCACCGCCATCAAAGTCGAATTCGGCCGAGACGTCGTCTGCAAGCGCAGACTCTACGTCCATTTCGACTTCGCCTCCGAGCTCATGCTCCTCATCGGCGTCGAGATCGAATTCGACGTCGCCGGAAACATCGGCCGCGTTGGAATCGTCGTCGAGGGAGAGCCCTTCGGCCTCGACTTCAACCTCGAACTCGAGGCTCGCTTCCTCAGTCGTCTCGGTTTCCGCGCCCTCCGGCGAATCAACCGCGGGCGGTCCATCGAAGGTGATCGAGTCATCGTCAAGCTCGATCATGAAGTCATCGGGCTCTGTTCCGAAATCGAGTGCCGCCTGGGTATGATTCGCCTCAACGTCTTCCATCGCGTCGTCGAGATCGAGATCGACCTCGAGATCAAGGTCGAGGTCGAGGTCGAGGTCGACCGGCGTATCCTGTTCGACCAGCGCTTCTGCAGGGGGCGCCTCGGGGACTTCAGGCAATTGCGCGGAGAGATCGACCTCGCCGATCTGCTCGGCGACCACCGGATCGAGTGCTGCGATGCGATCCCTCAGAACCGAGAGAGACTCCGCATCACCGCAAACACGCATCTGCTCCGCGGCGCGGAGCCAGACTTGGACGGCTTCCGAGTTCTGCCCGTCGTCGACGTAGGCTTCGCCTAACTTCTCGAGCGCAGGTCGATGATCGGGGTCCTGGGCGAGGATTCCGCGAAGACTTGCAATTGCCTGGTCGCGCTTTCCGTAGCGCAGATAGACACTCGCTTCGGCAAGCAGCTGATCCGGGTCGCCTTCAGGCAAAGGCACCTCAGCCACCGCCTCCGCAGCCGCTTCCGGCGGAGCCTCGTCTTCGAGGTCGAGACTGAGTTCGGAGTCATCGCTGCCGAGGTCGAGCGCCGGCTCGCCCTCGCCCAGATCGAGCTCAGGAGACGCGTCGGCTCCCATCTCGTCATCCAGCGGGAGGAACTCATCGTCATCGTCGAGCAGCTCTTCATCTTCGAGGTCGGGCACTTCCGCCTCGGACACGTCGACGGCGAGTCGCGAGCCCGTGGTGGCCGCCATCTCTTCGGCGGGAAGACGCTGCATCAGTTCACGCGCGCGCTCTTCGTCACCGCGATCGCGGAAGAGCTTCGCAAGACCGCGCGTCGCATCGGCGAGCTTGGACTCGTCGCCCATCTGAGCGTAGAGATCCATCAGAAGCTCGTACTGAGGCGCATCCGTGTCCGCATTCAATGCACGCACAGCGAGAGGTTCGGCGCGGGAAAACTCACCGGCGTCCATGAGCTGACGAACGAGGGTCGTGAGCGCGCCCACGTCATCGCCCTTCACTTCGAGTAGACGCTCGAGAACGGTGATCAACTGATCGCGGTCCTGCTGCGTTTCGAGTTCGGCGGCGACGGCCTGGTATTCAGTGACGGCCTCACTCTCCATGCCTTCCTGACGGAGGAGTTCGGCGACCTTCAAGCGACTCGTGGTGTTCGTGGGATCGAGCGCCGCCATCTGGCGCAACAGATCAAGGGCTTCAGCCTTACGGCCTTCCTTGTGGTAGCCGTCTGCCGCGGTCTGCAGGGCTCCGACGGCTTCGGAGTCGAGTCCCATTCGCTGATAGAGTTCGGAAAGCGACACGTACGCCGCGTAATTCTTCGAGTCGAGATTCAGGATCTGTTTGAACACAGCGACCGCGCGCGCGTCGAAACCGTCCTGTCGATACTGCTGAGCCACCTTGCCGTACTGCGCGATCGCCTCTTCGTTCTGGCCCCAGCGACGATAGGCATCACCGACTTCGAGCAAGAGCTTCGCGTCGCGCGGATCTTCCTTCAGGAGCTTGTTGTACTCCTTCAGAGCCTTGGCTTTGGCGCCCTTTTGCGCGTGCTTCCGCGCAGCTTCCAGTACTTTTCGTTTGTTGAGCGCCAATGAACCCTCATCGCGACGATGTGAATCGACGTCGGCCCCCGACTTGATCGGCAGGGGTCTACGACTATTCGTATCGGCGACCGAGACGCCCCCTTGAGACGCAACTGTGGGGGTCGAGGGACGCTTTTCGCGCAAGCCCAACAAATTCTCAAAATCCAACGGATCCAGAGAAATGTCGCTCGGAGCGACCTCTCAACGAGTGCAGATTGAGCTCAGCCGCGGACTGCCCGTGCGCCTTTGTCGGCAAGGCCTCAAACGAGAATCAGGCGGCGGTCTGGCCAACCAGGGCCTCAAGCGCGAAGCGATACCCATTGGCGCCAAGCCCCGAGATCACGCCAACCGCGATCCCGGACACATAGGACTCCTGTCTGAAGGGCTCGCGCGCGAAGACATTCGAAAGATGCACTTCCACGATCGGCAACTCGACCGCAACCAATGCGTCTCGCAGCGCCACGCTCGTGTGGGTGAATCCGCCGGGATTGATCACGATTCCCGAAGCGATGCCCATCGCCTCCTGGATCCGATCGATCAGTGCGCCCTCATGATTCGACTGGAAGGACGCCACTTCAATCTCGCGTCCGGAGGTCGACAGATCCTTGGCGGCGGAAGCGAGCATCGCGTCGATATCCGCGAGCGTCTGCGTTCCGTACACCTCGGGCTCACGCTTCCCCAGGAGATTGAGGTTCGGGCCGTGGATGACGAGGATCTGTTGGGTGGTCGAGGGCATGTTGCGGGCTCCTGCCTAACGAACCCGCGTCGCCGCTAGAGCTCGGCGCGGATATCGATGAGGTTTCGCCGGATGAGGTAGCGCGCCTTGCCCAGATTGCCATCGGGGTGGATTGCGAGCACCAGTACGAGGTCATCGTCGACGGTGTGAAAGATGAAGATCGCACGGTCGAGGGTGAGAACCGTCTCTCTCATCTCCCCCGTCCCGATCGAGTCGGAAGCCTTGGTCACATCGCTCAAGATGCGCCCAAACTCGATTCCCGCGTTCGTCACATCGCCTTCGAGCGGGTCATCGGCATGCGGCCCCTCGCTCGGTGCAACCTGATCGATCGCGATCCCGTCGAGTCCCATCAAGGCGGCACCGAAACCGCCACCACATCCGTCCACGATCGTCTGAAGCGTCCGCTGAAAGCTCATTGCGGTCTCCCCCTGTGTTTCGCGTTCTTTTCGAGGTTCGCGAGCCATCGTTCCAGGGTCGCCAGCACAGCGCCCCGTGGCGCCTGCTCGCCGACCCCGTCCATTTCATCGGCATGATCATCCGCCCAATCCGCTTCCGCGAGTTCCGTGCGCACGCTCGTTTCCGGAACGCTCGCTGCATCGGTTTCGGGCGACGGCCACTCCGGAACCGGAGCCCAAGCGGAACTCGACATCGAATTCGCTGCGACTTCGGCTGCTTCGTCGTCCATCGAGTCGACGCCCTCGCCCGAAAGCTCGGACAAGCCCATCGGCTCGGTCATCAAGACGCGTTCCGCGACCGAGTTCACATCGTGCATCTCGTCGGTCTGGGCTTCCGCTTCCGCGAATGCACGCTCGAGCTCGTCGATTTCAATCGGCGACTCGAGGACATCCAGTGATTCCGACGCGCGCGGCGGTTCTGGCCCTTCTAAGGCTTCCGGTGCTCCCGCGTAGACCTCTTCAACCGGATCTTCTTCATCGATCTCGATGGAGGGGGCAATCTCAACGGACGCCTCCGCCAGACTCAATCCGGTCTCGGAGGCCCAATCATCGAGCGTCGACTCGAGCACTTCGCGTGCATCGCGTCCCTCTTCTTCCGGGAGTCGGATCAGCGCCAGCACGATCCGCGCGGGCCATTCGCTCGCGTCGCCGAGGGTCGCCAGCGCCAGATCGATCCGACCTGCGCGGCGATCTCGCTCTGCGCTCGCAATCCGTTCCAGCCGGTCGCGACGCGTCAATGCCGATACTTCGAGTTCCACTCTCTCCGGCCCCCTCCGGTTCGAATCCGACCTACATCCGATCGAGACATCGCGTCGGCGATCTCTCGAATCGGCTCAGCCTGCGCGCCAGCCTTTCGGGAGGATATCCCGAGGCGGGAGCGCAGCGGTACTGGCGGACCCAATTCGATCCAGTACGACAAAATGAATGTTGCCGCCTTGCTTCTTCTTATCGACGGCAATGGCAGATAGATAAGCAGATCGGGGCCGATTCGGGACACGAGTGGGCAGTCCCGCGCGTTCGAGCGCCGAGATCAGTCGATCCGCCGTCCCATCGGGGGCAAACCCCATCGACTCCGACCGTTCGGCCGCGAAAGCCATCCCAATCGAGACGGCCTCACCGTGAAGAATCCCGCGATACCGGGCGTGCTTCTCGATCGCGTGGGCCAGCGTATGGCCGAAGTTCAGCAGGCGCCGAAGGCCCCCTTCCCGTTCATCGCGCTCGACGACTTCGGCCTTGATCGCGCAGGCACGCTCGAGCGCAGGAAGCACGACCTTCGGGTCGAGATCGAGAAACGATTCGATGCGCGGTTCGAGCCAATCGAAGAAGTCCGCATCCCAGATCGCCGCCGCTTTGATCAGCTCCGCGAATCCGGCTGCGCGCTCGCGTGCAGGGAGCGAGCGCAGCGTCGCGATGTCGATATAGACGCCCTTCGGTTGATGGAACGCGCCGGCCAGGTTCTTGCCCTGCGACAGGTTGATCCCGGTCTTGCCACCAATGGAGGCATCGACCATCGCGAGGACCGTTGTCGGAACCTGCACAAAGGGAATCCCGCGCAGGAACGTCGCTGCCGCGAAACCACCGAGATCACCGGCTACACCACCGCCCAGGGTGACTACGGCAGAGGTGCGGTCGAGACCGTGATCGAGGAACGCGTCCCAGAGCGCGCCGAGCTGATTGAGGTTCTTTGTGGCATCGCCATCGGGTACGACGATGCGCTTGACCTTCGCGCCCTTGGCTTCGAGCCCCCGGGTTAATATCGGCGCGTAGCGCCGCGCGACGGTAGGTACGGTGACCAAAGCGATGCGCTCAACGCCCAGGCGTTCGGCGATCCGACGCCCAATCGTCTCGAGCCAATCGGACCCGAGCTCGATCGAATAGCTGCGGTCCCCAAGGTCAACCGGAACACTCGCACGCGCGCGACCCCGCCCGCTCAATCGGCCCTTTTTGGGGTTCACCGGGGTTGACGGAGAGGCCTTCTTCTTTGCCGCCTTCTTTGCTGCCATGGTCCTTCGTTCGACTCCATTTGCAGCACGGCTGAGCCGCGCCTGCTTCAAACGTTCTCGAGCGCGCTCACGATGTTCGCGACGACGGCATCCGCGCCCATCGCGGCATCCACGGTCAGTGTCGCCTTTTCATAGTACGAGCGCCGCTCTTCAAGCAATGATTCGAGCTTTGCGCGCTGCTCATTGCGACTCATACCCGCAAGCAGCGGCCTCGACGAACCATCCCCGACCCGCTCACTCAGCGTCGCTACATCGACCTTCAACCAGATCAGGATGCCGCGCTGAGCCAGTCGCTCGGCCATTCCTGGTTGGACGATCGCCCCACCGCCCAGTGCCACGACAGCGCCCTCCGCGGCGGCCTCATCGATGGCCCCCGCCTCGAGCTCGCGGAAATGTGCTTCGCCGTCCTGCTCGAAAATCTCGGCGATCGACCGGCCTTCGGACTCGACGATCCGGCTATCCGTGTCCACGAAGGGACGACTCAGCCGCACCGCCAGGCGGGCCCCGACGGTCGACTTCCCGGCTCCCATCATCCCGACCAGGTAGAGGGCCTTGGAATTCGACTCGGTTTCTCTCGACACGGAGCCCAGTATAGAAAAACGGGAGGAGCAAGCTCCCCCCGTTCTTCGGGATGTTCCGATCAGAGCCTCACTGGACCCCGGTGATCAGACCATCCGACTTCCTGTAGCGCCGTTTAGTTGCTCGCCATCTCCGGCAGCCGCACGATGCGCGGCGTCACGAAGACGAGGAGTTCCTTGCGGGAGTCCCGCACAGCGTTGTTCTTGAAGGCGTTGCCGATGACCGGGATTCGGTGGAGATAGGGAATCCGGCTCTGTGTGTTGCTCTTCGTGATCGTGTAGATCCCGCCAAGCACCAGCGTCTGCCCGTCCCGCACCAACGTTTCCGTTTCGGCGACGTTCTTCGCGATTGCAGGTGAACCGGTCGGCGTCGGGACAGTGTCGTCCGGCGCGTTTCGGCTGACTGCGATCTCCATGATGATGCTCTCGTCCGCCGTGATATGCGGCGTCACGATGAGCGAGAGAACCGCGTCGATGAACTCGAGCTTGGCGTCGCCACCTTCGAAGGTCTGGAAGGGGATCGACACACCTTGTTGGATCCGGGCTTCCTTGTTGTCGAGGGTCACGATGCGCGGGCTCGAGACGACCTTGCCATCACCCGTCGACTCTGCCGCCTGGATCTGAGCGTCCACTCGGAAGTCTCGATCGAGAATCAAGGCTCCGACTGTCAGCAATCCGGTCGGAACTGCGGAGATCGGGTTGGCGAAAGCCAGACTGTTGTCGTCGATGAAGTTCAGGTCTTCGCTTCCGAGATCCGTTCGCGGAGTATCGGGATCGAAGGCATCGACGAACTGGTTGGTCTGGACACCCCAGACCGAGCCAAGCTCTCGCGAGAAATCGAGGTTCGCCTCGACGATCTTCGCTTCGATCATGACCTGCGGCGTCTGCGTATCGATGGCCGCGATAAGTGCACTCGCCTCGTCGATCACGGAGCTGATGTCCTTGATGATGAGGGTGTTAGTGCGCTCGTCGAGATTCACCGTGCCACGAGCCGAAAGGAGTCGCTTAACAAGTCCCTCCGTATCCTTGACCGTCGCGTAGTTAACCGGCAGGAGCTTGACCTCGAGATCCTCGAGCTTCTCCTTGTTGCGGCGTTCCTGCAGGCGAACCTCTTCTTCGGCCTTGAGCACATCCGACGGAGCAATCCGCAAAACGTTACCCACTCGAACGAAGCCAAGGCCCTTCGTCATCAAGATGACGTCGAGTGCCTGGTCCCAGGGAACTTCTACAAGACGAATCGTCACGTTGCCCGAGACTTCATCACCCGCGATGATGTTGAGGTCACTGACCTCAGCAATCAGGCGGAGAACATCGGCAATCGCGACATCCTTGAAGTCGAGAGACACGCGGCGTCCACGGTATTCCTTGCCGTCGATCAGCCCGCCCTCTTCGAGGACCTCGATCGCCGCCGGAACTTCAACTGCCGCCGGTGCTGCCACGTTGGCAACCGGTGCGTCCCACATTCCGTTCGGGTCATCGATCGGAAGCGTGTCGAGTGCAGCCGGAGCATCGAAGCTCGGCAGCGCCGTCGCCACTTCCATGGGCACTTCAACGGGCACAGCAGCTGCAACCGGTGCAACCGCTTCGAGCATCGGGTCAGCCGCAGCCGGTGCCGCGTCAAGAGCCGTCACTTCGGTCACAGCCGGAGCCTGAGTTCCCGCAACGATCGTCTCGTCCGCCGCACCCGCTTCCGGGAAGGCCGGGGGAGCCGCTGCGGCCACACCGAGATCTTCGAAGTCAACAAAGAGCATCGAACCACGTCGGCTGATCACCGGCTCCTGGTTCGCTGCTCGCGTGAAGACCACGCGCACCTCGGGGACATCCACTTCAGGCTGCTGGAAGGCATGAATAAGGGAAACGGGACCACCCGACTTCGGGAAAATCCGATCCGATGCCTGCTCGCTGATGCGTGCGTTCTGGATGCTGACGACCACGGTCGTCGCGTCCGGAGCGCTCATCGTATAGGCAACCGAATCATCTGCGAGGATCGCCGTGCGATCGAGTCCCTCGGTTCGTTCGTAGTGAAGGCCGTAGACTTCGGCGAGCTCAAAGCTCTGCACATCGAGCGTAGCCGCGATCGGCTCCTCGATGACAGCCGCTTCTTCCTCGACGATCGCCATTCCCTCGACGGGAGCCGCGTCCTCAACGAGCGCAGCCGCAACCGCCTCGTCGCTCATTGGCTCCATCACTGCAGGGGCTTCGTACGGCTCTTCGATGGCCGCCACTTCAATGGACTCGGTGATGGGCGCTGCACTCGCGACCCAGGCAGCTTCGGAAGCATCGAGTGCATCCGTCATCGCCTGAGCAAGCCGATCGCCATCGCCGATCGAGACCCAGAGACCCGTCGTGCCCGGCATGATCTGCCGACCCGAGAAGTCTCCGGCGTCCGGTCCACCGTCGACGACGACGCGAACCTTGCCATCATGACCACCGACACGAATCCCCCTAACGAGTGACGAATCGACCGTGATGCTCGCGGCCGCTTCACCCGCCGTGAGGCCTGGAAGATCGACCACAAGTCGTGCGGGATTCTCGAGCGTAAACGCTTCGAGCGCCCCGATTCCACCGTCGGTCTCAAGCCCGATAAGGACTCCTCCGTCCGTGGGATTTGCGGTCACCGCGACCAGCTGCGTTGCTGCCGGCGGAGGTTCGACCACGACGACTGCGGCGGCCTCTTCAGGCGTCGCCACGAAGCTCAGGTCCGTCGTGGCTTCGGTCTCAACCGACTCCCCAACTGCCTGCCACGGCTCCGCCTCAGCCAGCGCTGCGCCGTCTCCCCAATTCTGGGAAACGTCCACGTTGCCGAGCACAACCGGCCCAGGCGTCACGCGAATCGAGAGACCGTCTCCGGTCGCCTCGACCATCGCTTCCCCCGCTTCCGCCATCACGATCTCGACGCGAGTGAGCGGCGTGCCGCCGTCTTCGTCGTAGGTCGAGATCGTCACGAGATCAACGACACCGTCGTAGGCCGCAACCTGCTGGTCCTCATCGCGAACAGCCCCGATCAGGCTTTCCGCATCCGGCTTTCCAACCCCGACCAGATCAACCACAACGACGTTGTCGTCGAGGCTTGCGACCGAGTAGACCGGGTCCGTCAGTCCACCGAGGTTCACGATGCTTCCATCTCCGTCACGCGTGACAGACACTTCATCAATCGTCTGGATCATCGAGCTCGCCGTCGTGCCGCTTGGCGCGTCCGGTGTCGCACAGCCCATCGCAACAACAGCAACAACAAGCGTTGCCATCGTGCTCCGGATCATCATATGAAGCCATCCGTTCTTCGGATCGACCATCGAGCTCACCCTCCCTGGCTCAAACGAATCCGCAACTCCACGTCCTTCGTCGTTTGTTCACCTGCGAAGTTTTCGTAGGTTTCCTTGACGAGGACGAGGTTGTCGCCGATGTGAATCACCTGCCCATTATTCTTCCCGATCGCAGTGCCCTCACGCACGATGTACGCGCGGCCACCAGGATCGAGGATCAGGGCACGCGGATTATTCGCATCCCAGATCACCGCCGACAGCTCGAGCTGACCCAGCTCGAAGTCGCCTAGCGGGCCGAAATCCTTCTTGTCCGAATCGTCGTTGTCATTGTCGACGAACCGAATCGATCGGAAGGGATCGCGCTTATTGCGCGGGTCGTAGAAGTAGTCATGTTCGCCACTGGCATAACCCGTACCGCCGGCCTTGCTACCCGGCCCCTTGCGGTTCTTGTTCTTGCCCTTGGCTCGTGACTTACCGCTACTCTTACCCTTCGTATTCTTTGCGTTGCCCAACGCCTGACGTTGCGCCTCAAAGTCAGACGTGGCTGGGCCCGTCTGCTCTTCTTCGGCGCAGCCGGTCGTGAGACCACCTAACGCAACCGTTAGCAAGAGCACGATCGCCCATTTCATTTCTCTCACAGCTCCCCGCTCCTCGGCTCGCACACCCATCGATCAGGCCTCGCCACTCAAGAACCGGAAGGTCGTTGCCTTACCGGACACCTTCAGGCGCGTGGCCGTCCGGTTTTCTGATGCGATCTTGATTTCGAGCGCCCCAACGTTCACGATTCGCGGCAGAGCCGCGACCATCTCGAAGAAGCGCGCGAGGTCGTGGTAACTGCCTTCGATCTCAATTTTGAAGGGCACCTCGGCGTAGAAGTCGCGCTTGACTTCCTGGTTGCGATCGATCGATTTGATCGCGACGCCAACCTTCTTGCCTGCGGTGCTGATGTCCTGCAACAGATCTTCGAACTGTTTTCGGTTCGGGAGCTGCTTCAGAGCGAGATCTAGATCACGTTCGAGTCCCGCCACCTCAGCTTCGAAGCCGGGGAGGTTGTTCGCGACGGATCGAGCGTTATTCAGACTCCGCTGCAGTTCCTGCGCTTGAACGATCAGAGCACGGCGTGATTCCTGGGCCGGCTGATACGAGAGGTACCAGTAGCCGCACGCCACCGCGGCAAGCAATGAGCAAACCACAGCAAGACGAACTGATTTAGGAACCTTCGCGAGCTGTTCAAGCTTTTCGTCGAAGTCAATGTTGATATCCAGTGCCATTCTTCCCTCCGCTCAGGACTTGGCGTCGTCGGTCTTGTTCTGCTTCTTGACCGGCGACTTCATGTCGGCTCGGATCTCGAAATTGACCAGGCGAACGCCCTGGACGACTTTGCCGCCACTGGTCTTGTCGAGATCGACGTTGGTGAAGAAGGGCGATGCGTTCAGGCCGCGCAAAAAGTCTGCGACGACTCCGGTATCGAGACTCTGCCCTTCGAGACGAATGCCCTTGCCCTTCGTCTTGATCGCCGTGAGCCAGAGTCGATCCGGAACCTTCGACGAAAGTTCATCGAGAATTCGAACCGGGCCGTTTCGGGCCTCTTCAAGACTCGTGATAATGTCGAGCTTGTTCTGGAGCTGCTTCTTCCGCTTCTTGAAGTCCTTAACGAGCTTCTGCTGCGGCTTGAAGCGGTCGATATCCGCCTCGAGCTGAGCGACGTTCGCCTCGGCCGTGGCCAGATCGCTCTTCACGCCCTTGTCGGTGAAGAAGATCCCGCCGCCGACCACGACCAGTCCCAATGCCAGGACTGCAACCGTCTCTCGAAGGTCTGCTGCCCGCCTCGCTTCGCGATGCGGGAGCAGGTTGATTTCCATCATCATCAGTCGACCCTCCTCGTGGCCAGCCCGATCGCGACCGCCATCAGCGGTCCCATCGTCTCGAGATACTGCGCCTCGAATCCCTTACTAGGCAGCATATGTGCCAGAGGATTCATGAGGTCCGTCTCGAGGCCGGTGCGTTCGGCGAAGCCGGCCGCAAGGCCCGAGATCTGCGAGCCACCGCCGGACAGCAGGACCTTCGTGATCCGTGCATCCGCCGAGGTCGCAGCGAAGAAGTCGAGCGAGCGAGAGATCTCACCGATGACGGTTTCCGACACACTCCGCATGGCCTGTTCGACCTCCTGTGGAATCACGTCCTGAACCTGCCCATCTTCTCCGGGGGTCCCGCCCATCTTGATGCGTTCGGCCTCTTCGTAGGAAACCGAAAGCGCCTTCTGGATCTCTTCGGTGTACTGCGCACCACCGGTCATGATGTCGCGTGTGAACGCCGGGATGCCTTGTCGCAAAACGTTGATGTTCACGACCTGGGCACCGATGTTGACGAGCGCCGTCACGGCGTCGGGGTCCTGTTCGTAGTTCACCTCGAAGGCGTTCTGAACGGCGAAGCCTGCGACATCGATCGCAACCGGATTGAGTCCGGCTTCTGAGATGACCTGGACGTAGTCATCGATCAGGTCCTTCTTCGCCGCAACGAGCAGGACATCCATCTGCCCCTCTTCCTCATTGGAGTCGAGGATCTGGAAGTCGAGGTTGACCTCGTTGACGTCGAAGGGGATGTACTGTTCGGCTTCCCACTGGATCTGATCTTCGAGCTCTTCACGGGTCATCTGCGGGAGGTTCACCCGCTTGACGATCACGCTATGCCCAGAGACCGCAGCCGCGACATCTTTGTTGCTGATCTTGCCGTCGTCAACGGCTTCGCGAATCGCGTCAACGATCGCGCTTGAATTGAGAAACGCGCCCTGCACGATCGCTTCGGGCGCAAGCTGCGCCTGTCCCAGCGACCGAAGCTCGAAGCCCTTGTCCCTACTCTTCATGGCGATTTCGACGGCCTTCACCGAGTTGGATCCAATGTCCAATCCGATCAGTGAGGCATTGCCGAAGCTCGGTAGCGAAAACTTCATCCCGAGGATTCCCTCCGCGTTTCTATTGCCGGTAACCCGAGAAATCGGAAGACTCCGACCGCTCGTGCGTTTCCGTGACTTCGATGTCGCCGAATACCCGGTCCTTGTCCGAGACCTTCAGCCCGAGGGCGAGCAAGATCTTCCGCTTCGTGTCGAGACGACAAGGTCGCCCCGCTTCGACGCGATCGATCGTGAGCGTGGAAAGACCTGCCTTCCGCGCTAGTTCTGCTTTGCTCATCATGAGGTTCTCTCGAAACCTCTGAACCTGATTACTGGCCACCGGTCATCCTCCGGGACCCGCCCTACTCTGGTCGGGTCCGACTTTTGGCCTATCGGGCTGCTGTTTCAGGGACTTGAGGCTCCTCGACGCGGCTTCCTTGTGCGGCGGATCACATCTGATAGGAGCGCAACCCGCTCGCACGGAACCTGCCGTGACGTAGGCAATTCCCAGCGCGCAAAAGATTTCAGACCTAAGCACTCGCGACCGACAAGCTAGATATGCGCGAACGCATCCTTCTGATCGACTGCGACAAAGCCCTGAGTGAGGCTCTGACGGCTGCTCTTCCTGCCGATCGATACGACGTCGTCTTCGTGGATTCGCCCGAGGCCGCACTCGGGGCAATCCGAGAATCCCTTTTCGATCTCGCGCTTTGCGACCGAGAGATGCACGGACTCGACGACTTTGATCTCGTCGCTCAAATCGCACGTCAGAAGCCCGGGCTCCC
>Ga0316209_1001871_pt1 | contig 19167 bp, 7 predicted proteins | sample 6monopyrite_MG_FD_204945 | JGI IMG/M metagenome (GOLD analysis project Ga0316209, IMG submission 204945) | Microbial mat bacterial communities from mineral coupon in-situ incubated in ocean water Damariscotta River, Maine, United States -... | ecosystem: Environmental > Aquatic > Marine > Coastal...
ATTGTTGAAGTCGTGCGCGATCCCTCCGGCAAGTTTCCCGAGCGAGTCGATGCGCTCGGATCGCGCGACCTCACGCTCAAGGTCCACGACGCTCGACACATCGCGAACGAAGGTGACCCATCTCGGACGGATCTCACTCGGCGGCTCAATCGTAAAGGCGCGGACATCGACGAAGGAGGGGCCGACGTCGAAGTGCGTCCAGTCCATCTTCGGAACAGAAACGGATTCACCGCGCGCCAGGGCTGCCTGGATGGAAAGCAGAAAATCATGGGAATCATCGGTTCGATTGTGGTCGAGAAGCACCGTTCCGATCAGCTCTTCGCGTCGAAACGCCGTCAGCTCCAGATAGGCATCGTTGGCGTAGACGACGGTCGAATCCATCTCCAGAACGGCAACCCCGATCGGCGCCTGATCGAAGGTGGAGCGGAGAATCTGCGCTTCCAGGTTCGCATCTCGAAAGCGGCGAATGTCTCGAACACGGAAGACCTGTCCCTGGTCTCCGTACACATACATGTGTGACGTCGCGACTTCCACGGGAATCACGGTTCCATCCGCAGCCCGAATTTCGCAATCGATTGCGGTGGAGCGGCCGATCTCGTCGGCCTTCGACCGAAGCGCTCCGATATCCGCGTCGATCATTAGGTCTTTCAGACCCCGCCCCTGGATGTCCTGTCGCGAGTCGTAGCCGAGCAAGTGGCAGAGTGTCTGGTTGGCGAAGTCGATCTTTCCACTCGTTGAGACCGAGAAGAGTCCGTCGGGCGAGCTGTCGAGCATTTGGCGATAGTTTGCTTGGTTGCGCTCAAGGTGCTTTTCACTTCGAAGTGCGCGGCGACTCGCCTGGCTGTTGAAAACGGCGTGGAGAATGCCGGTGCTCGAGATCAGGAGCGTGACGAGGATCGCGGCGCGGATGGACCCGTTCGCGGCGGCGGCGGGGTTCGGAAGGATGAGGGGTTCGTAGAGCCCGCCATCTGCAATGAGAAAGAGCGCGACCAAGTGGCCCGTCGTAAGGACTGCCCAGAACGTTCCCCATTTCGCGCCCTGGGTCAGAGTCGCGACGAGGGGAATCGCGGAGATGAAAATCGCGGAGGCGACGGCTCGACCTGCGGTGGCGAAGTTGGCGAGGCTCAGCGTCAGGAAGAGAATGCCCGTCAGTAAGCCGGCGACCCAGACGTGGGATCGTGCGCGTGAGAGTAGGAATGGGATGAGTAGGGCGCCGACGAGCATCGCGGAGCCAACGATGCCCAGCCGGGTTGCGCCGAAGCGGATCTGGTAGAGGGTCGAGAAGACGGCGATCATTGCGACGCCTAACGCCTGAACGACGAGCACGCGTGCGCGAGTGAGCTCAGGTTCACCCTGATTGCGGATCGTCGGCGAGATGAAGCCGTCAAGCGTGCGATTGACGCGTTGTTCCGTCTTCGACTCCGGCAGTACCGGCTGCTTGGATGATTCGCTCAAGCCCCGTGGCCTCCTCCCTGCCGAACCTCAAACGATACGAGATGAGGGTGCGTCTAGCGAGCGCCCCCTTGCCTAACGAAAAGCCCGCCAAAGAAGCGAGAAGCCCGAGAGCACCAGAATGAATAGGATCAAACGCTCGAAAGTGTCGCCCGCGAGGCGATCGCGCACACGTGTTCCGAGGGGCATGACGAGCAGGGTCGCCACGAGGCCCACCGCAGATGCGATGAGTCGATCTCGACCGAACGCATCCGCGCCGATTAAGACGACCAGCTGCGCGACGCCGCTGACAAGGAAGACGGCCGTCACGCAGAACACATAGGCGTCCTTCGAAAGGCGATAGCCGTGAAACCAGAGCGCCACGATGGGGCCCGAGACGCCGACCGCACCGTGACTCAGACCCGCCGCGAGGCCGACGAGGGGCGACCATCGCTTCGTGGTGTCGGCTTGCAAGCTGAGTTCAGGTTGACGGCGGCGCAGGATCACAAAAGCGAACACGCTAATCGCGAGGCCGATCAAGAGCGGCTGCTCCGGCGCCTGGATCAGCACGAGTGTTCCGAGCACGCCGCCAACCAGTGCTGCGCCCACGAGGACCGGCAGGTCCCGCGTTTCGTGTCTCGTCTCGCGCACGTCCCAATTGAGCAGCGCGTTCAAGATCGCATTCGGGATAGCGATCACCGCAATCGCCGTCTCAACGCCGACGATGAAGGTGAGGGCAGGCACTGCGATCAGCGGATAGCCCATGCCCGTCACGCTCTTCACGAACGATCCGACCAGGGCAACGACCGCGACCAGGAGGTAGTCGGATTCGCTCATGGGGGGAGGCTAGCGTGCGGGATCCGCTCAAACGAGAAAGCCCCCGCCGCCTAACTCCTCTCAGAGTGGCAACGGGGGCTCTTTTGCATCGGTTCAGCAGCAAGTCCAACGAGTCAGACTGCTGGGCTGATCCCGGGCTTTACATCATGCCCGGCATTCCGCCCATTCCGCCCATGTCCGGCATTCCGCCGCCCATGCCGCCGCCGCCGCCGCCGCCCTTTTCGGGCTTGTCGGCGATCATGGCTTCCGTGGTGAGGAGGAGGCCCGAGACCGAAGCTGCGTTCTGCAGCGAGGTGCGGACGACCTTGGCCGGGTCAATGACGCCGGCCTTGATCAGGTCTTCGTAGGTCTCGGTCGCGGCGTTGAAGCCGTTCGCGCCCTTCTGGCCCTTGACCTTGTCGACGACGATCGAACCTTCGATGCCCGCGTTCTCCGAGATGAACCGGAGGGGAGCTTCGATGGCGCGGCGGATGATGTTGATGCCCGCAACCTGCTCGTCGTTGTCGCCTTCGAGGTTGTCGAGAACCTTGCTGCAGCGAAGGAGTGCAACGCCACCGCCAGGGACGATGCCCTCTTCGACGGCCGCGCGCGTGGCGTGGAGTGCGTCTTCGACGCGTGCCTTCTTTTCCTTCATCTCGGTCTCGGTGGCGGCGCCAACCTTAACAACCGCAACACCGCCCACGAGCTTCGCGAGGCGCTCCTGGAGCTTCTCTCGGTCGTAGTCGGAGGTCGTCGATTCGACCTGGCCGCGGATCTCAGCACATCGACCTTCGATGTCCTTCTTCGTGCCGGCACCGTCGATGATCGTCGTGTTGTCCTTGTCGATCGAAACCGTCTTTGCCTGACCGAGGTCCTTGACCGTGACGTTCTCGAGCTTGAGGCCAAGCTCTTCCGCGATGACCTGACCACCCGTGAGGATTGCCATGTCCTGGAGCATCGCCTTGCGTCGATCGCCGAAGCCGGGGGCCTTGACTGCGCAGACGTTGATCGTGCCGCGGATCTTGTTCACGACGAGCGTGGCGAGTGCTTCGCCATCGATGTCTTCTGCAACAAGAAGGAGGGGCTTGCCGGCGCGAGCAACCTGCTCGAGCAGCGGGAGAAGATCCTTCATGTTCGAGATCTTCTTCTCGTGGAGAAGGATGAGCGGCTCTTCGAGAACGGCTTCCATGCCTTCCGGATCCGTCACGAAGTAGGGCGACAGGTATCCGCGGTCGAACTGCATGCCTTCGACGACGTCGAGTTCGGTCTGGAGGCTCTTGCCTTCTTCAACCGTAATGACGCCTTCCTGGCCAACCTTACCCATCGCTTCGGCGAGGATTTCGCCGATCGTCGAGTCGGAGTTCGCCGAGATCGTGCCGACCTGAGCGATCTCGTTCGAGTCGCGGGTGGGCTTGGCGATCTTGCCGAGCTCTTCCGTGATGGCGGCGACGGCCTTGTCGATGCCGCGCTTGAGGTCCATCGGGTTCATGCCGGCGACAACGAGCTTGCTGCCTTCGCGGAAGATCGCCTGGGCGAGAACCGTTGCCGTCGTCGTTCCGTCACCCGCGATGTCGGACGTCTTGGAAGCGACTTCCTTCACCATCTGGGCGCCCATGTTTTCGAACTTGTCTTCGAAATCGATCTCCTTGGCGACGGTGACGCCGTCCTTGGTGATCGTGGGGGAGCCGAAGCTCTTGTCGATGATGACGTTGCGACCCTTCGGGCCGAGCGTCACGCGAACAGCGTTCGCGAGTCCGTCTACGCCGGCGAGAATCTTCGCTCGGGCGTCTTGTTCGAAAATGACTTCTTTGGCCATGTTCGTATCTCCTTATCGAGTGTTTGCGAGAGGTCCCTTAAAAGGAAGATCTCACTCGTAGACCGCGAGGACGTCGTCTTCGCGGATGATGATGTGCTCGTCACCGTCGACGTTCACGTCGGTGCCGGCGTACTTGCTGAAGAGGATGCGATCGCCGGCGCTCACGCCGGGTGCCGCAGTCTCGCCACTGTCGAGGGTCTTGCCGGGGCCAACCGCCACGACCTGGCCTTCCTGGGGCTTTTCTTTGGCGGAATCGGGGATGATGATGCCCCCACTGGTGGTCTCTTCCTCATCCACGCGCTTGACGAGGATTCGGTCCTGGAGCGGACGGATCTTCATGGGTCGCCTCTCTTATTCAGAGTTGACACGGCCACCGAATGAACGGTGGGCCATGCTCCGGGTATGCCGGAGAGCTGGTGGGCTCCTCAACTGCGAGAAGCCCGGGATTTGAACGGAGTCACGCCGCCGCCTTCCTCGTGAGGAGAGGGATTGGAGGCCTGACTGCAGTCGGAAACGGGTTGTGGGGCCGAACGGCAGCTCGGCCCGCAATTGGCAGTCGGGGAGCCCGAGTGCCAACGGGCGCGCAAGCTAAACCCTGAAGGGGGTGAGTCAACCAACGCCATGAAAAAAGTTGCGTGCTCATGGGACGGCGCGAGGTGTCGCAGTTGACTTTCGCCTGGGTTTCGTCATTCTGCAGGGCGAAAATAAGCCGAAGACGTTCGCCCCGACCGTGATTCCCGCGGCTTCGAGGTGGGCCTGAAGCTGAATGCCGGGGTTCGCCCGGCGGAGGATCCGCGCGCCCATGACTGTTTCATCCAGCGATTCGAATGTTTCCCAGATCTCCGACGGTTCTGATCTGAGCGGGGCGCGCTCCGCCGCGCTTACCCGCCGCCAGCGTGAGATCTTCGATTTCATCTCGGGCTTCGTCGATGAACAGGGCTACTCGCCAAGCCTCGAAGAGATCGCGGCGGCGTTCGGCCTCTCGTCCGTCGCGACGGTCCACAAGCACGTGAAGCACCTCGTCGACAAGGGCTACCTCCGCAAGGCCTGGAATCGCTCGCGCTCCGTCGAGCCGGTTCCCGAGGAGGAGGCGCCTCAGAGCGTTCATCTGCCGCTCTTGGGCACGGTCGCGGCCGGGCGGCCGATCGAAGCGATTGAGCCCGATGCGGCGATCGCGGAGCAGGTTGCAGTCCCGGCAGACATGGTTCCCGGCCGGAAGGATCACTACGTCCTTCGGGTGCGTGGGGATTCGATGATCGAGGATCAGATCTGTGATGGCGATCTGGTGGTAATCGAGGAGAGGCATGAGGCACGCAACGGCGAGACGGTGGTCGCACTCGTTGATGGCGACGAAGCGACGCTCAAGCGTTTCTACAAGAGCGGTCCTGATGTGAAGCTCGTACCTGCGAACTCCACGATGTCACCCATGGAGTTTCATGCGTCGCAGGTCGAGATCAGAGGCGTTGTTCGAGGCTTGCTTCGCAGCTTTTGAGTTCCGCGATACCCGCGGCTTGAGAAGGATCCGTTCTAGGGGCCGGGACCCTCATCCTCTTGCACTACGTCTCGCTATTGGGGGCGTCATCGCATGAGGATTTCGATGACGTGCCGTCGCATCTATCCCAAAGCCCGGTTCGGCGACCTACGCTCTGGTTATGGCTGCGCCTGCTGATTCTGATTCATCTCGGCCCCGTCTCTCGATCGATCGAAAGCAGAGAGAGCTGCGAGGGGGCGATTCGCTCCGTCACCTAGCGCCGAAGGCGTTCTCGGTGCTCGAGATCCTGATCGATCGAGCGGGCGAAATCGTGACCCGGCAGGATCTGGTCGATCGGGCTTGGGAAGGGCTCGCTGTTTCTCCGGATGCCGTCCGCTACGCGCTCCGGCAGGTCCGTATCGCATTGGCGGACCCCGTGGACCAGCCTCAATTCGTGGAGACGGTCGCTCGACGCGGCTGGCGGTTCATTGGTGGGGTCAAGCAAGTCCGCGTCGACCAGTATGAGTTGATTCCGGCAGGCGATGTCGATCCGAGCACGCGACGGCAGGAAAGGGATCAGGGCACACGACTGCTCGTTGGGCGTGAGGCGGAGTGGAGTGTTCTTCGGGAAGCCCTCGGCGCTGCTCAACTCCGTCGTCCCCAGGTCGTGTTTGTCGTCGGTGAGGCGGGCATCGGGAAGACGCGACTTGTCGAGGACTTTGTTGACGAAGCGACTGAACGGGCGGGCGTGCTCACTGCGCGGGGCGAGTGCATCGAGCATCACGGCGCAGGCCAGCCCTACATGCCGCTTCTTGAAGCCTTGGAACGGGCTGCGGTCAGCCAGGGCGGCGAGGTTCCGGCGGCGATTTTGCGGCGACACGCGCCGACGTGGCTTGCACAGTTGCCGTCGCTTTCTGAACCGGAAGATCGCCATGCACTCGCGGAGGAGACGGAGGGGGCGAGCCAGGCTCGCATGATTCGTGAGCTCCAGCGCGCTTTCGAGCGGTTCGCCGAACGCAGACCGGTCGTGCTTTGGCTTGACGATCTGCACTGGGCTGATCAATCGACCGTCGATGCCGTTATTTCGATGGCTGAGAAAGTTGCGGATGCCGCAATCATGGTCATTGCCACACTGCGGCCCGGAGAAGCCGCTGGATCCAGTCTTGCTTCGACGCTGAGCGATCTCGAAAGTCGCCGGCGATGTACGGTCATTCGGCCGGAGCCACTCGACGTCGTCGCGATCCGGTCGTATCTGGGAGGGCGCTTTGGTGCGTCCTCTGAACCTGCGCGCTCCGGGAATCTCGTTTCAGCACTTCTGGGTGCCGGAGCGGGGCTACCCCTGATCCTCGTCAGTCTGGTCGATGAACTCGTCTCCGAAGGTGGCCTTGCGCTCGGTAAAGACGGGTGGTTTTTGGGAAAGCGACTCGAGCTCGAGCAGGTCCCCGCGCGCGTTGAATCTCTCCTTGCACGCTCTCTTGACACCTTGTCCGATGAGGCGCGCGAGGCTCTCGAAGTTGGGAGCGTGGTTGGCCTCGACTTCAGCGTCTTCGATCTCGCCTCTGTCGTCTCGGCCAGCGTGGATTCTCTCGAGCGTCTTTGTGATGAGCTCGTCGAGGACGGACGTTTTCTGCAGGCACGCGGGAGTGTGGGCTGGCCTGATGGAAGCGTGGGCAGCGGCTACCGATTCACGCACTCTCTCTATCGAAATGTGCTCTACGAGCGTTTGTCCGCTGGTCGGGCCTCGCGAATTCACTACAGCGTTGGGCAGCGCAAGGAAGCGGGATTTGCATCCCGGCTCGACGGCGTGGCTTCGGAGCTTGCGCGACATTTTGAGCTGGGGCTCGACTTCGACCGCGCATTCGCGTATCGGCTGCGTGCCGGCGAGGACAGTGCGCGCCGGTCGTCGAACCTCGAAGCGACGGAACATTTCAGGCATGCACTCGCTCTGGTCAGCCGGATAAATGAGGACGATCGGCTCGCGGTGGAGGTGCAGGTCCGGCTGTCATTCTGTGCACCGCTCGCTGCGGTGGCAGGATACGGGGCCCCCGAGCTGGCGGAAAACCTCGAGCGAATCGAAGTTTTGACGGTGGATCTAGAAGAGTCGCCGCTGATGATTCCCGTGCTGCTGGGTCTTTGGTCTCTGAATCTCGTTCGAGGAGATATCCCGACGTCGGCTACGCTCGCGGCGCGCCTGATCCGAATCGCCAACAGCACAGACGAGGCGTCGTATCCGATTGCGCGTCTTCAGGCACATCGGGCGATGGGGCATAGCCTCTTGTACTCGGGCGAGCTCGAGGCAGGCGAGTCCCATTTTTCTTTGGCGCTTAACAGTTATGACATTCGGGGCCATACCCGTCAGGACTACTCGATCGGAGACGATCCGGTTGTTCTTGTTCACAGCTACCGCAGTTGGTCGCTTTGGTTCTATGGCTTTTCGCAGCAAGCGAGTACGAACGCAGTTGCGGCGCTTGAGTACGCCGAACGACTTGACCACCCGCCTAGCCTGGCCTTCGCACTCGCGTACGGAAGCGTCTTTCATCATCTGCGGGGTGATGTCGGGACGGCGTGGGAATGGAGCGACCGACTGATCGAGCTCGCGGGCGACGAAGATCTGGTGTTATGGCTCGCGCTTGGCAAGATCACCCACGGCTGGGCGCTCTCGCAGGAGGCTGATCCGGAAAATGGGATCACCATGCTGAGGAGCGGCCTCGCGGAGTGGGATTCGATGGGAGCTTTGTTAGGCAAGCCCTACTTTGTCTCAGTGCTCGCCGAAATTCTCGGGCGAGTGGGGTTGACCAAGGAGGCATTGGCTCTGATCCCGCCTGTCATCAAGCTCGCGCACACGACGGGCCAGACGATGTTCCTGCCGGAGTGCTATCGGGTCGAAGGCGAACTACTCATGCAGCAGGCGTCGAGTGAAGCCGCTCGTCGACTTGCGATCGCTCGACTTGATGAGGCCGTTCGGGTCGCTCGGAGTGGGGAGGCTCTTTCGCTCGAGTTGCGGGCTGCGCTGTCCCTATCGAATCAACTTGAAAAGACGGGCGATCGCGACCGGGGGATTGCGTCCCTGAGGTCCACATTCGACCGGTTCAGTGAAGGCTTCGAAGACCCCGACCTCGCTCGGGCGCGACGGATTCTCGAAGGCTGACCGGCTACTTTCGCCTTCGTCGCGTGGCGTGCGCAGTCACGAAGGCGCCGCTTGCGAAAAGCAGTAGAGCGGAGGGCTCCGGGATCGGTTCCATGATGGACGGGACGCGTCGGCTTGAGAAGGTGATGATCGTGGGGGACGCGTCAGGAGCGCCGTCTCGTTGATCGATGGCAAAGTCCCCGAGCGAATCGCCGTCCTCTGAGATCATGAATTCGAGCGTCTCCAGCTCGCCGGCGTCGAGCGTTCCGAACGTCCAGCCGAGAGCGAGCGAGACATCGTCGGCCTGCCCCGGTCCCGCGAGTACGTTCGTGCCATCAAGCAGCCCAGCGCGCGCGTTGTCGAAGATATCGCCGGAGGCAAAGCCCGGCTCGTCGACCTCGAAGCTTTGACCGGCCGCGAGTGTGCCGCGTGTCGTCGCATGTTCGTTGAAGAACGTGTTTGTGGGCTCGGCGATTTCAGCATCGAGGAAAGAGACAAAGAACACGTCATCGATGGCGGAAGAACTCGTGTTCGAGATCTCGTAGCGAAGAATAATGTCGGTACTGTCCGCGGAGAGCATTGCCTCAAAATTGATCGAGAGTCCGGCCGGGATCGGGTCGCGCGAGAGGCGTGCGCCAAGCGATGTATCGGATGTGCCGACAAGGGCCTCGAGGTCAAAAACGTCGCCGTCGAGACCGACGTTGAAAGTCTGACCACTCAATGAGCCGCCTGTCCCGTTCGGTCCGAATGTCGAAACCGTGATCGCCTGCGCGAGGGGCGCTCCCGTTAGCGCGAGCGCTGCCAGCGAACCGACGATCAGCGTCAGTCTTGATATTGCGCGCCGTCGAGTCTGGCGGTTCTTGCGTTCTGTCCGTTGGCGTGATGCCGCGCGAGTTCTCGTCGCGATGTTGGAGGAACTAACACTCTTCTGCACGTCTTCGAGAAGGTCTTGGGGGGTCGGCATGGGTGCAATATCCGTTCAGTCGCCGCAGCAAGTAAGGGACGGCGCTCCGCCGCCGTGCAGTTTCAGAGTACGAGTGCGGCCGACGCGATGCAATTGAAAACTGCCCCTTCGAAGACGACTGACATTTTCTGCATACGCACTGCGTGGTCGATTCGAAACGAAATCTTCTCTTGTGGAAACTCACGGAATCCTCACGCTAGAAACCCAGCGCGAGGGAAGTGGTTGGGCGTCGTCATGATAGGTTGGAGACAAGCGGGCCTCATTGCTGGAGCGGTATATGCACAGGGACAGCGGACGGACGATCCGACGCAAACGCGTTGCGGGCGATCTCCGGACTTCCGTTTTCGGGTCGCGCGGCCGCGATACCCTTCGGTGCGCCCTCGGATCTACCCGCGGGCGCTTTCTGCTCGCCGCGCTCGCTCTGCTCACGCTGACGGGCTGTCCTGGGGTGCCACCACCGCCGCCAGTTGACACGCTTGAGTGTCGCGCGAAGCCGACCAAGGTTGATGTCGCCTGGGCGCCTTTGCCTGAAGCGCTCGGCTATGCGGTTCATCGCAGCATCGACGATGGCCCTCTGACGCAGGTCAGTCTTCAGCGTGAATTTATCTACGCGGATCAGGGGCTCGAGAACGACCGAGTCTATCGATACGTGGTCTACTCGATCGGAATGGGTGGCTATTCAGAGTTGCCGTCCAATCGCTGCGCCGCCGTACCCTGCGAACGGGGTGAGCGTTGCGAGTTGCCACAGAACAGCCCGCCTGAGATCGTCTCGCTTCCGCCGCCGACGGCGGTCGTCACGATGCCCTATCTCTATGATGTCGAGGCCATCGATCCCGACGGAGACATTCCGCGATTGGAACTCGTTTCGGGTCCAGAGGGAATGCAGATCGGCGAGATGTCACACGTCCTCATGTGGACGCCCTCCGTCGCTCAGGTGGGGCCGGCAGAGGTGACGATTGCGGCGATCGATCCGGAAGGCGAGCGCGATACGCAGAGCTTCGTGATCGACGTTCAGGAACTCGGCCAAGGCAATTTGCCTCCGATGTTCACTTCGATCCCGCCGACGATGGCGATGGAAGCAATGCTCTTCGTCTATGACGCGGATGCAGAGGATCCGGAGGGTGAGGCTCTGGTCTACTCCCTCGACGAAGCACCTCTCGGCATGTCGGTCGATGCCAATACGGGTGAGCTCGATTGGACGCCGACACCCGACCAGGTTGGCGTGCAGTCGGTCACGCTCCGCGCCGCGGATCCACTGGGGCTCTTCGCCACGCAGGCATTCGATCTCGAAGTCGCTCCCGTCGTCGCCGCCAACATGCCACCGGAGATCACGTCGACTCCTCTGACGTCTGCGCCGGCGGGCGTTGCGTATGTATATGACGTCGCGGCGACAGATCCAGAAGGCTCGGTGCTCACTTTTAGCCTCGTGGACTCGCCGTTCGGCATGACGATCGATGCGGGATCGGGGTTGATCGAATGGACGCCGAATGCCGCTCAGGTGGGGGCGAGCGATGTCGTGGTTCGCGTGCGCGATCCGGAGGGGCTCGAGGATCGACAGTCCTTCGAAGTCAACGTGTTCGTCGAGACGTTCCCGCCGGTCTTTACGACCACGCCGCTTACAGTGGGGACCGAAGCCTCAATCTACTACTACAGCCCAGCTGCCGAAGATCCCGATGGCGGCCCGGTTTCCGTTTCGGCAGTTGCCTTGCCCGCGGGCATGGTGCTTCACGACACCGGGATCCTTCGCTGGGTCCCGACCTCGGCACAAGTCGGTCCACACTCGGTTCGCCTGCTCGCGACCGACGATGAGGGCGATACGACGATCCAGGACTACGACATCCTGGTGGCGGATCTTCTTGAAGCGCCGGTCATCACGTCGCTTCCCGTTACGGGCGCGGAGGTGGGCGACGCCTATCAATACGATGTGGACGCATTCGACCCCGAAGCGGAGACGCTGGTCTTTGCGTTCGCGGGATCTCCGCCCAGCGGGATGACGATCGATGCTGCCTCCGGCGTAATTGATTGGACGCCCGCATCGGGGACTGTCGGCCCTGTTGATGTCCGCGTCCGGGCGACGGATCCAGGGGGCCTTTTCGACGAGCAGGCCTACGCGATTCAGGTCATCGAAGATCCGGTTCTGGTCGTGAGTCCGACGGGCGAGTACGTGTTGAACGTCGGTGAGGAGCTGGACCTCCTCGTCGCCTCTAACTATGCGGACGCAGTCCTCTCGGCGGGCCCCACGATCTCGAACGCGGTGCTCGGAGAGAACGACCATTGGGTGTTCAACCCGACCGCCGAGCAAGTCGGTGTCCACATCGTCGCGTTCAAGGCGCGGGTGGGCGGAAAGAAGGCGTCGAGCTTGGTCAAGGTGACGGTGGGCGACCTCAATCAGCCGCCGACGATTGAGCCGGTGCCGCCGCAGACCGTGGCCGAAGGCCAGATGTTGACGTTCGGAATCGTGGGGGCGGACCCCGATGGCGACGCACTTCGATACTCCTCACCGAACACCCTCAGTAATTCGGTCTTCAACGAATTCAGCCGGCTCTTCCAATTTCAGCCGAATTTCGATCAAGCGGGCGTTTACGACGTGGACTTCACCGTGAGCGATGGCGAATCGAGCGCCGCGACGACGGTTCGCATCACGGTAACGGAAAGCACGCCGCCGCCCGAACGACTCGAACTCGTCGTCGATCCGCCGGCGAGCCCAACACTTGCACGGTCGGCCACGATCAGCGGGAACGTGGTCGGTGCCCCGGGCATCCCGATCACGGATACGTTGCCTCCGTTTATCACCTCTCTCTCTCCGACGCGTGTTCGCCAGGGGCGAGGGACGGACGTGACGTTTTCGACTCGAGGTCTGATCCTCGAGGAAGGGGCGACGACGGTCTCGTTCGGCGCCGGGATCGAGGTGACGGCACTCGAGGTCCTGGATGCATCGACGGCGCGCGCCACGATCGAAGTCGATGCCTCGGCAACCGTCGGATCGCGCCTGGTGAGCGCGTCTTCGAGTGGTGAGGCGCGCGCGGATTCGGTGATTGCGTTCCTCGTCGAACCCGGAGCGGCGCAGATCTCCGGGGTCGTCACCGACCCGTTCACGGAACAGCCGCTCGCGGGGGCACGCGTTCTCGTGCGCGGCACTGCAACGGAAGTGCTGACCGACGAGAATGGAGCCTTCGTACTCGACGGACTTCCGGCGGGCGATGTTCAGCTGCTGGTTTCGCAGCCGAATTACGAACTCGGCTACCTCGACATCCTCGTCACGAACAACCAGGTCGTGACACTTACGGCGCCGGTCGAAATGCGCGCATTGGCCCGACCGGCCGCACCCGGCGGAACCTTGCCGCGTGCGGCAAGCCTGATCAGCGTCATCGATCGAGGAATCAACGCCAAGGGGGGAGGCCTCGACTTCGAACAGGCGAAGCTCGTCGTGCTGGATACGATTCTCGCCGTCGGTGGGTCGGACCTCGGCGTGTTCGACGAGGCCGGAAACCAGCTCAATCCCCGTGCGCAGGGGGAGGGGCTGCTGAGTTTGACGCCGCTCGCTGTGGAGGCGCAGGCGCTGGCGCTGATCGACGGCGACCTTCATTCACTCGGCGAGATCCTGAACGATATTGCCGATGCATTCTCGTGGGCCGGCCCGGTCTTTGACCCGAGAGACATCGTCGACGATCTGAATCGGATCGCCGCCGAAGCCTGGGCCAACCCGCAGAGTCCGGAATCGACGCTCGCCATCATCCTCTTCAACGAGGGAACGCGGATCTCCTCGGCGCCGCCGATTCTCACGATGGACTCCCGGCTGAACCGCTTTCAGTCGTTCCTGTTGATCTCGAGTTTCATCATTACCTATGGCGCAGAGCTCGAAGTTCTCGCGAACAAGCAGCTTACCCTGCAGGGGATCGATCCGGCGACGATCGTTGCGTCACGAGCATCCGCGGGAGCCATGCCCGGAATTCTTCCGGCGCCAGCTCAGACGATCGGGCTCGCCGACGCGTTGACCGCTTTGATGGTCGGCCCGAACGCCGTCGCGGACTGGCTCGTGCCCGCTGCTTCGGCGCAGACGGTGCCGCCCAATCAGCCGGCTGCGAATCAAGAGGATCGCCTCACTCGGTCGCTGCGTGCGGTATGGAAGAAGGCCCGGACCGCACAATTCTCGGCCGAACTCATCATTGAGGCGATCATCCAGCAAGGCGTAAAGCTGGCTGCCCAGAAGATCATGGTGAATATGGCGGGTCGGACCGCGGGGGCACCCGGCGCCGTGGGTGCACTGGCGGTGACCCAGACGCTGATCAAGGGCGGATTCTCCGCGCTGATGGGCAAGATGATGGAGTTGTGGCAGATCGAGCGAGCGGTGCTCAACTATGAGCCCGAGACGATCGGCGAAGTTCGCAGTGCCAACTTTGAGATCATCAATGGTGCGCGCCGTCTTGTGATCACGTTCACCAAGAGTGAGACCGAGCTGAACGGTGGGCCACAGGGGGGACTCAATCCGATCATCGAGCCCTCGACCGTGCTCAACGAGTTTGATGGGATCCAGCCCGAGAACTTCCGGTACACCTATCAATTGCTGAAGTTCCCGAACTGCAACGTTCGCGACTACGCAGACAACGGCGTCCGACTCATCGAGAATGCGAGCCTGCAACCGGTTTATAGGAAAGATGCGGATGGCAACCCGACCCGTGACGTGGAACAGAATTTGCTCCAGTTCGTGGTGCCGCCCGAAGCGCTGAACCCCGGGATCAACTTCTTCCGCGTGGTGACATTCCAGATCTACAGCGAAGACGATATTGCGCTGAACGCTGCGCGGATCGAGCACAAATTCTCCGACGTCGGCATCAAGGTCGAGCCGCTCACGCCCACGATCTACAAGGAAGTCGTCTCGGGAATTCAGGGCGTTCCCGGCGAGTTGACCGCGGAGCTCGCGGAACTGTCTCTTGAGACCCAACGCATTCAAGAAGGCGTCGAGGCAGGCACGCTCAGCGAAGTTGATGCGGAATTCCGGATCCGTGCGCAGGACAAGCGGATCAACAAGAAACTCGAGCAGATCAAGGACGATCTCGTCGAGGAGATCACGCAGGAGGGGTGGATTCCGCCGCTCGCGGATCCGGGCCGCCAAACGCCTCCGGACCGTCGCAACATCGCGCTCAATTTGATGGAGTCGGCCCGCCAAATGGGGACCGACCCGGATGAATGGCTCGACCCCGCGTCGCCCACGCGTGCTCGCGCGAGTGCTGAATTGGGGGCGGACGCGATCGACGAGCAGACCGCCGCTGCTTTCCGCGAAATGCATCTCGACTTGAATGACGCCGACAACGCGCGGGTCGACATGGACCTCGCCTCGACGGCAGTCGAGCGACTTCATACCGCTCGATCAGCCGGCTCGGACGTCACGTTCCAGCAGATCGAGCTCGATGGGACGGTTTCGGAAAAGCGCTACGAAATCACGCTCTCGGGTGAGCTGCGCGACACCAATGACCCGCCCGGATCCTTTATTACGCGCAGCTTCGACGAAGTCATCGGGAATCAGGAAGTGCGCATCCAGGAAGCCGCACAGCGACATTCCCTCGCAACGAGCGCCGCGAGACTGCAGATCGGATCGGTGAACCGGCGCATGCTCGATACGGACGGAGCGCTGACTCGCCTGCGCAACACCTGGAACGACACGCGATTGGGCTCGGCGCTCGCGCAGCTCCAGGAATACAAGGGCAAGTTCAACAAGTGGAAGCGCCGCTACCGATTGACCGTGAATACGCTCGACGTGCTCGGTCCCGATGTTCCTGAGCCGGACACGCGCGCCCGCAATGCTCTTGATGTTCCGGAATACGAGGGGAAGAATCCGAAGCTCGATCGCAACCTCCGGACGTTGCAGAACGCCGGCACGGCGCTCGATATCGGCGGCAAGATCTACAGCTTCTTCGATTTTCAGAACAACGTGAAAGATCGAGCGAAGCTCCTCATTAGTCCGCCCTCCGCTTGCTTCCAGGTCGAGGGGGACAACAGCAGCTCTGCGGGCTTCAACATCGAGACGCATCCGAACTACCAAGTGGATGGTGTCATCGCGCCGGTCGGCGATCCGAACAACCCGCGCGGTGGATTTCTCGCCGTCGCCTATCCCGGAACCGATTGGGCGCCGACGCTCGCGTCCGCCGGATTCCCGAGCAACATGATTGCGGTTGATTCGCGGGGCAACATCTACGCGAACAACGCCGCCTCGAACTTCTCCTATGGCGGCCGGATGTTCCGCTACGACCAGGTGATTCCGGGAGGAGACTTCCAGCTCACACGTCAACTCATCGGGGCTGTCAACTACTACAGCCTGCAACTTCAGTACGGCCGACCGGCGTCCCCCGTCGCGATGGAAATTTCGGACTATCTCGATTCGAACGTCGTCACCTGGGAAGACCTCTTTGTTGCGGATTTCGATCTGCTGACGCAGCCGGGAGTGCGGACTCCGCGGATTCGCAGAATTCCGATCCATTTGATCGAAGAATTCCCCGGCGGCTATGACGGTCCGCAGCGGCAGAGAATGGCGTCTGTGGCCTACGCGGAACATCCCAACTTCCAATTCACGGGCCCGGTCGATATGGAGGTGGGACCGCCTGGCTTCTTTGCTCCGAATAACCCTCCCCGTGACCTCTACGTCTCGGATCAGCAGCGGGTATTCCGAATTTCGCAGCCCATCAATGGAGCGAATGGCGTCGTCGACACGTTTATCGATTTGCCGGGGCGCCAATGGGCGGGGATGGCCTTCGACAGCGTCGGGAACTTCTTCTTTGTGGATGCGGCATCCGGGACGGTGTTCGTGATACCGGCGCTTGATCTCGAGGACCCGATCACGCAGGAAACGGAGCTCACCGAACGCGCCTATCCAATCAAGGTCGGCTTGCAACAGGCACAGGATATAGAGATCAGCGGTGACGAAGACCGCTACTTCGTCTCGACGTCGAAGGGAATCGAAGCCTTCTTCATGCCGGTTGTCGGACGGGAAGGCCCGAATATTCGCTCGATCAAGGCGAAGACGGGGGCGCGTGAGTACGACATTACGCGGCGCGGGCTTGGCGAGAACAACACGTTCATCGTCGGGATCACCCACGACGAACTGATCAACTCGGAACTTCGCTTGTTAGTCGAGCGGCGGGATCCCGAGACGAATCAATATTCCTGGGATGAGGTGACCGCCGAGCTCGCTGCGCAGGGCATTACGATTATCTCGGAGGCGCTCTAGTCATGCGAAGCCGCCTCACGCAGATCACGACGCGTTCCGTTTGGATTATCTGCTTGCTCCTGATCGGACAGTTCTTGCTTGCGCCAACCTCGTTCGCGCAGGACGCGGACGTCTCGCTGTCGGGCGCGGCGGTCCGTGCGCCGATCGGAACAGACGCCGAGGGACGCTTCCTGTTCCCGAACGTTCCGCTCCGGCGGAATGCGATCAACACGTTCCAGGTCGAAGCGACGGACGCCTTCGGAAACGTCGAAACCCAGGAGATCAACATTACGCAGATCTCGCTCGACGAGATCGTGGTTTCCTCGATTACTGCGCGCCCGCTTCCGCCCGAGGAGATTCGCCAGCTCGTGGATGATGGTGTGATCGACCTCGAGGATCCGGAGAACTTCAACGTCTCCGTCTTCGTACTCGTTCTCACGATCGGGACGACACCGACGCGGTTCGAAGTCCCGATCGTACGCGGGCGAAACGAGCCGCTCGGTGAATTCACTCCGCCCATGCCGGACCCGGGCCGTCCTCGCGGTCAGCGCACACCGCGGATTCCGGACGTCGCGATCTTCGATTTCACGCCGCCTTCCGTTGGCGGTTTTCAGCCTCCTTCGATTCCGGGCGTGATCGTGATCGAAGGTCGGATCAAGTCGCTCAAGGAATTCTACGAAGTTCGACTTCTCTTGATGAACACATCCGGAATTTTCACGCTCTCGGATGTCACGGCGATGATCGAGTTTCCCGAAGGCGGACTCTCGAAGACGCTGCCGTCGGATGGCATCGCGAGCTTCGGGGACATCCTGCCGGGAGCGCCGGGGATGCCCGGCCAAGCCGAACGCGAATTCATCATCCGGGGCGACGAGATCGGGATCCGCCCGATTCGTGTCGACTTCGGTGGTTTCCTGACAGGGCCCGGGATCCCCGAGGACGAACCGTTTGCGTTCAACGGCGCTGCGGAAACCAGTGTCGAAGTGAAGGGCCCGCCGACCTTTGAGGTCCGAGTGAGTCACCCCGACGTCGTGACCGCCGGCGAGATCTATGAACTCACGATCGACATCACGAATACCGGGGACGCGCCAGCGCTCTATGCGAGTTTGGATCTCGATGTAGGCTTCGCCGCGAACCTCATCGAATGTGACGTCGACGCGAGCACGGGGGAGCCCGCTTGCGAAGAAGTTGAAGGCGCCGTCACGCGAACCTTCGGCGACATCTTTCCCGGCGAGCGCGTCCGTGAAGTCTTCGACGTGCTGCCCTTCCAATCCGGGCCCATCTCCTCCTGCACAGGGGCATCGGATCAGAACATCACCCTCGAGGTCTCACTCGGGAACCTCGGATGTTTGGTCGGTACGTTCCCGCCGATCCGAACGGATACGGATGGTCGACCCACGGTGACTGTGGTCCCGACGCCCGGGCTCTTCGGTGTCTCCATCGAGGCGCCGGTCACCGCGTTCTTCAGCACGGTGATGAATACCGACACGATTTCCGGCTCGAACTTCCAGGTCTTCGACGAGGCGGGCGAACCCCTGCAAGGTGTTCTTAGCTTCGACACGCTGATCGATCGAACGGTCGTCATCTGGCAGGCGACTGGAGGAACGAATCGCCTGCCCGGAAATAGCGAGCTGACCGTCGTGATCGATGACTCCATGTCCGATGAGGATGGATTCCGTCTCTTCGAGCGATGGGAGAGCCGCTTTACGACGACCGACCCGATCGACGATCAGGATCCGCCGACGATCACGCTCGACCTCGATCCGCCGACGGATCCGCTGAACGTTGAGCCCGGCGAGTTGATTCGGGTCAACGCCTATCCGCAAGATCAGGGATCGCGTCTCGCGCGGGTTGAGTTGCGGCTGCAGAACGTGACGGAGGAAGGATCGCCGCGCATCTTGATCGATCAGAAGAGTGTTTTCGACAGCACGACGCTTCCGTGCATCTTCGTAATCGATTCAGCCACTTTGCTCCCGAATAACGCCTACCAGGTGATCGCGACCGCGTTCGACAATGCGGGGAATGCCCAAGACGCGACGCTCGGGATCGTGCTCGCGGACGGCCCAACGCCACCCGTGATCGTTCTGCCTGAAGACCCGGCGGCGCCGATCGTGCAGGGCATCTCGCTGTCCGTCACGCCTGATCTCGTCGGTATCGCGACCCAAAGCGTCGCGTATTACCTCGATGATGCAGTGAATCCTTTGGGAACCGTCTTTCTGCCACCGCACCAGATCGCGGTTCCGACCAGCGACCTCGCCCTTGGCACGCACACGTTGCGGGCGGTCGCGATGGATTCGATGGATCGCACCGCTGAGGACGTGCTCGTCTTTGAGGTCGCCACGAA